>LZQO01000042.1_pt1 | contig 30659 bp, 29 predicted proteins | sample 768571 | NCBI WGS metagenome assembly LZQO01 (sample SAMN05207081, study PRJNA324507) | oil field metagenome | isolation source: sample BH-FW-10 from oil reservoir | place: India: Bombay High | collected 2015-12-01
TCTCGCTCGAGCCACGCGCCCCAACAGACGAGGCCCTCAGCTTCTACCTCAAGCTGTCTACCAGCGGAGGCCCGGCGCTGTCCGTCGAAGGCAACCTTCCTCGAACTGCGACCAGCCGCGGCGCTGCTCGCCGATATCCCGCCCGCGCTGCGCCCGGAGCGCTGCAGCTCTCGCTCGAGCCACGCGCCCCAACAGACGAGGCCCTCAGCTTCTACCTCAAGCTGTCTACCAGCGGAGGCCCGGCGCTGTCCGTCGAAGGCAACCTTCAGCTAGGCCTCGGCGAACTACCGCACCTGACCTTCGATGCGCTGCAGACACGGCTGCGCAGCGCCTCATTAAGCGAGGCTGGCCTGCAAGCCCGCGACCTGCGTGTACAGGCCACGCTGCGCGGCCGGGTGAGCGCCGACGCCGCAGAGCTGACCCTGAGCACCGCGCAGGTCTCGGCGCAGCGCATCGCCAGCGAAGCGGGCACTGCCCTCGACCTGCAGGCGAAGCTCGACGGCCTGGCTGTGAGCCTGGCCCGTCAGGCGAACGGCTTTACCTATCACGCCAGCGGCCCCCTGATCCTGAGCACGCGGCAACTGCAGCATCCCAGCCTACGCCCACTGGACTGGCGCCTGCGCGGCCGGCTCGAAGCCGAACCGCAGCGCCTTGCGCTCAGCGGCGAGCTCGGCAACGGCGCAGGCCTCGCGCTGAACCTGGCGGCTCGCCGCAGCGACGCAACGCTGACCGCCGACATCGGCCTGCCGGCGCTGTTCTTTCGTGCGGGTAATCCTCTGGCCGGCACCCTGGCCGACTGGCCGGCGACACTGGAGATCAGCAGCGGCCGCCTGCAGGGCGAAGCACAATGGCAGCTACCTGCGAGCGGCGCGCAGCGGGCCACGCTGACGCTGCGTGGCAAGGGCCTGGCCGGGATCGTCGACACCGCCGAGTTCAGCGGGCTCGATGCCGTGGCGAACGTCGAGCTGAAAGGCGCGCGGCTGCGCGTGGCACTGCCCACGCTAAGCGTGCAGACGCTAAACCCTGGCGTGCCGATCGGCCCGCTGCAGGTCACCGGCCGCTACGAAGGGGAACTCGCCAAGCCGGCACAAGGGCGCCTGAGCTGGACCAAGGCGCAGGCGGGCGTGCTCGGTGGCCGTCTCTGGCTCGAGCCGGGCAGCCTGACGCTCGGCGAGCCGGCGCAAGCGCTCGACCTGCGCCTGCAGGGGCTGGAGATCGCTGTCGTCGCCCGGCCGCTCGTGCGTGGCGCGCTGTCCAGCGATGCGCACGCCGGGGGGCTGCTGCTGCACGCCGCGCTGTCGGCGGCCTTGCTCAATGTGGATGCCGATCTCGCGCAACTGTCCACCGCACAAGCGCACCGGCTGCGCGCGGCGCGAACGCGTCTGCAGCAGGACGCCGATCGCTGTCTCGCCGCTCTTCGGTAGCAGTCGACCCCTTCGCTATCGAAAACGAGACGAACTGTCTCATTTTTGGCTTGACGTCCTCCCGGCTGCTTTCTAGCTCTGCCTGTCATATCGATACTTTGAGTCTCAGAATAAGTGCGGAGGGTTCGCCCTCGCGACCGTGGAGGGCCCCTATGAGTCATCGCATCGTTTTGCCGCGCCTGATGGAAGTCGGCGCTGGCGCCAGCGGGCAACTCGCCCGCGTGTTGCAGGAACTGGGCTGCAGTCGCCCGCTGATCGTCACCGACCGCATGATGGTCGAGCTCGGCTATGTCGCGCGCATCGCCGGTCAGCTGGAAGAGGCCGGCATCGCCAGCCAGTGCTTCGCCGATACCCTGCCCGAACCGACCGCTGCCTCCATTCGCGCCGGCGTCGAAATGGTCCGTCAGGGTGATTTCGATTCCATTGTTGCCCTCGGCGGTGGCAGCCCGATCGATTCGGCCAAGGCCATCGGCATACTCGGCAAGTTCGGCGGCGAGATGCGCGACTACCGCTTCCCGCGCGATGTCAGCGAGGCCGGCCTGCCGCTCATCGCCATCCCCACCACTGCTGGCACCGGCTCGGAGGCGACGCGCTTCACCATCATCACTGACGAGACCAGCGACGAGAAAATGCTCTGCGCGGGCCTCGGCTTCATGCCCATCGCTGCGCTGATCGATTACGAGCTGACTCTCTCGCTGCCGCCTCGGGTCACCGCCGACACCGGCATCGACGCGCTGACCCACGCCATCGAGGCCTATGTCAGCCGCAAGGCCAGCCTCTACAGCGATTCGCAGGCGCTGGAAGCCATGCGCCTCTTGGCGCCGAACCTGCGCACGGCCTTCCACGAGCCGGGCAACCGCGCCGCCCGCGAGGCCATGATGCTCGGCGCGACCCTGGCCGGCATCGCCTTCTCCAACGCCTCGGTGGCGCTGGTGCATGGCATGAGCCGGCCGATCGGTGCCTTCTTCCATGTGCCGCATGGGTTGTCCAACGCCATGCTGCTGCCGGCGATCACAGCCTTCTCGATTCCCGCGGCGCCCGAGCGCTACGCCGACTCGCCCGGGCCATGGGCGTCGCCGCACAGACCGACAGCGTCGAGGTGGCGAACGACAAGCTGCTCGCCGAGCTGCGGGCGATCAATCAGGAGCTGAAAGTGCCGAGCCCGGAACAGTTCGGCATCGCCCGCGAACGCTTCTTCGAGCTGCGCGCGACCATGGCGCGTCAGGCGCTGGCCTCCGGCTCGCCGGGCAACAACCCGCGCGTGCCCACGGAAGCGGAAATCATCGACCTCTACGAAACCGTCTGGAACCAGGAGTGAAGCCATGCAGACCCTCGGCAACCTGATCAACAACGAGGCCGTCGCCGGCCGCTCCGAGCGCCATGCCACCGTCTACAACCCGGCCACCGGCGAGCCGCGCTGTATGTCTCGCTGTCCTCGGCGGACGAGACCCGCGAAGCCATCGCCGCCGCCCAGGCCGCCTTCGATGGCTGGTCGAAGACGCCGCCGCTGGTGCGCGCGCGGGTCATGTTCCGCTTCAAGGAACTGCTCGAGCGCCGCCGCGACGACGTCGCCCGCTTGATCACCAGCGAGCATGGCAAGGTGTTTTCCGACGCCCAGGGCGAAGTGACCCGCGGGCTGGAAGTGGTGGAGTTCGCCTGCGGCATCCCGCATCTGCTCAAGGGCGAGTTTTCTTCCAACGTCGGCCGCGACATCGATTCGAACTCGCTGATGCAGCCGCTGGGTGTCTGCGCCGGGATCACCCCGTTCAACTTCCCGGCCATGGTGCCGCTGTGGATGCTGCCGGTGGCCATCGCCTGCGGTAACACCTTCGTCTTGAAGCCCTCGGAGAAGGACCCCAGCGCGACGATGCTGATCGGCGAGCTGCTGGCCGAGGCGGGACTGCCGGCCGGTGTGCTGAACATCGTCAATGGCGACAAGGAAGCGGTGGACGTGCTGCTCACCGATGAGCGGGTGCAATCGGTCAGCTTCGTCGGCTCGACGCCCATCGCCGAGTACATCTATGCCACCGCCTCGGCCCACGGCAAGCGTTGCCAGGCCCTGGGCGGGGCGAAGAACCACATGGTGGTGATGCCCGACGCTGATCCGCAGCAGGTGGTCAGCTCGCTGATGGGCGCGGCCTACGGCTCGGCCGGCGAGCGCTGCATGGCGATTTCCGTCGCGGTGTGCGTCGGCGACGAGGTGGCTGACAAGCTGGTCGAGATGCTCAAAGGCGAAATCAGCCAGATGCGCACCGGCCCGGGTTTGGGCGTCGAGCCCGAGCCGCACATGGGCCCGCTGGTGACCCGCGAGCACCAGCAGAAGGTCAGCGGCTACATCGATCTGGGCGTGGAAGAGGGCGCAACGCTGGTCTGCGACGGTCGCGGCATCAAGGTCGAGGGCTACGAGAACGGCTTCTATGTCGGCCCGACGCTGTTCGATCGGGTCACGCCGAGCATGCGCATCTACCGCGAGGAAATCTTCGGCCCGGTGCTGGCCGTGGTGCGGGTTGCGTCGTTCGACGAGGCGCTGCAACTGATCAACGACCACGAGTTCGGCAACGGCACCTCGATCTTCACCCGTGACGGCGACACCGCGCGGCAGTTCGAGGAGAACGTCAAGGTCGGCATGGTTGGCGTCAACGTGCCGATTCCGGTGCCGATGGCCTTCCACTGCTTCGGCGGCTGGAAGCGCTCGGTGTTCGGCCCGCTGAACATGCACGGCCCGGATGGGGTGCGTTTCTTCACCCGGATGAAGACCGTGACCCGGCGCTGGCCCACCGGTATCCGTGCCGGCGCCGAGTTCGCCATGCCGACCATGAAGTAGCCCGCGCGGTACCGTTGCACTGACGGTGCCGGTCGCTACACTCCCGGGCGCCCTGTGGGGCGTCCATCTCTATCGAACGACAAGGCAGACGATGCGCAGCACTCCCCGCGAGAAAGGCTCTTCCATCACCCGCGTGCTGGAAATCATCGAGGCGGTGGCGGCGGCGAAGGAGCCGCTCAGCCCGACCGCGCTGGCCGAACGCCTGGACATCCCCAAGGCCAGCGCGCACCGGCTGGTGCAGACGCTGGAAAAGGAAGGCTTCCTGCAGTTCGGCCTGCGCGGCGGATTGCTGCCGGGCGAGCGCCTGCATATCGCGGCGCTGAACATCCTGCGCAGCAGCCGGCACAAGGCGTTGCGCCAGGCGATCCTGCGCCAGCTCTCCGAAGCCATCGGCGAGACATGCGGGCTGGCGATCCCGGACGGGCTGGACATGCTCTATTTCGATCGGGTGCAGACCAACTGGCCGCTGCAGATCAACCTGCCGATCGGCAGCCACACGCCGCTCTGGTGCACCGCCAGCGGCAAGCTCTACCTCGCCTCGCTGCCACCGGAGCAGCTGGAGCGGGTGCTGCCGCGCCTGCCGCTGCAACGGATGGCGCGCAACACCCTGACCGATCTCAGCGCGCTGCGCGACGACCTGGCCCGCGTGCGGGAAGAACAGCTGGGAACCGACTGCGAGGAGTTCATCGACGGCATGGTCGCCTGTGCGGTGCCGGTACGGGATGCCAACGGCGAGCTGCTGGCTTGCCTGTTCAGCCATGCGCCGGTGATTCGCTGCTCGATGGCGCAGTTGCTGGCGTTCGTGCCACGGCTGCGTGCCGCTGCACGCGAACTGGAGGCGGTGCTCGGCAGCGCGGCGGCGCTGGAGGCTGATCAGAGCACGTAGAACAGAATCGCGATGAAGTGCAGCAGGCTGCCGACCATCACGAAGATGTGCCAGATGCCGTGCCAGTGCCGGAAGCGGTCGTCGAAGACGAAAAAGACGATGCCCACCGTGTAGCAGATGCCGCCGGCCAGCAACCAGCTGAAACCGGCGCCGCCCAGGGCGGCGAACAGCGGCTTGACCGCCACCAGCACGATCCAGCCCATCACCGCGTAGATCGCCAGTGACAGCACGCGAGCCTCGGAGCGCGGCTTGATCTCCTGCAGCATGCCGATCACCGCGAGGCCCCAGACGATGCCGAACAGCGTCCAGCCCCAGGCGCCAGCGAGGGTTACCAGGCAGAACGGCGTGTAGCTGCCGGCGATCAAGAGGTAGATCGACAGGTGATCGAGCTTGCGCATGACCACCTTCGCCCGCCCGCGCAGGCTGTGATAGAGCGTCGAGATGCTGTAGAGCAGGATCAGGCTCAGACCGTAGATCGCCACGCTGACGATCTTCGCCGGCGAGCCGTCGAGCGCGGCGAGGACCAGCAGCCAGATCGCGCCGAGGCAAGCCAGCAGCGCCCCGACCAGATGCGTCCAGGCATTGAAGCGTTCACCGTGATACATCGAGTCCCTCCCGTAACCGCGACGCCACCAGCATGCCGCGGCCGGGTTACAGGATTCAAATCGACCGCGAGAAAAGCGAGCCCGGCCGTCAGCGCTTGAGCATCGCCCGCATCGCCGCCAGCGCGTCGTTGCCGCGCGCCGCTTTCACCTCGACCGGCGCCTCTTCCCCGCCTTCCCAGACCAGGTCTTCGGGCGGCAGCTCGTCGAGGAAGCGGCTCGGCGTGCAGTCGATGATCTCACCGTACTGCTTGCGCTTGGCAGCAAAGGTCAGCGCCAGGTTGCGCTTGGCGCGGGTGATGCCGACATAGGCCAGGCGCCGCTCTTCCTCGATGGTGTCGGCCTCGATGCTGGAGCGGTGCGGCAGGATCTCCTCCTCGAAGCCGATGATGTACACCGAGGGGAATTCCAGGCCCTTGGAGGCGTGTATGGTCATCATCTGCACGCCTTCGGCACCTTCTTCCTCTTCCTGCTGGCGCTCGAGCATGTCGCGCAGCACCAGCTTGCCGATGGCGTCCTCGATGGTCATGTCGCCGTCTTCGTCTTTCTCCAGGGTGTTCTTCAGCGCGTCGACGAGAAACCAGACGTTGCCCATGCGCGCGTCGGCCACCTTGTCGCTGGAGGCGTTCTGCCTGAGCCAGTTCTCGTAGTCGATGTCCATCACCATGCTGCGGATGGCGGCGATCGGGTCGTTCTGCGCGCACTGCTGGCGCACGTTGTCCATCCAGTGCTTGAAGCGCGCCAGGCGCTCGGTGTAGCGGCTGTCCAGATGCGCGCCGAGGCCGATCTCGTCGGCGGCGGCGTACATGCTGATGCCGCGCTCGCTGGCGTAGTTGCCGAGCTTTTCCAGGGTGGTCGAGCCGATTTCGCGGCGCGGCACGTTGATCACCCGCAGGAAGGCATTGTCGTCGTCCGGGTTGACCAAGAGGCGGAAGTAACTCATCAGGTCCTTCACCTCCTGGCGGGCGAAGAAGCTGGTGCCGCCGGACAGGCGATAGGGAATCTGATGGTGCTGCAGCTTCAGCTCCATCAGCTTGGCCTGGTAGTTGCCGCGGTAGAGGATGGCGAAGTCGCTGTAGGGGCGCCCGGTACGCAGGTGTTCGGTGAGGATCTCCAGCGCCACGCGCTCGCACTCGGCCTCCTCGTTGCGCGTACGGATCACGCGGATCTCGTCGCCATGGCCCATTTCCGACCACAGTTGCTTTTCGAACACGTGGGGGTTGTTGGCGATCAGCACGTTGGCGCACTTGAGGATGCGGCTGGTGGAGCGGTAGTTCTGCTCCAGCATCACCACCTTCAGCGAGGGGTAGTCCTCTTTGAGCAGCATCAGGTTTTCCGGACGCGCGCCGCGCCAGGCGTAGATCGACTGGTCGTCGTCGCCGACCACGGTGAACTGGTTGCGCATGCCCACCAGCAGCTTGACCAGCAGGTACTGGCTGGCGTTGGTGTCCTGGTATTCGTCGACCAGCAGGTAGCGGATGCGGTTCTGCCACTTCTCCAGGATGTCCTTGTGTTCCTGGAAGAGCTTCACCGGCAGCAGGATCAGGTCGTTGAAGTCCACCGCGTTGTACGCCTTGAGCGTGCGCTGGTAGTGCAGGTAGACGATGGCGGCGGTCTGCTCCTTCGGCCCGCGGGCGTTGGCCAGCGCCTCGTCGGGCAGGATCAGGTCGTTCTTCCAGCTGTCGATGAGGTTCTTGATTTCGTCGGCACCGTCGTCGCCGGCGTATTCCTTCTGCATGATGTCGGTGAGCAGCGCCTTGATGTCGCCGTCATCGAAGATCGAGAAGCCGGGCTTGTAGCCCAGGCGCGCGTATTCCTTGCGGATGATGTTCATGCCCAGGTTGTGGAAGGTGGACACGGTCAGCCCGCGCGCCTCGCTGCCCTTGAGCAGCGTGCCGACGCGCTCCTTCATCTCGCGCGCGGCCTTGTTGGTGAAGGTCATGGCGACGATGTGGCGGGCCTGGATGCCGCATTGCTGCACCAGATAGGCGATCTTGCGGGTGATCACGCTGGTCTTGCCGGAGCCGGCACCGGCGAGCACCAGCAGGGGGCCGCCGACGTAGTTCACGGCTTCCTGCTGCCGGGGGTTGAGTCGGGACATGTTTCGTTCAGGTCGTTTCGAGCGGGGGCGAGAGTTTAACAGGGTGCCGCGCGCAAACCTCTGGCGAAGCCGGTATCGACCTGCCGGTCGTCGTCTGCGCTGGCCTCCGGCAGCGGCTTGGTCGGCCTGGGGCCTTGGCTAATGCACAGATTCCTTTAGTCTTGTCGCGCGGTGCCGGAAGCAGGCCAGGCCTGGATGCACCCGCGCTCAACACGGACGGTGGCGTCAGCGAGGCGGTCAAGCGCCTCTTCTTTGCTCAACGGAGGTCGCTTGTCCGCGTCCACTCAAAGCATGGCTCTGGTCCTGCTCGCCGATCAGCCCGCCTGGGCCCGGCGTCTGCGCGCCTGCCTGGCGGCGGCCGACAGCGTCAGCCGCTGCTGGTGGCGGAGGACTGGGACGACGTGCGCGAGCGCCTGGACGGTGACCAGCCCTGCGTCGTGCTGGCCACACCCTCGCAGCGGCCGTTGCTGTCACAGTGCCGCTGGCCGGTGATCCTGCTGCTCGAGCAGGAGCCGTCCGAGACGCCCGAGGGCGTGGTGGACTGGCTGGTGCGCAGCCAGCTGAGCCCGGAGGTGCTGCGCCGCTGCCTGCGATACGTGCGCGAGCGCTGCAATCTGCAGGGCACGCTGCAGCGCCTGGCCGAGCATGATCCGCTGACCGGCATCGTCAACCGCCAGGGTTTTCAGGCCCAGCTGATGGCTGCGCTGGCCGAGCACCACGGGCGCGGGCTGGCCTTGGGCTACCTGGACCTGGACAACTTCCGGCGGGCCAACGATGCGCTCGGCCACGCGGCGGGCGACCGTCTGATGCTGCAGGTTGTGGCCCGGCTGGAAACCGCGCTGGAGGCCGGTGATTCGCTCGCACGCCTGGGCAGCGACGAATTCGCCCTGCTGATCGATACCCGCCGCGACCCCCAGCGCGCCGAGCAGCTCGCCGACCAGCTCGTCGAGGCACTGGGCGAGCCTACTGGATCGACGGCGAAAGCCTGATGCTTGGCTGCAGCCTTGGCCTGGCCCATGCCCACGCCGGCATCGGTGCCGATCCGCTGCTGCGCCACGCACAGCTGGCGATGCGCCAGGCCAAGGCCAGCCAGGGCTGTACCTGGCATGCCTATGACGAGCACAGCAGCCGCGCCGCGCGCACGCTCGTGGACCTCGAGGGCGAGCTGCGCCGGGCGCTGCGCCGCGGCGAGCTGGAGCTGCACTACCAGCCGCGCCTATGCCTGCACAGCGGGCTCATCCTTGGCGTCGAGGCGCTGGTGCGCTGGGCCCACCCGGAGCGCGGGGTGCTGCCGCCAGGGGCGTTCATTCCGCTGGCCGAAGAGAGCGGCTTGATCGTGCCGTTGGGCTACTGGGTGATCGCGCGCGCCCTGTATGATCTGCAACAGCTGCGCGACCGTGGCGTGGACGGCTTGCACATGGCGGTCAACCTGTCGTTCCGGCAGTTCCAGGACAGCCAGCTGCTGCCAACGCTGAACCGGCTGATCGGCGAATGCGGAGTCGATCCGCGCTGGCTGGAGTTCGAACTGACCGAAACCGCGGTGATGCGCCGCAGCGAGCAGGTGCGCAGGACCATGGACAGCCTCGCGCGCCTGGGCGTGCGCTTCTCGCTGGACGACTTCGGTACCGGTTTCTCGTCCTTCGTGCACCTCTCCAGCCTGCCGATCGCCCTGCTCAAGATCGACAAGAGCTTTGTCGCCGCCATGCACGGCGACCGCCAGCTGGTTCAGGCGATGATCAGCCTGGCGCACAACCTCGGGCTGGAGATCGTCGCCGAGGGCGTCGAGACCGAAGAGCAGCTGCGCGGGCTGAAGCAGTTCGGCGCGCACCAGGTGCAGGGCTTCCTGATCAGTCAGCCGCTGCCGCTCGAGGAGCTGGCGGCCTTTCTCGCGGACAAGGCCCGCGCGCCTGTCCAGTCGCGGCAGTGAGGCCCGGCTGCGCGGCCGGGCCCCGGCCTGCTCAGCGGACGATGTGCAGGAAGTGCAGGTGCTTCTCGTACTGGTCGATGATGTCGCCGATCACGTCGTCGCGGCTCCAGCCCATCAGATCGTAGTCCTGGCCCCCCTCCTTCAGATGCACTTCGGCACGGAAGTACTGGCGCTCGTCCTCTTCGCCCAGGCTGGGCACGAAATTGGGCATCTCATAGGCACGCGGGCGCACCTCGTAGATGAAGTCCGGCTCGCCTCATGGCGAATCTCGATGCGTACGCGTCGGTCCTCGCCTTCGCTGACCTCGGCGATATAGCCCTCGCTGCGCATCTCTTCGGCCACAGCCTCGCAGGCCGGGCGAACCACCCCGGTGATGAAACGCACCACATCGGGGCGTCGCGGGAATTGCATGAGGTTGTGCAGGCGCTGCTGCCAGCCGCCGGGCGTGCGTGGCGCACTCGGTGAGGTGGTCAGCGACTGATAGCGCAGGCCTTGCTTGGTGGCATCCAGGCGCAGGGCCTTGAGCAGGCCCCACATCGAGCAAAGCAGGGCGATGGTGAACGGCAGGGCGCTGGCGATAGTCGCCGTCTGCAGCGCGGTCAGGCCGTCGGCGAGCAGCAGCGCGATCGCCACCGCGCCCATGGAGCCGGCCCAGAATACCCGTTGCCAGGTCGGCGTGCCCTGGTGGCCGCCCGAGGCGAGCATGTCGACGACCAATGCCCCGGAGTCGGCCGAAGTCACGAAGAACACCACGACCATGACGATCGCCACCAGCGAGACCAGCGACGAGAACGGGAACTGCTCGAGAAACACGAACAGGGCCAGCGCGCTGTCCTGCTCGATGGCCTTGCCGAGGCTATCGAGGTGTTCCCAGAGGATCATGTGGATGGCGGTGTCGCCGAACACGGTCATCCACAGCAGGGTGAAACCGGTCGGTACGAGCAGCACGCCGGCGACGAACTCGCGGATGGTCCGCCCGCGCGAGATGCGCGCGATGAACAGCCCGACGAAGGGCGACCAGGCCAGCCACCAGCCCCAGTAGAACAGCGTCCAGCCGCCGATCCAGTCATTCGGCTCGTAGGCGTAGAGGTTGAAGGTCTTGTTGATGATTTCCGAGAAGTAGCTGCCGGTGTTCTGCACGAAGGTCTGCAGGATGAACACCGTCGGTCCGGCGATCAGCACCATGAGCAGCAGCAGCAGGGCCAGCGACAGGTTCAGCTCCGACAGACGGCGCACGCCCTTGTCCAAGCCGGTGACCACGGAAATCGTCGCCAGCAGGGTGGTTGCGACGATCAGGCCGATCTGCACCGGTATCGACACCGGTACGCCGTACAGGTGATTGAGCCCGGTATTGATCTGCGTGACGCCCAGCCCGAGCGAGGTGGCGACCCCGAGCACCGTGCCGATGATGGCGAAGATGTCCACGGCATGGCCGATCGGGCCATAGATGCGTTCGCCGATCAGCGGGTAGAGCGCCGAGCGCAGCGTCAGGGGCAGGCCATGGCGATAGGCGAAGTAGGCCAGGATCATCGCCACGATCGCGTAGATCGCCCAGGCATGCAGCCCCCAGTGGAAGAAGGTGATCTTCATCGCTTCGCGCGCGGCGAGGGCCGTGCTGCCATCACCGATCGGTGGCGAGAGGAAGTGCATCACCGGCTCGGCGACACCGAAGAACATCAGGCCGATGCCCATCCCGGCCGAGAAGAGCATGGCGAACCAGGTCAGGTAGCTGTAGTCGGGCACGCTATGGTCGGGACCGAGCTTGATGTCGCCATAGCGACTCAGTGCTACCAGCGTGACCATCAGCAGGATCACCGCGACGGCAAGGATGTAGAGCCAACTGACGTTGGCGATGATCCAGGCCTGGGCATCGCTGAATACGGTTTGTGCGTTTTCCTGAAAGCCGATGCTGTAGATCAGCAAGGCCAGAAGGATGATGGCCGAGCCAAAGAAAACCGGCCGGTTGATGGTCGAGGGCGAGGACGTCTGGGCCTCCATGCTGCTCTCCTTTGATTAGCGTTCTTGGGAGTGGCCGCCTGTGGCGAAACGGTGAACCTTACCACAGACCATAGACTCGGTCCGGATGCTGCGCCTGTCGTGGAGCGGCCGGCGACTCAGGTGGTCGCCGCGGGGCGGTACTGCAGGGCTTCGGCGAGGTGCGCGCGGGTGATGCCCGGCGCCTGTTCGAGGTCGGCCAGGGTGCGTGCCACCTTGAGCAGGCGATGCGCCGCGCGCAGCGAGAGCGCCAGCCGCTCGCAGGCCTTCTCCAGCCACTGCTGGTCCTCCGTGCTCAGCCGGCAGTGCTGGCGCAGGCCGGCGAGATCGAGAAAGGCATTGGCACAACCCTGACGCGCCTGCTGGACGGCACGTGCCGCGGCGACCTGGCCGGCCACCGCGGCGCTGCTCTGACCCTCGAGGCGCGGCGCGTTCAGCGAGGTGGCTTCGCGCGCGACCGTCAGGTGCAGGTCGATGCGGTCGAGCAGCGGGCCGGAGAGTTTGCCGCGATAGCGCTGGATCTGGTCCGGCGTGCAGCGGCAGCGGCCGCTGGGGTCGCCGAGATAGCCGCAGGGGCAGGGATTCATGGCGGCGACCAGCTGGAAGCGCGCGGGAAAGCGCACCTTGTCGCGAGCCCGGGCGATGACGATGTGCCCGGACTCCAGCGGTTCGCGCAGGACCTCGAGCACCTTGCGGTCGAACTCGGGGAGCTCGTCGAGAAACAGCACACCCTGGTGTGCCAGGGTGATTTCCCCGGGTTGCGGACGGCTGCCGCCGCCGACCAGCGCCGGTCCCGAGGCGCTGTGATGCGGCTGTCGGAACGGCCGTTGTGGCCAGTGTTCGAGCGGACCATGGCCGGCCACCGATCGAATGGCGGCCACCTCCAGCGCCTCCTGCTCGCCGAGCGGCGGCAGGAGGCCCGGCAGACGGCTGGCCAGCAGCGTCTTGCCGGTTCCGGGCGGGCCGGAGAACAGCAGGTTGTGGGCACCAGCGGCGGCAATCAGCAGGCCGCGCTTGGCCGCCAGCTGGCCTTGCACGTCAGCCAGGTCGGGGTAGGGCAGCTCCTGGCGCAGGAGGCCTTCGGCCTGGTAGGGCGCCAGCGGTGTCTGGCCGGCGAAATGCGCAGCCACCTCCAGTAGATGATCGGCGGCGTAGACGGTCAGGCCTGAGGCCAGGCTGGCCTCCTCGGCGTTGGCTCGCGGTACCAGCAGGGCTCGGCCGGCGGCGCATGCGGCGAGCGCTGCGGGCAGTACACCCTGGACCGGGCGCAAGGCGCCGGACAGGGCGAGCTCGCCAAGGCATTCCAGTTGCGCCAGCGGTTCGCCCGGCAGCTGGCCGCTGGCGGCGAGGATGCCGAGCGCAATGGCCAGGTCGAAACGGCCGCCATCCTTCGGCAGGTCGGCCGGAGCCAGGTTCAGTGTGATGCGGCGGGCGGGAAAATCGAACCCCGAGGTGAGGATCGCGCTGCGCACGCGGTCCTTGCTTTCCTTGACAGCCGTCTCCGGCAGTCCGACCAGCGCCAGTGACGGCAGGCCGTTGGCCAGATGGGCTTCGACCGTGACCGCCGGCGCTTCGACGCCTATCTGGGCACGGCTGTGGACGAGGGCGAGGGACATTCGATCACTCCTTGATCGTGTCGCGCCCGGCTCATTCGGCCGGTGGCGGCGCGAGTTTTTCTTCCAATGCGGCGACCTTCGCCTCCAGGGCTTCGAGGCGGGCACGAGTGCGCGCGAGTACTACCATCTGGCTGTCGAACTCCTCGCGGCTGACGACATCCAGCTTGCTCAGCGCGCCTTGCAGGATGCCCTTGAGCTGAGCCTCGAACTCGGCGCGTGGCAGCGGGTTTTCGCCATTGAACAGGCGCGAGGCCTGGGAACCGATGGCATCGAGAAAGGCTTTGGGCGGCAACATGAGGGACGTACCTGTTGGTGAACCGGCCCGGCAGTGTAGCACGCGCCCTTGCACCTGCCGCCCGCCGGTCGCTGCACAGAATCCGGGCAACCGCTGCGCTGGCGATGCACTGAGTTGGTGCGTGGCTGATGACATTTTGCCCTGCGGCTCACCTCGACATGGCTGCAGCGCTTTTACGACGGGGCCTGGGCAAAAGTGGCACCGATTCTGCTTTGCTCCAGCTGCCGGAGCGTTGCAGGTGCACGCCGCCGCAAAGGTCATTGAGCTGGTGGGTGATGTCGGGATGCGCCGCGGCGCCAGCCGAAGCGTTACAACAGCCAGACACTGCGCTTAGACTTGAACCCGGGTTCGTACTTCTGGGGCAAGTCCACCTAAACGGGAGAAGTTTCATGAAACTAGTCACTGCCATCATCAAGCCGTTCAAGCTGGACGACGTGCGCGAATCACTGTCGGAAATCGGCGTTCAGGGCATCACCGTAACCGAGGTCAAGGGCTTCGGCCGTCAGAAGGGGCATACCGAGCTCTACCGCGGCGCCGAGTACGTGGTCGACTTCCTGCCAAAGGTGAAGATCGACGTCGCCATCGCTGACGATCAGCTCGATCGCGTCATCGAGGCCATCACCAAGGCTGCCAACACCGGCAAGATCGGCGACGGCAAGATCTTCGTCGTCAACCTGGAGCAGGCGATCCGCATCCGTACCGGCGAAACCGATACCGACGCGATCTAAGCGCCCTCCGAACCCCCCGCCCCAGGAGTAAAACACCATGACTCTGCGTAAATTCGCAGGGCTAGGCGCCCTTTTGTCTCTGTTAAGCCCGAGCCTGGCCCTGGCGCAGGAGGCGACGCTCGATTCAGGCGACACGGCCTGGATGCTCACCGCCACCGCGCTGGTGCTGTTCATGACCATTCCCGGCCTGGCGTTGTTCTATAGCGGCATGGTCCGTTCGAAGAACGTGCTGTCGGTGATGATGCAGTGCTTCGCCATCACCGGCCTGATGAGCATCCTCTGGATGGTCTACGGCTACAGCCTGGCCTTCGACACCACCGGCATGGAAGCGGGCGTGACCAACTTCAGCTCCTTCGTCGGTGGGCTGGAGCGCGCCTTTCTCAGCGGCCTGACCGTCGACAGCCTGGTCGGCGCCTTCCCGGAAAGCGTGTTCATCACCTTCCAGATGACCTTCGCCATCATCACCCCGGCACTCATCGTCGGCGCCTTCGCCGAACGCATGAAATTCTCCGCGATGCTGGTGTTCATGACCGTATGGTTCACCCTCGTCTATGCGCCGATCGCGCACATGGTCTGGGCCGGTGACGGCGGCCTGATGTGGGACTGGGGCGTGCTGGACTTCGCCGGCGGCACCGTGGTGCACATCAATGCGGGCATCGCCGGCCTGGTGGCCTGCCTGGTGCTGGGCAAGCGCAAGGGTTACCCGACCACGCCGATGGCACCGCACAACCTGGCTACACGCTGACCGGCGCCGCCATGCTGTGGATCGGCTGGTTCGGCTTCAACGCCGGTTCCGCAGTCGCCGCCAACGGCACTGCCGGGATGGCCATGCTGGTGACCCAGATCGCCACTGCCGCCGCCGCGCTGGCCTGGATGTTCGCCGAGTGGATGACGCACGGCAAACCCAGCGCACTGGGCATCGCTTCCGGCGTGGTTGCCGGTCTGGTGGCGATCACGCCGGCTGCCGGTACTGCCGGCCCGATGGGCGCGCTGGTGATCGGCCTGGCATCCGGGTGATCTGCTTCTTCTGTGCCACCAGCCTCAAGCGCAAGCTCGGCTACGACGACTCGCTGGACGCCTTTGGCGTGCATGGCGTGGGTGGCATCGTCGGCGCGATCCTGACCGGGGCCTTCGCCGCGCCGGCGCTCGGTGGCTTCGGCGAGGTCGAGAACATCGGCCTGCAGTTGTGGATCCAGTTCAAGGGCGTGCTCTTCACCGTGGTCTACACCGCCATCGTCACCTTCGTGATCCTCAAGGTCATCGACGTGGTCATGGGCCTGCGCGTCAACGAAGAGCAGGAGTCGGTCGGCCTGGATCTCAGCCTGCACAACGAGCGCGGCTACAACCTGTAACCCCGAGCCAAACAGCCGGCCCCGGAGCGAACTCCGGGGCACGGGGTCGGCTTGCCGCAAGAATGGCGAGCCGACAGCAAGACATCGGACATACGCGACTGAGAGGTGAACATGGATAGCACGGCACTGATACCCGTCCAGTACGGACTCGATACCTTCTACTTCGTCATCTGCGGCGCGCTGGTCATGTGGATGGCGGCCGGCTTCGCCATGCTGGAATCCGGCCTGGTGCGAGCGAAGAACACCGCCGAGATACTGACCAAGAACATCGTGCTCTACGCGGTGGCCTCGATCATGTACCTGCTGATCGGCTACTACATCATGTATTCCAGCCCCGAGGGCGGCATCCTGCCGAGCCTGGGGCTGCTGATCGGCGACGAGCATGCGGTCGACCTGGTTGCCGCCGGTGGCGAAGACGCACCCTACTATTCGGCTCGGGCGGACTTCTTCTTCCAGGTGGTGTTCGCCGCGACCTGCATGTCGGTTGTTTCCGGTGCGGTTGCCGAACGCATGAAGCTGTGGGCCTTCATCGCCTTCGCAGTGGTGATGACCGGCTTCATCTACCCGATCCAGGGCTTCTGGAAGTGGGGCGGTGGCTTCCTCGATGCGGCCGGCTTCCTCGACTTCGCCGGCTCGGGCCTGGTGCACATGGCCGGCGCCACCGCGGCGCTGACCGGGGTTCTGCTGCTTGGCCCGCGCAAGGGCAAGTACGGCCCCAACGGCCAGATCAATGCCATCCCCGGTGCCAACCTGCCGCTGGCGACCCTCGGTGCCTTCATTCTCTGGATGGGCTGGTTCGGCTTCAACGGCGGCTCGCAGCTGAAGATGAGCACCATCGAGGATGCCAATGCGGTGGCTCAGGTGTTCACCAACACCAACATGGCTGCAGCCGGCGGCCTGATTGCGGCGCTGGTCACCGCGCGGCTGCTGTTCGGCAAGTCCGATCTGACCATGGTCCTCAACGGTGCGCTGGCCGGTCTGGTGGCGATCACCGCAGAGCCGCTGACGCCCAGCGCTTTGCAGGCGACCATGATCGGCGCCGTGGGTGGCGTGCTGGTGGTGTTCAGCATTCTCACCCTGGACAAGCTGCGCATCGACGATCCGGTCGGCGCCATCTCGGTGCACGGCGTGGCCGGCATCTGGGGCCTGCTGGCAGTGCCGCTGACCAATGCCGACGGCAGCTTCGCCGCGCAGGTGCTGGGCGTGGCCTCGATCTTTGCCTGGGTCTTCGTCGCCAGCCTGGTGGTCTGGGGCATTCTCAAGGCGGTGATCGGCCTGCGTGTCAGCGAGGAAGAGGAGTACGAAGGGGTGGACGTGGTCGAATGCGGCCTGGAAGCTACCCGGAGTTCACCAAGCACTGATTCGGAAAGGCTCTAAACGGGGCGCCTTCGGGCGCCCTTTGTTTTTTCTGCGGCCACGCTAGAATGCGCCCGATCGAATGCAGGCGCGGCGATTGTCGCCCGCCCGGCGCGACCGCCTGGAACGAACAAGGCAGAGCCGATATATGTGGCACCAGACGCTGATCACGCTGCGCGCGCGCCCGCGTGGCTTTCATCTCGTCACCGATGAAGTGCTGGCGGCCCTGCCGGAACTGCAAAGTTGCCGGGTCGGTCTGTTACACCTGTGGCTGCAGCACACCTCCGCTTCGTTGGCCGTGAACGAGAACGCGGACCCGTCGGTCCGGCGTGATTTCGAGCGCTTCTTCAATCGGTTGGCGCCAGAAGGCGAGGCGGGGTACGAGCACGACTACGAGGGGCCGGACGACCTGCCGGCGCACTTCAAGGCCAGCCTGCTCGGTTGCCAGCTCAGCCTGCCGGTCAGCCAGGGACGATTGGCGCTGGGCACCTGGCAAGGTATCTATCTGGGGGAGCATCGCGACCAGGGCGGATCGCGGCGGCTGCTGGCGACGCTTCACGCGTCCGATAGTTGAATTTTTGTTGAAGCAGCGGACAAATTGCACCGCTGAGCTATATATCTACCGCTTTGGCATGCCATGAGGTTGAACATGAGCGACGAAGAACTCGAACAAGACGACCTGGAAGTAGGGGGCGAGGACGAAGGCGAGGAGCTGGAAGCCGCGGACGAGGGGGAGAACAGCCTGGACGAGGAAGGCACCGACAGCGAGCGTGCCACGCCCTCGAAGAAGGCCAAGGCCAAGGCGGCCGAGCCCGAAGAACTGCCGAGCCTGGAAGCCAAGCAGCGTGAGCGCGAGGCGCTGGCGCGGGCGATGGAAGAGTTTCTGGCTCGCGGTGGCCGGGTCCAGGAGATCGAACCCAACGTGGTCGCCGACCCGCCGAAAAAGCCGGACAGCAAGTACGGCAGCCGGCCTATCTGAGCCGCACAGACACGAAAGAGCCCGCATCGCGCGGGCTCTTTCGTTTCAGTCATTCGCCGCGCTGCCAGCTCAGCAGCAGTCGGGGCAGGTCGACGAGGCTGTGCACCTCGGCATCCGGTTGGCCAGCCTGCAGCCAGGGGCGACGCTCGGGGTTGTACCAGATGGCGCGAAGCCCGGCCTGCTGTGCGCCAAAGATGTCGTCCTCGTGGTGATCGCCGATGTGCACCGCCTCGTCGGCCGTTACCTCCGCCAGCCGCAGGGCTTCGCGGAACGGCCGCGGATCGGGCTTGCCGATGCCCAGCTCCTCGGCGCAGAGCGCGAAGCGGAAGTAGTCGGCGAGCCCAGCCGGCGAACGTCGGCGTTGCCGTTGGTGATCACGCCAAGCGTGAAGTGGTTGGCGAGCCACTCCAGGGTCGGCAAAACCTCCGGGGCCAGCTCGATCTGATGGCGCGCGTCGAGAAAAACACGGAAACCTTCCTCGGCCAGTGTCCGTGCCTCGCGTCCGGATAGCCCGCGTCGCTCAGTGCGTGGAACAGGATGCGCCGACGCAGCTCGCTGATGCGATGGCGCAGCGACGGCTCCTGTTCGACCAGCATGCGGCGGATGGCGCCCAGCGCCTCGATCGGAAAGCCGCCCAGGCGCGGGGCATTGACCGCCAGCCAGTCGCGCAGTGCCGTCTCGGCGCCCTGGATGATCGGTGCTGTGTGCCAGAGCGTGTCGTCGAGATCGAAGGTGATCAGCCGGATACTCATGGTTCGCCGTCCTGCTTGCGCTTGGCGCGTGGGTGAGCCTGATCGTAGACCTTGGCCAGATGCTGGAAATCCAGATGCGTATAGATCTGCGTGGTGCCGATGTCGGCGTGGCCGAGCAGCTCCTGGACGGCGCGCAGATCCTGCGAGGATTCGAGCAAATGGCTGGCGAAACTGTGCCGCAGCATATGCGGATGCAGGTGCTGCCCGAGCTCGCCGCACGCCCGCCCTCGCGCACGCGCAGCTGCACGGCGCGCTGGCTGAGCCCGCCGCCCCTGACGGCCAATGAACACCGCGTGGTCCTGCGGGGCGGCGAGCTGGCGCAGCGGCAACCAGGCCTGCAGCGCTTCGCGTGCCTTGCTGCCGACCGGCAGCTCGCGCACTTTCCTGCCCTTGCCGGTCACGCGTACGAGGCCCGCCGCCAGGTCCAGCTGGTCCAGGTCCAGTCCGACCAGCTCAGACAGGCGCAGGCCGGAGGAATAGAACAGCTCGAGCAGCGCCTGGTCACGGCGCGCGATGAAATCGTCCTCGACGCCACCATCGAGCAGCTGCATGGCGCGATCGGTATCGAGCAGGCGCGGCAGGCGTCGTTCGCCCTTGGGGGGCGACAGGCCGTTGGCCGGATCATGTTCGCAAAGGCGCTCCTGATTCAGGTAGCGATACAGCCCGCGCACCGACGACAGCAGCCGCGCCAGGCTGCGGCCACTCTGGCCATGGCGATGCTGCTCGGCGATCAGTTGGCGCAGTTGCGCCGGCCTCAGCTCGGCCCAGCTGGCGATACCGAGGCGTTCGCAATGGGCCAGCACCTTGGCCAGGTCGCGCCGATAGCCGTCGACCGAATTCGGCGACAGCTGGCGAACGCTGCGCAGATGTTCCAGATAGGCGTCGAGATGGGGCTGCAGCATCGGCTTCGCTTCGCCTCCCGGGTGGTGCCAGATGAGCCGGAGTCGCTGGTGCCAGCGGCCCCGGCGAACGGTCAGCGTACCGAGCGCAACGGCATGGCGAAGCGCGGCAGCACGCGCGCCAGCACTTCGGCCACGTAGCCGAGAAACAGTGTGCCCAGCGAGCTCTTGTAGTGCTGCGGGTCGGGGCTGCCGATCGCCAGTACGCCGAGCTGATGGTTGAGCGACACCATGGCTGCCGAGCCGACGCTGGCCGCCTCTTGCTCGCCGAACAGAAAGGCCAGTTCGTGCGGTCGCAGTACGCCGCAGATGGTCTTGCCCCCGCCGAGCAGGCCGCCGATGGCCTGGTGGGCTTCGGCGCTGGTGACGCAGCGGCCGACCGGCAGCGCGTTGTCGCTGAACAGGATCAGCGCGACGTGCGGAACCTGGAACTCATGGCGCAGGCTGTCCTCCACGGCGCTGACCACGGCTTCGAGCTGTCGGCATCGAGCAGGTCGAGGACCAGGCGGCGGGTCTTGTCGAACAGCCGGTCGTTGTCGCGGGCGACATCCATCAGCTGCGACAGGCGATGGCGCATCTCGATGTTGCGTTCGCGCAGCAGCTTGACCTGCCGTTCCACCAGCGAGACGGCGGCACCGGGCTGGTGCGGCAGGCGCAGCTCGGCAAGTAGCTCGTCGTGGTCGACAAAGAATTCGGGATGGGCGCGAAGATAGGCGGCCACCGCCTCGGCATCGGGCAGTGGCGCAGCGGGCGTCGGCGTGTGTTCGGTCATAGGCGGACCTGTCCTTCGTAAACGCGCACGGCGGGGCCGGTCATCATAACCGGCTGGCCGGGGCCGGCCCATTCAATGGACAGACGGCCACCGGGCAGGTCGATCTGCACCGGCGAATCCATCCAGCCCTGGCGAATCGCTGCGACCGCGGCCGCGCAGGCACCCGTGCCGCAGGCCTGGGTCTCGCCGGCGCCGCGCTCCCACACGCGCAGACGCGCGTGCTGGCGGTCAACCACCTGCAGGAAGCCGACGTTGACACGCTGCGGGAAGCGCGGATGGTGCTCGACCAGCGGGCCGAGCTCGTGGACCGGCGCCGTATCCACCCGATCGACGCGCAGCACGGCGTGCGGGTTGCCCATCGACACGGCCGCGATATCGATGGCCTGTCCGTTGACGTCCAGTGCATAGCTGAGCGCCTCGGCCTCGGCCTGGAACGGAATCTCGGCTGGCACCAGGCGTGGCGGGCCCATGTCGACCCTGACCTGGCCATCGGGACGCACATGCAGCTCGATGATGCCGCTCTTGGTTTCCACACGGATGCGCCGCTTGAGCGTCAGTCGTTTGTCCAGCACGAAGCGGGCGAAACAGCGGGCGCCGTTGCCGCATTGCTCCACTTCCGAACCGTCGGAATTGAAGATGCGGTAACGGAAGTCCACCTCCGGATCGCTCGGCGGTTCGACGATCAGCAGCTGGTCGAAACCGATGCCGGTGTGGCGGTCACCCCACTGCTTGGCGTGCTTGGGCTGGATGTGCGCGTGCTGGCTGACCAGGTCGATGACCATGAAGTCGTTGCCCAGCCCGTGCATCTTGGTGAAGCGCAGAAGCATGTGTCGGGCCTCAGGCAGGCAGCAGGCTTTCGCCGGCGTAGAGATCCTGCACGCTCTCGCGGCGGCGTACCTCGTGGGCCTGGTCGCCATCGACCAGTACCTCGGCGGCACGGCCACGGGTGTTGTAGTTCGAGCTCATGACGAAACCGTAGGCACCGGCCGAGCACACCGCCAGCAGGTCACCCTCGGCCAGCGCCAGCTCGCGGTCCTTGGCGAGGAAATCGCCGGTCTCGCAGATCGGTCCGACGATGTCGTAGCGCCGCGTATCGCCCTCGTGGGGCTGCACGGCGATGACGTTCATCCAGGCCTGGTAAAGCGCCGGACGAATCAGGTCGTTCATCGCGGCGTCGACGATGGCGAAATCCTTGTGCGCGGTGTGCTTGAGGTACTCGACCCGGGTCAGCAGTACACCGGCGTTGGCGACGATCGAACGGCCCGGTTCGAACACCAGCGTCAATGCGCGACCCTGCATGCGCTGGCGCACCGCGGCGATGTAGTCGCCGGCCAGCGGCGGCTGCTCGTCGCGATAGCGCACGCCGAGGCCGCCACCCAGGTCCAGGTGGCGAATGGCGATGCCCTGTTCGGCCAGCCGGTCGACGAGGGCGAGCAGGCGGTCCAGTGCGTCGAGGAACGGGGGCAGGCTGGTCAGTTGCGAGCCGATATGGCAGTCCACGCCGACCACCTCGAGGTTCGGCAGGTCGGCGGCGCGGGCGTATACCGCCGGGGCCTGCTCGATGTCGATGCCGAACTTGTTTTCCTTCAGGCCGGTGGAGATGTAGGGGTGGGTCTGGGCATCGACGTCCGGGTTGACCCGCAGCGAGATGGCGGCGGTCACGCCCATTTCTGCAGCGACCTGCTGCAGGCGCTCGAGCTCCTCGGTGGATTCGACGTTGAAGCAGTGCACGCCCACTTCCAGGGCGCGACGCATATCGTCACGGCTCTTGCCGACGCCGGAGTAGACGATTTTGCTCGGTTCGCCGCCCGCGGCCAGCACCCGCTCCAGTTCGCCACGCGAGACGATGTCGAAGCCGGCGCCCAGGCGTGCCAGCAGGTTCAGCACGCCGAGGTTGGAATTCGCCTTGACGGCAAAACAGACCAGGTGCGGCAGGTCGCCGAGCGCATCGGCATAGGCGCGGAACTGCGCCTCGATGTGCGCACGCGAGTACACGTAGGTGGGCGTGCCGAAGCGTTGAGCGAGCGCGGACAGTGCCACGCCTTCCGCGAACAGCTGACCGTCGCGGTACGAAAAGGCTTCCATGAATGAGTCCCCTTAAAGTTCGAAACGGTCTTTGGAGCGTTCTTTCACGGTCGCCTGATCATCTGGCAGATACAGGGGGCCTTTCTGGCCGCAGGCGCTGAGGGCCGAAGCAAGCACGGCCAGGGCGAGGAACGGAAGCAGCAGACGCTTCATGGGACTGGAATCCTTGGAAAATCTAATCGCCGGAGTATACCCAGCGCCTGTGCCATTGCCTATGCGAGCAGCTCGGCGGGCCGGCTGCGCCTCGCTAGCGGCGCCGCGTGCCTGATAAGCTCGCCGGCATTGTCCGCGGCCAGGGGCCGCTCTACCGAGGAATTGCACATGAGCCTGAGCGAAGCCCGTTATCACGATCTGGTCGATGCTGCGCAGCAGCTGATCGAGGATGCCTTCGATGACAGTGGCTTGGACGTCGATCTGGAAAACGCCGGTGGGGTGCTGACGGTACGCTTCGCCAACGGCAGCCAGCTGATCGTCAGCCGCCAGCCGGCGATGCGCCAGCTATGGGTCGCCGCGCGTTCCGGCGGTTTTCACTTCGACTACGACGAGGCGATCGAGGCCTGGGTCTGCGATACCAGTGCCGAGCGACTCGGCGAGCTCTTGGGCCGTGCGGCTCAGGAACAGGGCGGCGAGGCAGTGGAGTTCGACGAGCTCTGAATCGCCCTGTTGCATTGCCGGGCTTGCGAATTCGGTCGGCTGTGATAGGGTCGAGTGCAGGTCACAAAACCCCGCCTTCGGGCGGGGTTTTGCTTTTTTTGCCTTTCGAACTAAACAGGAGCAGGCCCACGACCATGACCAACGCAACGTCCATCATCCTCACCAAACTCGATCTGCAGCGGCTCGAGAAATTGCTCGATAGCCTGGACGACTACGGTCCGGCAGCCGAGGCCCTGGAGCAGGAGCTGTCGCGGGCGCAGGTCGTGGAACGCAGCGAGATGCCTGCCGGCGTGGTGACCATGAATTCGCGCGTGCATTGCCGCGAAGAGGGCAGTGGCAAGGATTACCACCTGACGCTGGTCTACCCGCACGATGCCGGCAAGGAGGGCACCGTCTCGGTACTCGCGCCGGTCGGCACGGCATTGCTCGGCATGAGCGTCGGCCAGCACATCGATTGGCCGACGCCGGGTGGCAAGGTGCTGCAACTCACCCTGCTGGAAGTCGAATACCAGCCCGAGGCGGCGGGCGATCCGTTCTGACCGCGCCAGCGTAGCTGCCCCGGCCAGCGGCCGGGCGCGGTGCCTGTACCCGCTCGATGAGCGGGTTTCTTTTGCGCTCGGCGCACCCTTTCACCTGTCCATCTGCAGCGCCTGGTTCAGTGCCGCCTCCAGGCGTGCCTTGTAGCGCAGGTAATGCACGGTCTGCCCTTGCCCCCTGCCACGCAGGCCGGACAGGTCGAGGTCAGTGATGTAGCAGGGGTAGCGCTCGCGGTTGCGCCGCTGCGAGAGAATGTATTCGGCGACTGCAGTGAACAGCCGCGCGCCGTATTCGAGCCCCGAGAATTCCTGGTGGTTGCAGTACAGCGTGACCGTGCTGCGGCCGTTCTCGCGGGATTCGACGATGGCTTGCACCTCGTAGAGCGGGTCGTCCGGTTCGTCCTGCGGCACCGGGCGGCGCTCGACCACGGGCGGCTGCCCGGCTGGTGTGCGAATCCGGTAGAGCAGGATTTCCAGTCCTGAGGATGGGCGCAGGCTGCTGAGCGAGCGCTGCGCGTTGCGTCGGTGGATCATCGAGCGGAGAAAGCGCAGCAGCGGCATCAGCAGGCGCTGCTCGTCGCGAAACGGCCATTGCTGGGTCCACAGCGCGTTGCGCTCGTCGAGCACGGCGAGCTCGGCGCTGTCGCCGCGTACGCGGTAGAACACCTGCAGGCAGTCGGGGCGCCCCAGCGGCAGGATCAGCCCGAGATCGTCGTCCCTCAGTGCATAGCGGTCCAGGCGGATCGGGTCGCTGTCATGGTGCGCCTCGCCCAGGTGCTCAAGCAGCGCCGTGCGATCGCTGAGACAGCTGTGCGTGACGTCCTCCGCGCGGCGTTCGAACAGGTGGAACCGCTGGCGGATCTGCAGCAGATAGCGGCGGTGCTTCGCGTCGAGGTTGCTCTGCGCATCGAGCAGCAGTTCCATCACGCGCCGGGCGATGGCCTGGCCGCGGTTGCGCGAGAAGCAGCGCACCTGCAGGCCGCAATCGCCAGCGCCAGCCAGGCCGGTGAGGTGATCACGCAGGCAGTCGGCGAGCGCCTGTGGCCCTTCGTAGCGGCTGACGCTCAGTTCGTTCCAGCTGTTGAGCACCAGTTGATCGATGCTCAGCACCAGGTTTTCCCGCGCGCTGGCATAGCCGAGCGGGTCGCTCTGCTCGGCGCAGTTGGGCATTTGCTGCGGCGCCAGCACGCTGAACGGGTCCAGGCCGACGTTGATCAGCAGGAGTACCTGGCGTGGTGTGGCCGGGTCGAGCAATGCCTGTTCGGCCACTGCGCCAAGCGGTAGCGGGAAGACCTGGCGCAGCTCGCCGAGCAGGCCGAACAGCTCGGTCTCGCCGAGGCCGCTGTCACCGGGATGCAGCGAAATGTGGGTGCCGCCGTCGATGACTCCGTTGCGATGGCCCCAGGCCAGCAGGGGCACCAGTTCCGGCATGCGGCGCAGCGGTGCGTAGTGCGCGCAATCGGCGCTCGTCAGGCTGCCCTCGTAGAGTGACCAGCTCGGCTCGCCGCTGGCGTCGGTGCCTGTAGCAGGGTCAGGCTGCCTTCGGACATGTCCGGGGAAATGCCAAGGTTGACGGCCTCGACCTTGCCCGCCTTGCGCCCGATGGCCGCCTGCAGGCGGCGTTCGAGCACGCTGAGGTCGCGCCCGCTGATCGGGCTGGCAGCCTCCAGCCGCTGGCTCAGGTCGCTGAGAAAGCGGTAGCCGTAGGTCAGCTCGTTGACCAGCGCGCGGCGTTCCTGCAGGACCTGGCGTACCTTCCATTGCTTGCGCCCGTCGAGGCCGGCGAAGCAGCGTTCGTCCCAGCCCCAGTCCCGTGTCAGGCGCTCGGCCAGCAGGCGCTGCCAGCTCTTGGTGCGATTGCGCGGCGGTCGGCTCAAGGCGCGGTTGATCTTCAGGTACAGCGCGCGGCGCGCCAGCTGCAGGCGCTCGCGGTCGGCGTGCTCGGCGAGGTAGCCCTCGATGGCGCGATAGGCGGCGATGTACGGGTCCAGCTCATCGAGGTCGAGCCGGCCGTCGTAGACCGCCTGCTTGTACGCCAGGGCCAGCGGTTGCACCTGTGGATGCTGGCTGGCATAGACCTCGACCAGCAGCAGTTTGAACAAGGACTTGTAGGGTGACTCCAGCGCCTTGTACAGCTGCCAGAGGGCGGCACCGGCAAATTCCCCCGCCGGAATCTGCGCGAGATGCCCGAGGTCCAGCACCTCTTCGGCGCGAATGAAGCGCCGTTCGAGCAGCGCCGCGACATAGTCCGGGTAACGGTGCTCCTCGTAGGCTGGCACCAGCCACCACAGCGGCACACGGCCGCCGAGCCACAGCGCGGTGCGATAGAACTCGTCGAGCAGCAGGTAGTGCTGGGTGCTGCCACAGTCGTCCGAACTCAGCTGCGCCTGACGCTCGCCGCTGGCAAAGCGCACCGGATCGACGAGAAAGAAGTGCGCCTCGCAGCCCTGGCTGGCCGCCCAGCCTTGCAGCAGGTCGCACTTGCGGCGCAGTTCGGCTAGCTGCGAAGCGTCCAGCGTCGGCTCATGGCAGACCCAGACGTCCAGATCGCTGCTCTCGTCCTGCGCGACCGTGCCCAGGCTGCCCATCGCGAACAGCGCCAGGATCGGCTGGGGCGGGCGGTGGCGCAGCGGCTCGTAGGCGAACGAGCGCGCCAGGCGCTGGGCCTCGCCGAGCAGCTCGCTGTCCGGTTCGAAGCCGCTGAGCCCGGCCGGCGTAGCGGCCGAAACGTAACCAGGCAGCAGTGGGTGATTGACATGAAACAGCAGGGGCAACAGGCGGAACACCTGCTGCTGGCGGCTGGACAGGCCGAGCAGGGCACGCTCGATGCGCGCCGCGTTGATTTGCAGGAAGCGCGCACGCAGCGTCGCCAGCACCTTGCGGTCGATGCCTTCTTCCAGGATCGGTTGGATCTTTGGGCAGCCGGTCATTGCCGTTCGCAGTCAAAAACGGGAGTCGGACTGTCATCGGCCGCGCGCGCCCCGACTTGAGCTGAGCGCGGCTTGGGCGAAGCGTGGGGCTCAGGCGGCTTGCGGACCGCGCAGAATGGTCAGCAGTGCCTGGGCGTGTTCGGCGGCGTCGCGCCCCAGGCTGGTGAGATAACCGCCGTCGGCCTGGGTGGTCAGCCCTTGCGGTGCAGGCGTGCGGCCGCGGCGATCGCCTCGGCGGCGGCGTCATGGTGAACCTTCAGACCTTCCTGATGGTTGTCGAGGTTGAATAGGCAGAGAATCTCGAGCTCGGCGACCAACTCTGGGGTATAGGACATGTCCACTCCTGGGAAGATGGGCCTCGGCCCGGTCCGCTGAGTGTAGATGCAGATCCCCGGCCGAGGTTGACCTGCGTCTATTCGGGCAGCTCGGGCAGCGCGCGCAGCAGGCTTTCGTAGCGCGCGGCATCGAACGGCCGATCCTCGGCGAGCATGCTCTGGATCTCGTTGGCCAGCACCAGCGCCATCATTTCCAGGCTTTCCTCGCGCTCGTAGCCCACCAGCGTGAGTTTGTTCAGGGTGGCCTGGGCTGCCGGCGGCTCGCCGGATTCGAGCTGGTTCTCGATGGCCTCGAGCAGAGTGGCTTGGGCGAAGACCTCGTCTTCTTCGTTGTCGTGGGCGTCTTGGGTCATGGGTGTCTCGAGCGGGGCCGGATTCTCGTCGTCCAGCTGACAGAGGGTGCAGCTGCCGTCATCCGGACGGTTGGTTTCGACGTAGCGTACCCGGCGGCTCGGCGCCTGGCGATCGGCATCGATGCGAAAGCGTGGGCGGTCTGATTCGGTCATGCGTCTGCTTCCGGCTGTTGCGTGACCGTTGTGATAGCGCGCGGCGGAGTGGAAGGCAAGCAAGCCGCCGCTGCAGCGACGGTTTGCTCCGCTCCGGGGCTGCTCAGCGGCCGCCGCCTCCGCCGCCCTTGCGATCACCCGAGCCCATGCCGGCGCCCTGGCCCATGCCCATCCCTTGGCCCATGCCGCCGCCCTGGCCCATGCCGCGGCCCGCCGGTGGCTCTTCCGGCAGTGTCACGCCGCGTTCGCGGGCGCGTTCACGCATCTGCTGATGGTGCTCGTTGCGAATGCGCTCGCGTTCTTCCTGCGTCTGCGCCTGGCGCATGCGGTTGCGGTACTCCATGCGCTCCTGCTGGGTCATGATCTGCGAGCCATAGACCTGCTCGTCGTTGCCGCCAGCCTGCTGGGCGAAGGCTGCGCCTGAAAGCAGCAGCGTGCCGAGCGCGAGCGCGGTGGTCAGTCGTTTCATGTGCTTCTCCTGCCGTTTTGCCGGGTTAGGGAAACTCTGAAGAAGACTTCCTAATTTTGGCAAAATGTCCGAATTCCACCCGCCGAGTTTTCCGATGAAGCAGATGACCTTCGCCGACGCCGAGTACGCCGGCAAGCGCAAGCAGACCCGCAAAGAGTTGTTCCTGATCGAGATGGATCGGGTGGTGCCGTGGAAGGGTTTGATCGCCTTGATCGAGCCGCATTACCCCAAGGGTGAAGGCGGTCGTCCGGCCTATCCGCTGATGGCGATGTTACGCGTGCATTTGATGCAGAACTGGTTTGGCTACAGTGATCCGGCGATGGAAGAGGCGCTCTACGAGACCACTATCCTGCGCCAGTTCGCGGGTTTGAGCCTGGAGCACATCCCCGACGAAACCACCATCCTCAACTTCCGTCGTCTGCTGGAAAAACACGAGCTGGCCGCGGGCATCCTGGCGGTGATCAATGGCTATCTGGGTGACCGGGGTCTGTCGCTGCGCCAAGGCACGATCGTCGACGCCACGCTGATCAATGCGCCGAGTTCGACCAAGAACAAGGACGGTAAGCGCGACCCGGAGATGCACCAGACCAAGAAAGGTCAGCAGTATTATTTTGGCATGAAGGCCACATCGGCGTGGACGCCGAGTCCGGCCTGGTGCACAGCGTGGTGGGCACAGCAGCCAATGTGGCGGATGTAACCCAGGTCGATAAGCTGCTACACGGCGAGGAAAACATGGTCGGTGCCGACGCGGGTTACACCGGCGTCGAGAAGCGCCCCGAGCATGCGGGCCGTCGAGTGATCTGGCAGGTTGCGGCGCGCCGCAGCACCTACAAGAAACTCGATAAGCGCAGCGCGCTATACAAAGCCAAGCGCAAGATCGAGAAGGCCAAGGCTCAGGTCCGCGCCAAGGTCGAGCATCCGTTCCGAGTGATCAAGCGGCAGTTCGGTTATGTGAAGACGCGCTTCCGTGGCTTGGCCAAGAACACCGCACAACTGGTGACGCTGTTCGCCCTGTCGAACCTGTGGATGGCACGCCGACATTTGCTGACGAATGCAGGAGAGGTGCGCCCGTAATGTGGGCAATAGCCGCCGCGAGGTGCTCGCGGCGGCTGGAAACACAGAAATAAGCGGGTGATCCGAGCGTTTTTGATCGATTTGCCGCTTTTAAAATCAGTGGAGACTGAAGTCAGCCAGAAATGCATGGCTACTTCAGAGTATCCTTAGTGGGTGTGCTCCTCGTCATCGTGATGCGATGACTCGTCTCCGGGCTTGCCGCCCATGTACTTGGGGCCTTTGCCGCGGCCCTTGTCGAAAACCTTGTTTTCCATCGATTTGCTGCCACCGGGGCCGCCGGTATGCCCGGAGTGGCTGCCTTCCTCGTGGGTCTGATCGCTGTGGCTGCTGCCGTGATCGCGGCCACCGCCGTATTTCGGCCCCTTGCCCTTGCCGCTGGAGTCGTGACTAGTGTGGCCGCCGTCATGGCTGGAGTGGTCGTCGGCGGCGTGCAGCGGGCCGCTGCGCCGGCCAGCAACAGGGCGAGAGTGGCCGCCAGCAGCGGGGATCTGTAGCGAACGCGCATAGTGCTCTCCCCGAACGGGGCGGCTGGCGTCGCGGCCAGCCGCCCCGGCCGTTACCTGACTTCGTTGTCGTGGACGAATTCGATGACCTGCAGGTAGTCGTTGGCCGCCGCGGCAAAGTCATCGGCGCCGCCTTCACTGGTCGGATCGCTCCAGGCGGTGCTGCCGAACACGGCGTCGTACAGGTTCACCAAGGTCGGCCGGTAGACGTCGTCCGCCGGGTCCGCCGGGTCGCCCTCGTCCAGCACCAGCACGGTGGCGGTGGCGGCGGACCAGGTCGCGGTGCGGTCGTACTGGTAATCGGAGAAGTCGTAGTACGTCGTTCCGGAATTGATGCCCAGGATCGAGTTCATGTAGACCAGTGTGTCGACGCTGATGGTGCCGGTCTTGTCACCAGCCGCCGCGAGCAGGGCGGCCGGGTTGAAACCGTCCGGCAAGGTGACGCCAGGAATCGTCCCGGTGGTCATGTAGGTCTCGTACAGCGCCAGGTTTTCCAGCGGTGAGTCGATGGTGGTGCCGTCGACCGTCAGCCGGCCGGTGGAATCGATGGCGATCACCGCGCCGTCGGCGGTCAGCTTGGCCAGCGCTTCGTCCAGCGAGTGGTTGAGGACTTTGCTCGGCGAGCGGCCGACGCTCAGGCGACCCAGTTCGACCTCACCGGGCACGACGTCGTAGGTGGTTTCGCCGACCGTCACCGAGGTCAGCAGATCACCTTCTTCGTTGCGCGGGATGGCCACCAGTTGGCCGTCGGCGTCGGTCACCGGGACCAGCACGCCGGTCGTGTCGTAGTAGAACGCCACCACCAGCTCCTCGCCATTGGCATCGGTCAGCGGAACGCCGTTGGGGTCGCGCAGCAGGATGTACATGTCGCCGAACAGGTCGCCCTTCTTGGTGCCGGCGCCGAACGGCTTGCCACCGCCACCCGCCTTGCCGCCCTTCACGCCGGCCCACTCGGGGCGGTCGCTGCCTTCTTCGGCTGCAGGGTCGACGCGGAAGATCTTGTCCACTGCGCCATGCCCGCCGCCCATGCGCGAGCCGCCCTGGCCCCGCTCTCCGCCA
>LZQO01000043.1_pt1 | contig 30444 bp, 29 predicted proteins | sample 768571 | NCBI WGS metagenome assembly LZQO01 (sample SAMN05207081, study PRJNA324507) | oil field metagenome | isolation source: sample BH-FW-10 from oil reservoir | place: India: Bombay High | collected 2015-12-01
GTGAAGGCAAGGCCTGGGAAGCATACGTCCGCCTCCAGGTCGCAAGAGGGCAGCCACTGCACGACGATGTGCTTGGCGGCGACAAACCGATGACCCTTGCGAAGCCTTCAAGCTCGCCTGTGAAGCATGGGAGGGAACGAAGAACCGCAAGATGGCTGAGAAGAACGCTGAGGACGTGATGGCCTTCCTCGGCAAGGACTTCCCGGTGGCCAAGGTCGGCAAGGTCGAGTTCGACTCTCTGGTCAAACACTTCCGCAGCCGGGACCTTTCCGATTCCACGATCAATCGGAAGATGGCCTCGCTGAGCAAGATGATGTCGCTCGCCTCCGAACACGGTGAGCCCATCAACTTCAAGATCAAGATCCTCAAGGAACCCGAAGGACGCCTACGCTACCTCACACCGGAGGAGGAGGTGGCCGTACTGCAAGACCTTCAAGAGAACGAGGGTGGTGTGTTCGCTGACTTCGTGAGGGTAGGCATCGACACTGGTGGTCGCCTGTCCGAGCTGCTGGCGATGGAGCTCGGTGGCTCAGGAGGGACCCGCAAGGCCGCCTGACGCTGACCTTCCCGGCGCGTGTCACGAAGAGCGCCAAGAGCCGTACCATCCCTGTGCCTGCCCGCTCAGTCGACATCCTGCTCAATCGAATGGCCGGCAAACAGGTGTGGCCTGAGCATTGGAACCAGCATACCATCACCCACGCATGGGCACGCTCCCGGTCCCGTCTACAGATCAGTGACCCCGAGTTCGTCTTCCATGCCTGTAGGCACACCTGTGCCACCCGCCTGCTCCAGAAGACAGGCAACCTCGTCCTGGTGAGGGACTGGTTGGGTCACTCCGATATCCGTGTCACGACCAGATACACCAAGGTAGTAGGCGACACCCTGCTGGCCGGAGCTGCGGCTCTCGACAGCTTTCACACCCCATCCACACCAACTTTTTCAGGTGTGGAATCTGGTGTGGATTTTGAGCCCGTTTGAGGGTCTCACCGAATTCTCTAGTGGAGGCAACCCGTTGATTTCATTGCGGTTTCGTTTTGGCAGGTATGCGGACTGACGGTTAGGGTGCCATTGCAAATCCGTGTACGCCGGTTCGATTCCGACATCGGCCTCCATATCAAGAGCCCCGCAGATGATGAATCTGCGGGGTTTTTTGTTTCTGGCGCTAAAGTGCCTCAGCGCAAGCGGCGCACGCCAACTATCAGCCAGAACAATAGGCCGAGCAGTGGAAACAGGGCGATGCCCAGTGCCCACATGGCTTTCGAGCCGACACTGCGTTCGCTCTTGAATACGCTGATGACGGCCAGAAGATCGAGGACGATCACCAGCACAGTGCCGGCGATGGCCAGGTAAGTCGTCGTGTCGGACATGCGCAGCTGCTCCTCTCAGGCTTTCTGCCTCAGGCCGTACATACATGCCTCGGGTTCCTTGAGCCGGTGCTGTTTGGCCGGTGAACGGCGCCGATTGGGCGAGCGGGTGGTGATCGCGCAGTCGCTCGCGTTCGCCAGATGCTGGCTGTCACGGGCGGCTACCGGCTCCGGCTCGATGCAGCTTTTTCGGGCCCTGCCGGGGCGCAGGCTCACCGGGATGATCCTCGGGCTCGGGACCGCTACCAATCCAGATCCTGGCCTGGCCGGAGTGGCTGACGTCCGCCTGGCTCTGGCGTAACCCTGGACGACCGGGGCGGCGCTGGCGATTCTGCTGATGCGGACGCTTCATTCGCAGCGGCTTTGTTGTGCGAGAGCCGCGTGACGTTCGTCGCCAGGCTCTAGCCGGCCGATAAGCGGGCATTTGCCGGGGCGTGGCGCTGGCATAATGCCAGTCCCCGCGAGTACATCGCACAGGATGAATAGCCATGACCGTTGAGCGTTACTCCATCATTCTCGAGGCGCGTGACCAGACGCTGCTGTCGCGCGCCACGCGAGAAGAGGTCGAGCAGTTCTGGGACGAGCACGATGCGCTCTACTTCGGTTTGCGGATGGAAGCCGAAGCACCCGGGCATTGGCTGGTCTACGTGACCGAAGAGATTCCCGAGGACGAACGGCTTCCCTGCGAAGCCTGATCGCGGCTGGGCGGATATCTGCGCACATCGGCTATGGGCGGCGTGCCCGGTGATCGGTAAGCTGTGCGGTTTCTCGTCCATTCGGTCAAGAGTCGTTCTGACTTAGGCAACATTGCCTGGCTTGCCGGATATCGATGGCAGGTAGGCAAAACAATGCGATTGAAGTGGTCTGCGGTTCCCTGGGTGTGTTTCGCCATGTGCGTCGGTGTCATGGGGACCGCACTGATCTCGCCGTTGTACCCGCTCTATCAGACGCTGTGGTCGCTGCGCACCAGTGAGGTGTCGCTGCTCTATATCGTCTACATGCTCGGCGCGCTGGTAGGGCTGCTGTTCATGGGGCGCCTGGCCGATTCCCAGGGTTTTCGCCCGGTCATGCTTTTCGGGCTGGCGCTGGGCTGGGGCGGCACGCTGCTGTCGATGCTGTCATGGGATCTTGGCGCACTTGGCGCCGCTCGCTTCGCTGTGGGCCTGTCGTCGAGCCTCATCGTCACCAGTGCTCGGTAGGTTGATGCAGGTCTTGCGCACGCGCAGCCCTCAGTACGCCTCCACGCTGACCAGCTTTCTCCTCGCCTTTGGCTTCGGGCTCGGGCCGATCAGCGGCGGCCTGACGGCACAATGGCTGCCGCAGCCGCTTGTCACGACCTACATTCCGACGCTGCTGCTCGGGGTGTTGGCTATTTACGGTCTGCTAAAAGTACATACGAATGAGCCTGGTGCTGCCGCAGCGTTTCGTTGGCAGGCACTGGCGCCGAGGCTGACCTGGCCGGAACGTCGCGATACCTTTGCCTTTGTCCTGACCTGTTGCTGCCCGTTCTTCGCGTTTGGTGTGTTTGGCTTGTACGCTCGATGTCGCCGCTATTCATCGACAAGATGCTGCCCTGGCACGGCCCTGCTGTCAGCGGTTGCTCGATCGGAGTGATCCTGATGATGTCGGCTGCGGTCCAGCTGCTCAGCGCCCGCCTGAGCCTGCATTGGTGCGGCTCGCTCGGTTTGCTCGCCGTGGTACTGAGCAACGCCTTGCTGGTACTCAATTTCCAGGCGATGTCGGTGGCGCTGTTCGCCGTTGGGGTGCTCGCTGCCGCCGTTGGCCACGGCCTGTGCCTGCTGGCCGGCATCAGCATGGTCAACCGCATCGCCAGCCCGGCGCAGCGCGCCGGATTGATCTCCACCTATCTGGTCAGCGGCTATGTCGGCAGTATCGCGCCACTGCTAGGCGCGGGCTGGCTGGCTGATCATTTTGGCCTGCAAGCCGCGATTACCGCACTGGGCCTGGGCGTGGTCGCCACTGCCTTGCCGGCAGGCGTGGCCTTTTTGCGCCATCCGCGCATGCGCAACGACTGAATCCATAGAGGCCATGCGCCAGCGCGGGCAGCTTGCCGGCCTGTAGTCAAATGGCGCTGATCGCACTCACGCTGCAAATGCGTCCATTCCATACCATTTCGTAGTGGGCAGCCTGAATGATGGCTGTCACCGGTCGCGGCGTCATTAGCGCCCAGCAAGCGTGCCCCGGATGGCGCACCGAGTGATAAAACAGGCCCGGGCAACCCTCCTGCCTGGCCCGCCGGCCGAGCAGCCGGGCGTCGGTATAGTCGTCCGGGTCATAGATCGGGTCGCTGACGGGCAGGGCGGTGGCATCGAGCATGCCGGCTTCACCGAACTGGCAGGACAGCCCGCGAAAGACGAAGCGCTCGTAGCTCAGCCCATCGACTGCTGACCAATAACGATCCTGGTGGTAGCGCACTTCGGCGATGGCCGTCTCCATGGTATCGGCCAGGTAGAGCACGCCATAGGTGCCGTCGCTGAACCGCGAGCCCGCCGGGTTGACGTGCGTAAAGGGCGCCGTCGCATAGGAACAGCCAGGAATACCGAAGGGAATCTCCTGGTGCGGAATCAGCTCGAGCTGGCCGATCTCGTTACGCAGCCGAGGGTTGGTCAGCGCCTGTAGTTGAAAGAGCGTTTCGAACTCATCCGCGTCGGCAACGTCATCGAAAAGCGAGATCGGAGGAAACTTCGAATTGACCAGCCGATAGGCTTGCCGCTGCGCAGCGCCTTTGCGCCGCAGCTGGTGCGGCGCTACCACTGGGCACCGCGCAGGCTGTCGATACGTCTGAAAGCCTCATACAGGGAGATCATGTCACCCTGGGCCATGACCTCGAGTGGAGAGCGTCCATTGAAGAACTCGTTGTGGTTCGGCAGCCGGGGAAAGCCGTAGACGTTGTCCGGATTGTCGAAGATCAGTCGCAACGCGGCGTGGATATTGAGGATGAAGCTGATGCGCTGCAGCTGATCCGGATCGAGACTGACCGACCAGCCTCGATTGTCCGCCCGGGCCCTTGCATAGGTGCTGCGGGAAATGCGCAGGATGCTGCAGGCCTGTTCGGTGGAGGCCTGCCATTTCTCGAGTACGTTCAGCGCGGCCCGAAGACCGGCCGCGCACTGGTCTTTGGAAAAGGTCGCTGGTTGTAAAATCGCTGACATGTGCCGTTCCTGTGTGTCCATGGATACAAAGATAGCAGTTGTTGTATCTGAGGACAAAAAAGGGCTCGATCGTTTACCGAAAAAGCGCCCCGAAGCCGGCGCTGCCGACTGCCAAGCGAAAGCCAGCACCCGTTCTGCCTCGCCGGTTGCGCCTGCGAGGGAGGCTGGTTATAGTCCTGCGCCCACCACGCATCCCGCCCGGATGGCGAAATTGGTATACGCAAGGGACTTAAAATCCCTCGTCCGAAAGGATATGCGGGTTCGACCCCCGCTCCGGGCACCAATACCCCTGCAAGATTCCGCATGCTTCGCCTGAGAGCCTTGTGCTCGGCGCGTCGAGCGTCGTTTTGACCTATGCGCAGTCTTCCTCTGTTCGCGGTTGCTGTCGCAGCGTTCGTACTCAATCGATCAGCCACCACGACGGCAGCAGGCGCAGGCTTCTCGCTTGGGCGAAGCGGTCGTCGATCAGGTGGATCACGCCGCTATCTTCGGGCGTGCGGATCACTCGGCCGGCCGCCTGGATCACCTTCTGCATGCCCGGGAAGAAGTAGCGTAGTCATAGCCGGCGCCGAAGCGTTTTTGCATGCGCGCCCTGATCTGCTCGTTGACCGGGTTCACCTGCGGCAGGCCGAGGGTGGCGATGAACGCGCCGATCAGGCGAGTGCCGGGCAGGTCGATGCCTTCGGCGAAAGCGCCGCCGAGCACGGCGAAGCCGATGCCGCGGCCGTCTTCGGTGAAGCGCTCGAGAAAGGCGCTGCGGTCCGCCTCATCCATGTGTCGGGTCTGCAGCCAGCAGGGAATGTCGGCGTGACGTTGGCAGAACAGGTCGGCGACCTGCTGCAAGTAATCGAAGCTGCTGAAAAACGCCAGATAATTACCCGGTCGTTGCCGGTACTGCCGTGCCATGCGCACGACGATAGGGTCGAGCGAGGCCTGGCGGTCGGCAAAGCGCGTGGACACATCGCGAGCGAGATGCACCGCCAGTTGTTCGCCGCGGAACGGTGGCTCGACGTCGAGCCAGGCGTGCACGGCGGGAATACCGAGCGTGTCCTGGTAGAAGTGCCTTGGTGTCAGGGTTGCCGAGAACAGCACGGTCGAACATGCCTGAGTTATGCGCGGTTCGAGGAAGGGGGCGGGAACGACATTGCGCAGGCACAGGCGCGACGTCCGGCGCTGGCCCTTGAGGAGCAGTGTGCAGTCGATGAGCGAGTGATCGCCGAAGAGTTCGGCGATGCGGCAGAAGCGCATCGCCGAGAAACAGGCCTCGCGCAGTTCAATGCCCAGTGCATCGGGTTTTTCGCCGAGCAGTTCGGTGGCCTCTCCAACCAACTGTTGCAGCGCAGCCAGCAGCTTGGCGGGCAACGCCGGCAGTACGGCGTAATCGTGCAGTTGCTCGCGGTGGACCTCGTTCCAGCAGCGTCCGACCCTGCGCAGCGCTTTCGCCAGCGGCGCCGGGGCCTGCCCAGCCAGCCCGCTGAACATGCGCTGGTCGAGCTCGGCACTGTACATGCCGCGAGCGCGTTCGAGCAGGTTGTGCGCTTCGTCCACCAACACGCCGACGCGCCATTCGTTGGCCTGCATCAGGCCGTGGAGCAAGGCGCTGAGGTCGAAGTAATAGTTGTAGTCACCGACGATCACGTCGGCCCAGCGGGCCATCTCCTGGCTGAGGTAGTAGGGGCAGACCTGGTGCGCCAGGGCAATCTCGCGCAGTGTCGCCTGGCACAGCGAGCCGCGGCGAACCGCCGCCAGCCGCGCCGCCGGGAGCCGGTCGTAGAAGCCGCTGGCCAACGGGCAGGACTCGCCGTGGCAGGCTTTGTCCGGGTGTTCGCAGCTTTTCTCCCGGGCGATCAGCTCCAGCACGCGCAGGGTCGGTACCTGAGCGCTTTCCAGACGAGCGAGTGCGTCCAGCGCCAGCGCGCGGCCAGAGGTTTTCGCCGCCAGGAAGTACAGCTTGTCCAGCGCTTGCCCGGGCATTGCCTTGAGCAGCGGAAACAGCGTGCCGAGCGTCTTGCCGATGCCGGTCGGAGCCTGCGCCAGCAAGGGCGTGGCGGTACAGGCAGACTTGTATACGGCTTCGGCGAGTTGCCGTTGGCCCTGGCGAAAGCTGGGGTAGGGGAAGCCAAGGGCAGCCAGCAGCCGATCGCGTGTTTGCCGGTGTTTCAGCTCCTGCTCGGCCCAGGCGAGAAAACGCTCGCATTGAGTTTCGAAGAAGTCACGCAGCGCATCGGCGTCGTGATACTCGCTGAGAGTGGTCTCCTTCTGGGTGAGTATGTCGAAGTAGACGAGCGCCAGCTCGACGCCCGGTAGCTGGCGAGCCTGGCACAGCAGCCAGCCGTAGACCCTGGCCTGCGCCCAGTGCAGCTGACGATGATTGGCCGGTTGCCGTGCCAGATCGCCGCGGTAGGTCTTTATCTCTTCGAGGCGATTGCGCTCGGGGTCATAGCCGTCCGCGCGGCCACGCACCGTCAGGCTCCGGTAGCTGCCCTGCAAGGCGACTTCGCGCTCATAGCCGGCTGCGCGCCGGGACGTCACGCGCTGATGCCCGGCAATCCCCTCCTGCGCCGTTGGCGAAGGCGTGAAGCGAAGGTCGAGGTCGCCCTCCTTGGCGCTGAATTCGCACAGCGCACGCACCGCGACGCGGTAGGCCACGTTCAGTCCGCCCGCGTCACGTGGCAGACGCTGATTGGCAGCTCGTGCCGCAGGGCGTATTCGATCCAGCGCTGCTGGTTGTCTTGCAGCCGGTCCCCGGGCCCCTTGACCTCGATCATGCGATAGCGTCGCTCGGCCGGCCAGAACTGCACCAGGTCCGGAAGCCCGGAGCGGTTGCTCCGCACATCGGTGAGCATGCGCTGGAAGATCAGCTTGAGATGGTGCGGCGCGATGCATGTCAGCGCCTGCTCCAGCAGCTGTTCGCCGACTACGCCCCACGCCACGAAAGCGCTGTGGATGCCGGACTTCTCGCGATAGGTTCGCCAGATCCAGCTTCGATAGGCATCAGTGTCCAGACGCGCCAGGCATTGCCGGAAAAGCGCGGCTCGGCGCTGATAGAAGTCCGGCCGGTCCAGGTCCGCTGGCGCCCAGTGGAAGGGGTGGAAAAAGGCACCAGGTAGGGGGGCGAACAGGGCGTCCCAGCAGAGCAGGCCGAACAGTGAGCCGAGCAGGGCGTTCTCCACGTAATGCACGGGCGCCTGAGGCTGGCTCAAGTGGTCGCGCACCGCTTGCTCGACGCGGATGCCGTCCAGGGCCAGCCTGAGATCCAGCCGCTCGACGGTCGCACGTCGTTGGCGCGGCGCTGAGGCTCGGCCCAGGCAGCGCTGCAGTCGGGGAACGATGCGCTGCAGGTGCTGCGCCTCCTGTTCGCTCTCCGGCGCGGCGGCGCGCGCTCGGCAAGTTCGAGTGCCGCCTCGGGCTGATCGCAACGCTCGAGTACGCGGATGGCGCGTTCACGCGCGCCCGCATAGGGGTTGTTGGCGTGAACACGCAAGGCTTCGGCCAACTCGCCCTGGCGCTCCAGTTGCTGGCCGAGGCGCAGCAGCAGCTTGCCGCGCCGTGCTTCGAGCCAGGGATTGGTGAACGCCTCCCGCGGAATCGCTTCCAGCACGTCCGCCACTGGCTCGCCGCGCTCGAATGCCTCGCGACAGCGATGCAGATGCAGATAGGCATCGATGTCCTCGCGGCGGTGAAAGGCGCGAAAAGCCGGGGAAAAATCCACCTGCTCGTAGCGATAGATGCCCAGGTCGGCGAGCACGAATTCAGACCAGTCCTGGCGTAGATTGCCAAAGAACATCAGTCGCAGGCGCTCGCACCAGTCGCCGATGCATAGCTGGAAGACCCGATCGCCAAGTGCCGGACACCAGTCGCCCAAGGCGCGCTCGCCTGTCAGCCTTTCGCCCAGATGGTCGAACAGCTCGCTCTTGCGCATCCCGCTCATGCCGGTCAGGGCGAAGGCGCGCAAGAGCTCTGTTTTGTTCAGCAAGGCGAACAGCTGTGCGCCGCTCAACAAGGGTGCGGTGTCGAGCCAGCCGAGCGCGGCCAGCGGATCGGCTGCGGCGTGTGGGCAGCCGATCTCGGCGTAGTCGAGCTTGCTGGCGCGAAACAGCTCGCCCTTGCGCATGACCATTCGCACCAGCAGGGCACGTGAAGCTTTCGGCAGATCGGCAAAGGCCGCGACAAAGGCGCGCTCGGCCTCGTCCAGCAGGTCACCGTGGCGCTGGGACACCCAGTCGAGCACCTGCTGGAAGTTGTCGAGGTAATAGAACGGATTCGGTAGGGATGCGCGCATGACACCGGGGACGCCAGGCCCCAACGACGACTGAATGGGGCTGGCTATTTATACAGGTCTCTGGCGCTTTGGCAATGCCCGGTCGATCAGCGGAGCAGTCGCTACCCCGATGCGTGAGCACCGGGGTAGCCGGGCCTCATACGGTCCGCGAGAAACGGCCTCGCTGTTCGCCGCCGAGGTAGGCGTCGAAGGCCATCGCCACGTTACGCATCATCAGCTGGCCCTGCGGCATGAGCTCCAGTGCCTGGTCGGTGATGCGCACCAGGCCGTCGGCGACATGCTCGTCGAGCTTGGCCAGCGAGTCGGCGAAGTACTCGGTGAAGTGGATACCGTGCCTCGCCTCGATCGCCGCGAAGTCGATCCGTCCATGGCACATCAGCGCAACGATCACGTCGCGACGGATGCGGTCATCCTCGCTCAGCTGATAGCCGCGGTGCACCGGCAGCAGGCCCTCGTTCAGGCGTGCGTAGTACTGCGATAGCTCCTTGACGTTCTGGCTGTAGCTGTCGCCGACCTTGCCGATCGAAGAGATGCCCAGGCCGATGAGGTCGCAGTCGGCATGGGTCGAGTAGCCCTGGAAGTTGCGTTGCAGCGTGCCGTTGGCGCGCGCCAGGGCCAGCTCGTCATCCGGCAGCGAGAAGTGGTCCATGCCGATATAGACGTACCCGGCGGCGGTCAGTCGGCGAATGGTCAGCTCGAGCAGCTCGAGCTTGCGCTCGGGCGGCGGCATGTCCTCGGGGCGGATGAGCTTTTGCGCGCGCACCAGCTCAGGCAGGTGTGCGTAGCTGTAGGCGGCGATGCGGTCCGGGCGCAGCGCGATGATCTTGTCCAGGGTCGTATCGAAGCTCTCCACCGTCTGCAGTGGCAGGCCGTAGATCAGGTCGACGCTGACCGACTTGAACTTGGCCGCGCGGGCGGCTTCGACCAGTTCGCGGGTCTGTTCCTCGCTCTGGATGCGGTTGACCGCCGCTTGCACTCGGGCGTCGAAATCCTGCACACCGAAACTCAGACGGTTGAAGCCGAGTGCGCGCAACTCCTGGATCTGCTGCGGGCTGATGGTGCGCGGGTCGACCTCGAGGGAAAACTCGTGATCGTCGCTGTCGTCCATGTTGAACGCCTGGTGCAGCGCGGCCATCAGGTCGGCCAGCTGCTCGCTGCTCAGATAGGTCGGCGTGCCGCCGCCGAGGTGCAACTGGGTCAGTTTGCGCGAGCGGTCGAACAGGGCCGCCTGCATGGCAATCTCGCGCTTGAGGTAGTCGAGGTACTCGGCGGCCCGCTCGGTCTTGTGGGTGATGATCTTGTTGCAGGCGCAGTAGTAGCACAGGCTCTTGCAGAACGGGATGTGGATGTACACCGACAGCGGCTTGGGCGGCCTAGCCTCGTTGCTGGCGCGTGCGGCGTTGCGGTAATCATCGGCGGCGAAAGCCTGGTGAAACTGCGGGGCGGTCGGGTAGGACGTGTAGCGCGGGCCGGGGCGGTCGTACTTTTCAACCAGCGCGCGGTTGAACGTGGGGGTCTGGTCCATGGAAGCGGTTCACCTTCGAATGCTCTTCTTAAAGGCGGCGCGGTGCACGTAAGGCCGGCCGTTCGTCTAGGCGCGGATTATCACCGATCCGGCCGCATCGACCGACTGTTTCAGATCAAGAAGACCTGAGTTGGCGACCACCTGCAGTCCGGGTGGCCGCCAAGCGCCTGGGCTCAGAGGCGGAACTGGCCGACCAGGCGCTTGAGCTCGGCGGCCAGCTGCACCAGTTCTTCGCTGATCTGCGAAGTCTGCGTGGCGTCGGCCGAGGTAGTGTCGGCGATCCGGCTGATGGTGGTGATGTTGCGGTTGATCTCTTCGGCGACCGCGCTCTGCTGCTCGGCGGCGGTGGCGATCTGCGTGTTCATCTCGTTGATCGTGCCCACCTCGTCGGCAATCGCGCCAAGGCTTTGCGCGGCGCGAGCCACGCAGTCCGAGCCGGAGCGCGCACGCGATTGTGCGGCGACCATCGCTTGTACGGCATTGCCGACGCCCTGCTGCAGCTGCTCGATCATGTGCTGAATTTCTTCGGTCGACTTCTGCGTACGCGAGGCCAGCGTGCGCACCTCGTCGGCGACCACGGCAAAGCCACGCCCCTGCTCGCCGGCGCGGGCCGCTTCGATGGCCGCGTTGAGGGCGAGCAGGTTGGTTTGTTCGGCGATGCCCTTGATCACGCCGACCACGGTGTCGATGCTGGCGCTGTCGGCTTCGAGCTGACGCACCACTTCGGCCGCCTTCTCGATGTCCTGGATCAACGTGTCGATGCCATCGAGCGCCTCGCTCGCAACACGCACGCCGGCCTTGGATTCGTTGTCCGCGCCGGTCGATGCCGTGGCGGTCTGGCTGGCGTTGCGGGCGACTTCCTGCACCGTGGCGCTCATCTCGTTCATCGCTGAGGCGACCATGTCGGTCTCGCTGCGCTGTTCCATCACCGCGCCGAGGGTTTTCTCGGCCACGTTGGAAACCCGTCCCGAGACGTCGGTGAGCTGCTGGGTGACCGCCGCAACGGCCTCCAGGCTGCCGCGGAATTTGCCGATCATGCGATTGAAGGCCGTTGCCATGGCGCCGATTTCGTCGTGCGCGCCGACCGTCACGCTGCGGCTGAGGTCCTCGTCGCGGGTCATGGCTTCCATGGTGTGGCGCATGTCGGTGATGCGGCTGATGATCACCCGGCGCACGGTGTAGATCATCACCGCGACGCCGGCGAGCAGCAGGACCAGCTGTACGGCACCGAGCAGCTGCAGGTTACGGTTGACCTGCTGGTCGAGTGCGTCGAGGTCGTAGGCGATGCGTACGGCGCCCATGACGCTGTTTTCCGGCACCTGATGGCAGCCCAGGCAGTTGGTGCCGCGATAGTCGCTGTGCGCGAGAATCGGGTTGATGACCGTCAGCACGCGGCGCCCGTCGTCCTGCTTGGTGACCTTGACGATGGCCTCGCCGGTCAAGGCTGCTCGATCCAGCGCATCGACCGGCGCCTGGTGATCGAAGCCGGGGCCAAAGGTCCTGATCACCGGCTCGCCGCGGATGATGCGGGCGTCGATCACGCCTGGGCGCGCCAGTGCCTTCTTACGCAGAACTTCGCGCTGGGCCATGGTGCCGGTCAGCATCATGGTGTTGATGCTGTCGAAATAGGAGTCTGCCGCGTCCTTGGTCTGTTGCTCGACGACCTGCAGCACGAGTTTCTTTTCGGCGTCGGCAGCAACGAACAGGGAGGCCGACATGATCAATACCAGCACCGCCAGCAGCGCCAGGTTGATCTTGGTTTGAACGGACATTTGCCGGGAAGCGGAGGTACTGGTCATGGTTTTCCTTGGGTTCACTGCTGCGGGCGTGTGATCCGGCCGCTCGACCTGTTCTTGTAATTCGACGATTCGGCGCGCAGGTGACAGAGCTTGCCTTGTTCGCCCAAGCTATCGGCGCAAAGTCCCTGGTCTTTAGGAGGTTTTACGCCCATCCAAAGTTGGATGGTGGCGATATGATATTGAAGCACGTTCGCCAGGTAAGGGCGGCTTCGACCAATGGCCGACGCAAACGCGCTTGCCTTGATCCAGGTCAGCCGAGGCGGCGGTTTTCCGGCAAGGAGCAGTATTTTTTCGCAAGCGCGAGCGGCAGCATTTACAGCCGCCTGGACGGGACGTAGCTTTGCCGGCGCATCGGCGGGCATCGCCCTGGTGAGCCGGTCGGCTTGCGCCTGCGGGAGGGGCGCGAACCGGCGGGTGATTCGGTGGTCGTAGCCTCAGCGTCGGTTGCCTGCGCGGGCTTCCGAAGTTGCTGCTTTTGCGGGCAGTGCACCAACTGGAACCTTTCTATCAAGGACTCTCATGATCAAGAAATGCCTTTTCCCCGCAGCCGGTTACGGCACGCGTTTCCTTCCCGCGACCAAAGCAATGCCCAAGGAAATGCTGCCGGTGGTCAACAAGCCGCTGATCCAGTACGGCGTCGAAGAAGCCCTGGCCGCCGGCCTCAAGGAGATCGCCATGGTCACCGGGCGCGGCAAGCGCTCGCTCGAGGACCACTTCGACATCAGCTATGAGCTGGAACATCAGATCCGCAACACCGACAAGGAAAAGTACCTGGTCGGCATCCGCAAGCTGATCGATGAGTGCACCTTCTCCTACACCCGCCAGATCGAGATGAAGGGCCTGGGCCACGCGATTCTCAGCGGGCGCCGCTGATCGGTGACCAGCCGTTCGCCGTGGTACTGGCCGATGACCTGTGCATCAACCTCGGCGGCGACCCGGTGCTGGCGCAGATGGTCAAGCTGTACAACCAGTTCCGCTGCTCGATCGTGGCGATTCAGGAAGTCCCGCCGGAGGAAACCAGCAAGTATGGTGTGATCGCCGGCGAGATGATTCGCGACGATATTTTTCGCGTCAGCCACATGGTCGAAAAACCCAAGCCGGAAGACGCGCCGTCGAACCTGGCGATCATCGGCCGCTACATCCTGACGCCCGATATCTTCGACCTGATCGAGCAGACCGAGCCGGGCAAGGGCGGCGAGATCCAGATCACCGACGCGCTGATGAAACAGGCCCAGGACGGCTGCGTGCTGGCCTACAAGTTCAAGGGGCAGCGTTTCGACTGCGGTAGCGCCGAGGGCTACATCGAAGCGACCAACTTCTGCTACGAGAACTTCTACCAGACCGGCAAGTTCTGATCGCCTTGGCGATTTCTTGATCGATAAAGGGCTGCCGGCAGGCGGCCCTTTTTCATTTTTCGACCGCTGCAAGCGCCTCGGCCCCCGGCCCCAGCGGCTGGCCGTAGCTGAACTCGATGTAGTGGCCGGCCGGATCGCGCACGCCGCAGTAGTAGCCAACCGGGTAGGGCTCGTCGCGCGGTTCCCAGATCAGACAGCCGGCTTCGCGGGCCAGGTCGGCGATCGCATCCACTTCCGCCCGGCTGGCCAGGGCAAAGCCGAAATGGCTGTAATCGTCCGCCGCCAACTGGCGGTCGGTGCCGCCGGGCATGATGACGAAAATGAACTCGCGTTCGCGGCCGGGTTCGGCCATCCAGACGATGCGCGAGCCCTTGCCCGCGCGCTCGTGGAATACCTGCATCCCGCAGAAGCGCTGGTAGAAGGCGATGCAGGCGTCCAGGTCAGCGACGTGCAGGGCCAGATGGGTGAGGGTGGGGCGCATGCGAGGGACCTCCATGGAGGGTATGCTTTCGGTTCTCAAAGGAGACAACGACTCATGGCTTACGACTTCGATCTTTTTGTCATCGGTGCGGGCTCCGGTGGCGTGCGTGCGGCGCGCTTCGCAGCGGGCTACGGTGCCAGGGTGGCGGTGGCCGAAAGCCGCTATCTGGGCGGCACCTGCGTCAATGTCGGTTGCGTACCGAAGAAACTGCTGGTGTTCGGGGCTCACTATGCCGAAGACATCGGCCAGGCGCAGGGCTATGGCTGGACCATCGACGGCGCCACCTTCGACTGGTCGAGCCTGATCGCCAACAAGAACCAGGAGATCCAGCGCCTCAACGGCATCTACCGCAACCTGCTGGTCGATGGTGGCGTGAGTCTGTTCGAAGCACACGCGCGCCTGGTCGATGCCCATACCGTCGAGGTCGCCGGCCAGCGCTACAGCGCCGAGCACATCCTGGTGGCCACCGGTGGCTGGCCTTTCGTCCCCGAGATTCCCGGCCACGAGCATGCAATCACCTCCAATGAGGCGTTCTACCTGGAGCGACTGCCGCGCCGCGTGCTGGTCGTCGGCGGAGGCTACATCGCGGTCGAATTCGCCTCGATCTTCCATGGCTGCGGCGCCGACACCAAGCTGCTCTATCGCGGCGAGCTGTTCCTGCGCGGTTTCGATGGTTCGCTACGCGATCACATCAAGGACGAGCTGATCAAGAAGGGAATGGACCTGCAGTTCAAGTCGGACATCGCCCGCATCGACAAGCTGGCCGATGGCAGCCTGCTGGCGACCTTGGAGGACGGTCGCACGCTGGAGGCCGACTGCATTTTCTATGCGACCGGCCGGCGGCCGATGCTCGACGGGCTCGGGCTGGCCGAGCTGGGTGTCGAACTCGACGAGCGTGGCTTCATCGCCGTCGACGAGGAATATCGGACGTCGGTGCCATCGGTGCTGGCCATCGGTGACGTCATCGGCCGGGTGCAACTGACGCCGGTCGCCCTGGCCGAAGGCATGGCCGTCGCACGGCGGCTGTTCAAGCCGGAGGAATACCGCAAGGTCGATTACGCGTTGATTCCGACCGCGGTATTCAGCTTGCCGAACATGGCGACCGTTGGCCTGACCGAAGAGCAGGCGCGTGAGCGTGGCTACAAGGTGACTGTCTACGAGAGCCGTTTCCGCCCGATGAAACTGACCATGACGCAAAGCCTGGAGCGCAGCCTGATGAAGCTCGTGGTCGACGCCCAGACCGATCGTGTGCTCGGCTGCCATATGGTCGGGCCGGATGCCGGCGAGATCATGCAGGGGCTGGCTGTAGCGCTGAAGGCCGGAGCGACCAAGCGTGTGTTCGACGAAACGCTCGGGATCCACCCGACGGCGGCGGAGGAGTTCGTCACCATGCGCACGCCCGCGGCGATCTGAGGCGAGGGGGCGAGGCGGGCCGCTGCCGGGGCGGCCGCTCGCTTCCTTCAGTGATGGCTGTGAGCGCTGCCGGCCGGCGCGTTTTCCTGAATCGGCACCTCGACGGTCTGCTCCCCGGCATGCTCGAACTTCAGCGTGACCGGGAACCGCTCGCCGGCCACCAGCGGCTGTTTCAGGCCGAACAGCATGACGTGATAGCCGCCCGGCTCGAACGCGACGCTGCCGCCGGCCGGAACCTTGACCTCATCGACCTTCACCATGCGCATCACATCGCCTTCGTGCTTGTGCATATGCAACTCGGCACGCTCGGCGCGCGGCGTCTGGGCACCGACCAGGCGATCATCGGTCTGCCCCTGGTTCTGCAACTGGAAGTACACCGCGCCGGTCGGAGCGCTGGGCGGCATCGCGCGCGACCAGGGCTGGGTGATGGTTATCGAACCCTGCATGGCATGACCGGCATGCGCGTGGGATTCATCGGCAGCCGAGGCGGCTAGGCAAACCGCGCTCAGCGCGCCGGCGGTCAGAAGGCGAAGCAGCATGAGAACACTCCCGGAAAGATCGAAGCGCGAACCATAGCATGCGTTCAGCGCACTGGCGTTGACCTGCCGCAGCTGGCCTCCAGCCCTCGAATGAGCTGTTCAGCCCGGCTGCGTCTCCTCGTCCGGATCGCTGACGCTCTGGTTGCCGTACGGTGTTCCGGGCTTGTAGTCATCCAGCTCGTCGGCACAGGCACTTGCGGAATGTCGCCCGGTTTGTCGTGCAGCACCGGGTCAGGTTGCGGTACATCGGGCTTGGGGTGAGTCATGCCGAAGGTCTCCTTCAAGCTGGGCGAACTCCCGCAGTCTAGACGCTGCCCGGGGCAGCCGCCGGGTGTCGCCTGAAGCGCTCGCGCGCTCTGCGTCGCGCTGAACTTTCGCCACCTGACCGGCTCGGAATAAAGAGCCCGGACGATTGCCGGTCGGCCGGGCGCTCCATCGATCACGGATCCGCTTGCCGGCAGGAGGCGAGCGGGTCGGTGTGTCGTTCCGTCACGCCCAGCGCTTCAGGAGCCGTTCGATGACCGATGCCAAGCATTCTGCCTCCCTCCACCCACGACTCATCGAGGCCATGCGAATGCCACGTATCGCCATCGAGTCGAGCGAGCCGGTCATCGACGGCGGTCGCTTCGCGGCAAAAGGCATCGTTGGCCAGCCGGTCAGTGTGACGAGCAAGATCTTTGCCGACGGTCACGACAAGCTCGCCGCGGCGGTGTGCTGGCGCATCAAGGGCGAGAGCAGCTGGCGGCGTGCGCGGCTCAAGGCGCTGGTCAATGACAGCTGGGAGGGCCACTTCACGCCGACCCAGGTCGCCAGTCATGAATTCATGATCGAAGCCTGGTGGGACGTTTTCGAATCGTACCGCTACGAACTGTCGAAGAAACACGCCGCTGGCGTGCCGATCAGTGTCGAGCTGGAGGAGGGCAAGCGCCATCTGCAGCGTGCCGTGGAGCGTGCCCAGGGCGAAGTGCGCGCCGCGCTCAGCGATCTCTTGCATCGCCTCGAAACGGCTCATCTGGAAGACGAGCGGGTGTCGGTTTTGCTGGCCGAGGAAACCGCAGTGGCGATGGCCGCCGCCGACCCACGCGAGCACTGCAGTCGCAGCCCGGTCTATCCGTTGGAGGTCGAGCGAGTCAGGGCGCAGTTCGCGAGTTGGTACGAGCTGTTCCCCCGTTCGGAAACCGACGATCCCAGCCGCCACGGCACGTTCCGCGACGTGCACAAGCGCTTGCCATCGATTCGCGACATGGGGTTCGACGTGCTTTATTTCCCGCCGATCCATCCGATCGGGCGCAAGCACCGCAAAGGGCCGAACAACAGCCTCGAGGCGGGCCCCAGCGACCCCGGCAGTCCCTATGCGATAGGCAGCGAGGAGGGCGGTCACGATGCCATCCACCCGCAGCTGGGAACGCTCGAGGACTTCCGTGAGCTGGTTCGCGCAGCCGCCGAGCACGGCCTGGAAATCGCGCTTGATTTCGCCATTCAGTGCTCGCCAGATCACCCTTGGCTGACGGAGCACCCTGCTGGTTCTCCTGGCGGCCGGACGGCACCATCAAATACGCCGAAAACCCGCCCAAGAAGTACCAGGACATCGTCAACGTCGATTTCTACGCCGAGGACGCCCTTCCGGGGCTCTGGCTGGCGCTGCGCGATGTGGTGTGGCACTGGGTCGAGCAGGGCGTGAAGATGTTCCGGGTCGACAACCCGCACACCAAGCCGCTGCCGTTCTGGGAATGGCTGATTGCCGATATCCGTGAGCGCGACCCGGATGTGATGTTTCTGTCCGAGGCCTTCACCCGCCCGGCGATGATGGCGCGGCTGGGCAAGGTAGGCTTTTCTCAGAGCTATACCTATTTCACCTGGCGCAACACCAAGGCCGAGTTGGCCGAGTATTTCGGCCAGCTGAACGAGCCGCCGTTGCGCGATTGCTACCGGCCGAATTTCTTCGTCAACACGCCGGACATCAATCCGTTCTTCCTGCAGGAGTCCGGGCGAGCGGGTTTTCTCATCCGCGCCGCGCTGGCCACCATGGGCTCGGGCTTGTGGGGCATGTATTCAGGCTTCGAGCTGTGTGAGGCAGCGGCGATTCCCGGCAAGGAGGAATACCTGGATTCGGAGAAGTACCAGATCCGCCCGCGCGACTACCACGCGCCCGGCAACATCGTCGCCGAGATCGCCCAGCTCAATCGCATCCGCCGCCAGAATTCGGCGCTGCAGACGCACCTCGCTTTCAGCCTACCTGTGCTGGAACGACAACATCCTCTATTTCGGCAAGCGCACGGCCGACCGCTCCAACTTCATTCTCGTGGCGATCAGCCTCGATCCGCACAACGCCCAGGAGGCGCATTTCGAGCTGCCGCTCTGGGAACTGGGCCTGCGCGACGATGCCCAGACCCAGGGTGAAGACCTGATGAACGGCCACCGCTGGTCCTGGTACGGCAAGACGCAGTGGATGCGGATCGAGCCCTGGCATCTGCCCTTCGGGATCTGGCGGCTGACCGCCGAACAGGTCGATCCAGACTTGAAGTGAATTCTAGGATAAGAGCAAAAACGTAGATTATTCAGTTAGATATGAAACCAACGTAAGACCGTTTGTAGCCACTGAAATCGCGGTGGGAACGGCAGTGACGGCGAAAAAGGAACCGGAACATGGCGAAACCGCGCAAGCCCGCAGCCTTCATCAAGGACCCGCTCTGGTACAAGGACGCCGTGGTCTACCAGGTCCACCTGAAGTCCTTCTTCGACTCGAACAACGACGGCGTTGGCGACTTCGCCGGGCTGATCGACAAGCTCGACTACATCGCTGACCTGGGGGTCAACACCATCTGGCTCCTGCCGTTCTATCCCTCGCCGCGTCGCGACGACGGCTATGACATTGCCGAATACAAGAACGTCCACCCCGACTACGGCAGCATGGCCGACGCGCGGCGCTTCATCACCGAAGCGCACAAGCGTGGGCTGCGGGTGATCACCGAGCTGGTCATCAATCACACGTCCGATCAGCACCCCTGGTTCCAGCGCGCCCGCAAGGCGAAGAAGGGCTCGGCGGCGCGCAATTTCTACGTCTGGTCCGACACCGACGACAAGTACCAGGGCACGCGGATCATCTTTCTCGATACCGAGAAATCAAACTGGACCTGGGACCCGGTGGCCAAGCAGTATTTCTGGCACCGCTTCTATTCGCACCAGCCGGACCTGAACTTCGACAACCCGCAGGTGATGAAGGCGGTACTCGGCGTCATGCGCTACTGGCTCGACCTGGGCATCGACGGCCTGCGCCTGGATGCGATTCCGTACCTGGTCGAGCGTGACGGCACCAACAACGAAAACCTGCCCGAGACCCATGTGGTGCTCAAGCAGATCCGCGCGGAGATCGACGCCAACTACCCCGACCGCATGCTGCTGGCCGAGGCCAACCAGTGGCCCGAAGACACCCAGCTGTACTTCGGGGGCGAGAATGGCGGCCCCGGCGATGAGTGCCACATGGCCTTTCACTTCCCGCTGATGCCGCGCATGTACATGGCCATCGCCCAGGAAGACCGCTTCCCGATTACCGACATCCTGCGCCAGACGCCGGACATCCCGGACAACTGTCAGTGGGCGATCTTCCTGCGCAACCACGACGAACTCACCCTGGAGATGGTGACCGACAAGGAACGCGATTACCTCTGGAACTACTACGCGTCGGACAAGCGCGCGCGAATCAACCTTGGCATTCGCCGCCGCCTGGCACCGCTGCTCGAGCGCGACCGCCGGCGCATCGAGCTGCTCAACAGCCTGTTGCTGTCGATGCCCGGCACGCCGGTGATCTACTACGGCGACGAGATCGGCATGGGCGACAACATCTTTCTCGGCGATCGTGATGGCGTGCGTACGCCCATGCAATGGTCGGTGGATCGCAACGGCGGCTTCTCGCGGGCCGACCCGCCGAGCCTGGTACTGCCGCCGATCATGGACCGCTCTACGGTTACCAGACCATCAACGTCGAGGCGCAGCAGCGCGACCCGCACTCGCTGCTCAACTGGACGCGGCGCATGCTCGCCATTCGCAAGCAGTTCAAGGCGTTCGGGCGTGGCACGCTGAAGATGCTCGCGCCGAACAACCGGCGCATCCTCGCCTACCTGCGCGAGTTCACCGGCCCGGACGGGCAGACCGAAATCATCTTCTGCGTGGCCAACGTTTCGCGTTCGGCGCAGGCCGCCGAGCTGGAGATGTCCCAGTACGCCGGCATGGTGCCGGTCGAAATGCTCGGCGGCAGCGCTTTCCCGCCGATCGGCCAGCTGCCCTATCTGCTCACCCTGCCGCCGTATGGCTTCTACTGGTTCCAGCTGGCGACCAGCAACCAGATGCCCAGTTGGCATCAGGAGCCGGTGGAAACGATGCCGGACTTCCAGACGCTCGTGCTCAAGCGCCTGGACACCCTGAACAGCGCCTGCCGCAAGATCCTCGAAAGCGACTCGTTGCCGACCTATCTGCCGAAGCGGCGCTGGTTCGCCAGCAAGGACAACGCCATCGACGCGGTGCACATCTGCTACGCGGTGCCTTTCGGCGATCCGCAGCGGCCGGTCCTGCTCAGCGAGATCGAAGTCAGGAGCGGCGAACGCACCGATGTCTACCAGCTGCCGTTCGGCTACCTGCCCGAGGCCGAGTTCGGTACGGCGTTGCCGCAGCAGCTGGCGATGGCGCGGGTTCGCCGCGGGCCTCAGGTGGGCCTGCTGACCGACGCCTTCACGCTGGACAAATTCATCTTCGCGGTCGTGCAGGGGCTACGCGACCAGCTCGTGCTCGACAGCGGAAATGGCGAGATTCGCTTCGTGCCGATGCGCCAGCTCGACGAGATCGAACTGCCGGCCGAACTGGAGGTGCGTTACCTGACTACCGAGCAGTCGAACAGCTCGGTGATCGTCTGCAACCTGGTGATGATCAAGCTGCTGCGGCGTGTGGCGGCAGGTGTGCATCCGGAGTTGGAGATGGGCAGCTTCCTCACCGAGCGCGGCTTCGCGCATATCTCGGCCATGCTCGGCCAGGTCAGCCGCGTCGATCAGCAGGGCAACCCCTACGCCTGATGGTGGTACAGCGCTACCTGGACAACCAGGGCGATGCCTGGGAGTGGACGGTCAACACACTTGACCGTGCCGTGCGCGACCAGCTGGCCGGTGGCGTTTCGCTGCACGAGAACCAGTACAGCGCGCTGGACGAACTGGAAGTCTTCAACCGTTTGCTCGGCCAGCGTCTCGGTGAAATGCACCGGGTTCTGGCCAGTGACACCGATGACGCCGCATTCGCCGCCGAGCCGACCGAGCAGGCGCAGGCCCGGGAGGTCGGCGAATCGGTGCGCGAGCAGCTCGGCCGAGCGTTCGAATTGCTCGACAGCCGTCGGGGCGAGCTCGAGCGCAAGGACGCCGCGCTGGTCGACAAGCTGTTCGGGCAGCGCGAGGCGCTACTGGCCGAAGTCGATCGTCTGGCCATGCGCACGCTTGGCGGGCTGCGGATCCGCGTTCATGGTGACCTGCATCTGGGGCAGGTGCTGGTGGTGCAGGGCGACGCCTACTTCATCGACTTCGAGGGCGAGCCGGCCCGGCCGCTGGCGCAGCGCCGTGGCAAGTACAGCCCGTACAAGGATGTCGCGGGTATTCTGCGGTCGTTCGAATATGCCGCGGCGATGACTGTTCGCAATGCACAGGTCAGCGACAGCTCGGCCGAAGCCGGTCAGGCACGCCAGACCATCGCCGAACACTACGCGGCGAGCGCGCGCAAGGCGTTCCTCGACGGCTATTGCGAAGCGGTAACCGGAATCGGCCATGCTTGGCGGGACGAAGAGGGCGACACGGCGACGCTGACGCTGTTCACCCTCGAGAAGACCGCGTACGAAGTGGCCTACGAGGCTGAGAATCGGCCCGCCTGGCTGTCGGTCCCCTTGCAGGGCCTGGCAGCGCTGGCTCAACAGCTTTGCAGAGGAGAGTCCAATGAGTGATCGTCCGGCCGTGACCATGCCCGGAGAAAACCTGCTGCCCAGCGATGCCGAGGTCGACGCGCTGGTCCGCGCCGAGCATGGCGATCCGTTCTCCATCCTGGGCCCGCACCCCGACGGCGATGGGCTGGTGATTCGTGCCTACCTGCCAAACGCACTCGGTGTCGAGGTGCTCGACCGTTCGGGGGGCACTGCACTGGGCGGCATGGAGCAGGGGCAGGTGCCGGGATTGTTCTTCATCCGTTTGGCCAACCCGCAACCCTACCTGTTGCGCATCCGCTGGGCCGGTGGTGAGCAGGTCACCGAGGACCCGTACAGCTTCGGGCCGCAGCTCGGCGAAATGGACATCTATCTGTTTGCCGAGGGTAATCATCGCCATCTGGGGCGGGCGTTCGGCGCCCAGCTGATGACGGTCGACGGTGTCGAGGGCGTTCGCTTCGCGGTCTGGGCGCCGAATGCGCGGCGCGTCTCGGTGGTGGGCGATTTCAATGGTTGGGACGGGCGCCGCCATCCGATGCGGCTGCGCATTCCCGCGGGGGTCTGGGAGATCTTCATCCCCAGGCTCAGGCCTGGCGACCGCTACAAATACGAGATTCTCGGCCCCGGCGGCGTGCTCCCGCTGAAGGCCGATCCGGTGGCACTGGCCACCGAGCTGCCACCGGGTACTGCCTCGGTGGTCGCTTCGCCATTGGACTACGAGTGGCGAGACGACAGTTGCTGCAGCAGCGCATGGTGCGCCAGAAGGTTGACCAGCCGATGAGCATCTACGAGGTGCACGCCGGCTCCTGGCGGCGCGAGGGCGGCGATGACGGGCGGCTCTACAACTGGCACGAGCTGGCCGAGCGGCTGATCCCTTACGTGGTCGAGATGGGCTTCACCCATATCGAGCTGATGCCGATCATGGAGCACCCGTTCGGCGGTTCCTGGGGCTACCAGCCGCTCTCGCAGTTCGCGCCGAGCGCCCGTTACGGCTCGGCGCACGATTTCGCCGCGTTCGTCGATGCCTGCCACAACGCCGGCATCGGCGTGATCCTCGACTGGGTACCGGCGCATTTCCCCACCGACGCTCATGGCCTGGGCGATTTCGACGGTACCTCGCTGTACGAGTACGACCACCCATTCGAAGGCTTCCACCAGGACTGGGACACCTACATCTACAACCTTGGGCGCACCGAGGTGCACGGCTTCATGCTGGCCTCGGCGTTGCACTGGCTGCGCGAGTTCCACGTCGACGGCCTGCGTGTGGATGCGGTCGCCTCAATGCTCTACCGCGACTATTCACGCAAGGAAGGCGAGTGGATCCCCAACCGCCACGGCGGACGGGAGAACCTCGAGGCCATCGAGTTCCTGCGTCACCTCAACGACGTCGTCGCCCTCGAGGCGCCCGGCGCGATGGTGATTGCCGAGGAGTCCACCGCGTTCCCGGGGGTCAGCAAACCGACCAGCGAAGGCGGCCTGGGCTTTGCGTACAAGTGGAACATGGGCTGGATGCACGACACCCTCAAGTACGTCGAGCAAGACCCGGTCCACCGGCAGTATCACCATGACGGCATGACCTTCGGGATGGTCTACGCCTACTCGGAACACTTCGTGCTGCCGATCTCCCATGACGAGGTGGTGCACGGCAAAGGGTCGCTGATCGACAAGATGCCGGGCGACCGTTGGCAGATGTTCGCCAACCTGCGCGCCTATCTCGCGTTCATGTGGACGCATCCGGGCAAGAAACTGCTGTTCATGGGCTGCGAATTCGGCCAGTGGCGCGAGTGGAGCCATGACCGCGAGCTCGACTGGTTCCTGCTGGACGAGCCGGACCACCGCGGCGCCCAGCAGATGCTGCGCGACCTCAACCGCCTGTACGGGCAGGAGCCGGCGCTGTACCAACTGGATGCCGACCCGCGCGGTTTCGAATGGCTGATCGGCGATGATCGGGCCAACAGCGTGTTCGCCTGGTTGCGGCGCAGCGCGGCTGGCGACCCCTTGCTGGTGGTGTGCAATTTCACCCCGGTGGTGCGGGAAAACTACCGGATCGGCGTGCCCCTGGAAGGGCGCTGGCAGGAGATTTTCAACAGCGATGCCGCCTGTTACGGCGGGTCGAATGTAGGGAATGGTGGCAGCCTGGGCGTCGAGGCGACGCCCAGCCACGGCCAGGCGGTTTCGCTGAACCTGACACTGCCACCGCTTGGGGTGCTGATCTTCCGGCCAGAGGGCTAGCTGGCCGGTGCGCCCCCGGGCAGCAACGAACGGGCGATCCACGGGCCGCGGTGCAGCAGCGCGCTATGCAGCTGCACCAGGTCAGCTCCGGCGACCCGACGAGCCTGCACATGGGCGGCCGTCTGAATGCCGCCGACGGAAAGCAGCGCCACCTGCGGCCCGCAGCTGGCCTTCAGGGCCGCGACCTGCGCACAGGCCTCGTACTGCGCGCTTGGTTGCTGCCAACGGCGATAGCGCGCGGCGGTCGCCGGTGGGCCGGGGTCATGCGCCGCGAGCAGGCCGTCGTAGCCTAAGGTCCGCAGTCGCTCGGTCAGCTCGAGCGGCACCTCGCCCGGCACACAACGCAGCTTGACCAGCAGCGGGACGTGTCGCCCGCTCTGCGCGCGCAGTCGATTGACCTGCTGACGCAGCAGCATGAGTACCTCGTGCAGCCGCGCTGGCTCAGCAAGTAGCGCGGCGCTAAGTGGACTCAGCAGGTTGAGCATCAGGTAGTCGGCCGCCTGCCAGGCGCGGGTGATTCCGTTGCGCAATGTCTCGGCGTCCGCCGCTACCGGCAACCCCAGATTGACACCCAGTACGGCATCGCCCGGCTGCGTGCGCCAGCGCGGCAACCTGGCGATGTCGAAGGTGCCGAGTTCGCTGAAGCCGAACCCCAGCCGGGCAGCGCCACGTCCCAGCTTGCCGTGCCTGTCGAAGCCGGCGGCGATGCCCAGCGGCGAAGGAAAGCTCAGCCCCATGACGCGAATGGCCTGGTGCCGCTGCGGCAGCGGGGCCAGTCGCGCCGCCAGGCAGGTCGCCCCATACAGTGTGCGGTGGGCCAGGCGCCGGAAGTCGATCGAGAGGTCAGGCATTGCGCTTCTCGAACGCACGCATGAACGAGACCAGCCGGGCGACGCCCTCCACTGGCATGGCGTTGTAGAGGCTGGCCCGCACGCCTCCCAGGGCGCTGTGACCTTGCAGGTTGTGCAGGCCGCTGCGTTCGGCCTGCTGCAGGAACGGCGCCAGGAGCGAGTCGTCGGTCAGTTCGAAGCAGACATTCACGGTTGAGCGATCCTCGTGGCGGATGGCGCAGCGGTAGAGCCCGCTGGCGTCGATGCAGTCATACAGCGGCCGGCTGCGCTCACGGCAGCGTTGCGCCATCGCCGTCACGCCGCCACGCCCGGCGATCCAGTGCAGCATGCGATTGGTGCAATAGAGCGCAAGCGTCGGCGGAGTGTTGAAGCGGCTGTGCTGTTCGGCGAGCACCTGGTAACTGAAGGCGCTGGGCAGCCCCGCGCGCGGGGCATGGAGCAGGTCGCGCCGGACGATCAGCAGGCACAGCCCGGGCACTCCCAGGTTTTTCTGGGTGCTGGCGTAGATCATGCCAAAGCGCTCGACTGGAATCGGCCGGGTGAGCAGGTCCGAGGTCATGTCGGCTACCAGCGGCACCGCCAGCTCGGGAAAAGCCTGCATCTGCAGGCCGCTGCCGGTTTCGTTGCTGGTCACGTGGCAGTAGCCGCATCGGCTGGCACCTGCCAATCCCGGCTCGGCGGCATGGCGGTGTAGCCGGTGGCCTCGCCGCTCGCGGCCAGCCTCGCCGGCGCGTGGCGGCAGGCTTCGATGAAGGCCTTGCGCGACCAGTGGCCGGTCACCAGGTAGGCCGCCGATTGCCCGGCGGCCAGGAGATTCAGCGGCAGCAGGCCGAACTGGGCGGAGGCGCCGCCCTGGGCGAACAGCACCTCATAGTCGGGCGGTATCGCCAGCAGCGTGCGCAGCAGCCCCTCGGTCTCGTCCATCAATTGGCGAAAGCCGGCGCCGGTGAAGGGCTGCTCGAGCAGCGGCACACCGCAGGCGGGCGCTTGGGTGAGCCAATCGGCCAGCTGCAGGCGTACCTCGGTCGGCAACATCGCCGGCCCGGCGGCGAAGTTGTAGCGCTCGGCGCGCTCAGAACAGATGCAGGCCATGACTGCCGGCCGCCATCGAAAGCAACAAGGGAAAGGACAGGATGGTGTTGCTGCGCGAGGAGAGAAAGGTGATCCGCGAGCAGCGAACCCGCTCTTCGAGCGTCGCCGGGACAAAGCCAAGCAGCTTTTTCTGATGCGGCCAGAGCACCAGCCAGAGGTTGAGCAGCATCAGCGTACCGATCCAGGCGCCGAGGCCGATCACCGCCAGCGGCCCTTCGAGCAGAAGCGCATCGGGTAGCCAGCCGCGCTGCCAGAGCATGAACATGCCCGAGGCCCAGACGACCAGTGAGGCGTAGCGGAATATGCCGTGTTCACGTTTCATCCGCGCTTCCAGGTCGCGGTTCAGCGTGGCGACGTCGATTCCGTTCTGCAGCGGAACGAAGCGCGGGTTCTGTATGAAGTTGGCGTAGTTGTGGCCGACCCAGACGAGCGCAAAGAGCAGGTGCGCGTACCGGGCCAGTACGTCGAGCAGCGGCAGTTGCATCGGGCGCCTCCAGGGCGTTGGTCTGTCGAGGTCGGGCCGTCGGCGCATTCGATGCGCCTAGTCTGCGGGCTGTGCGTTCGGGCATGGGACCGCCGGGTGCCGGCGTGCGGCCCCTTGGGTCAGGCCCGCTAGATCACCCAGCTCAACAACAGGTAGCAGTCGAGCGTCAGCGCAAGACCGGCGCTGACGGTTCCGCCGAACGAGTCATGGGGCAGTTTCAAGGTCTACCCCCTGGCTGGCGTGCCTTGCGATCAACTGGCCCGGCGCGCGCGTGGCATCCTCGGCGAGCTGTACGGCCTGCTGGATCACCTGATGCCTGGGGGACTTGCTGCACGCCGGATCGGTGTTGGCGCCATTGCCGGTCAGTAGCAGGGCCTGGCAGCGGCAGCCGCCGAAGTCCTTTTCCTTTTCGTCACAGCTACGGCAGGCTCTGGCATCCAGGCATCGCCACGGTAGAGATTGAAGACGGACGAGTCATGCCAGATCTGCTCGAGGCGCTGCTGGCGTACGTTGGGAAACTGGAGATCCTTGAAGTTGCTGGCCTGGGAGCAGGGCAGCACGTTGCCGTTCGGCGCGATGGTCACGTGGATCGCACCCCAGCCGTTCATGCAGGCCTTGGGCCGGCCCTCGTAATAGTCAGGAATGACGAAGAAGATGGTTAGCCGGTCGCCATAGCATTGCCGTGCTCGCTGCACCTCGGCTTCGGCGCCCTGCAGCTGCTCGCGCGTGGGCATCAGTTCGTCACGGTTGAGCAAGGCCCAGTTGTAGTACTGCACGTTGGCCAGCTCGACGTACTCGATTCCCAGCTCGACGGCCAGCTCGATGATGTGCGGGATCTGGCCGATGTTCTGCCGGGTGATCGGCACGTTGAGCACCATGGGAAAGTCCAGCGACTTGATCAGTCGGGCCATGCGCAGCTTGCGTTCCCAGGCGTCGACCCCGGCCAGTTGGCGCGCCACGTTGCGGTCGGTGGACTGGAAACCGAGCTGGACGTGCCGCAGCCCGGCGGCTTTCAGGGCGTGCAGCCTGGCTTCGGTCAGGCCGATGCCGGAGGTGATCAGGTTGGTGTAGTAACCCATGCGATCGGCTTCGGCGACGAGGGTTTCCAGATCCTTGCGCAGGGTCGGTTCGCCACCGGAGAAACCGATCTGCATGGCGCCCATGGCGCGCGCCTGGGCCATCACGTCGATCCACTCCGCCGTGCTCAGTTCGTCCTGGCGATAGTCCGCGAAGTTGCGTGGGTTGCTGCAGAACACGCACTGCAGCGGGCATTGGTAGGTCAGCTCCAGCCGCACCCAGACCGGGTTGCCGCTGCCGTCAAGCCTTAGCTCTGATCCAGCCTTTGCCATGGGATACCTCCAGGAAGTTCAGGACGCCGGCCCTTACGGCCGCCGGGTCGGATGCGCTGTAGCTGTGCGCGAGCGATTCGATCAGCTCAGCCACCGTGGTCTTGCCGTCGCAGCGCTTGAGGATTTCGCCGCCGCTGGCGTTGAGCTTCACGATGCCCTCGGGGTAGAGCAGCACATGGGCCTGCTGCGATTCCTCCCAGCGAAACAGGAAAGGCGGGCGAATCTCGTAACGGGTGGTTGGCGATGGGGTTGTTGTTGTCATGGCCAGTTCCTCGTCTGACCGGCGCGGTGATGGCGTGGCGCCGCCGAGCGGCATGGGCTCAGCGAACGTAGACGTACGCGGTGACTTCGAAGCCCAGACGCAGGTCGCAGAACTCTGGATCGATCCACTGCATGGCGGTTCTCCTCTAGCGGTTTCAGGGGTGTGTCGCGGTGTCGCGTTTCGAAACTAAGCCGGGACTCTGCTCACCCTAATAGGACTTTTGGGTCGATTCCTTCGGCTGTTGGTCCTGGTTTTTCGCGGGCTCGGATTTATTTGCCGAGCGCGCTGCCAGGCTTGTCTGCGGTCAATGACAGGACGGGTTTGGCGCCTAGCATGGGCGGTTTTTTTTCGCGTTTTCGCCTTGCTCGGAGGCCGCCGCGCCGCTGCGGCGAACCTTGGCATCTACTACCAAATGAGGAACCCATCGCTGCCATAGGGGTATACCTGGGCCTTCATGGCACTGCTAAGATCGGTCCATGCCCTGTGCCCGCTGGCGCAGGCTCCACAAGCAGAAAGAAAGAGAGAGGCCGCATCCATGATCTACGCACAACCCGGTACGCCAGGCGCCGTCATTTCCTTCAAGCCGCGCTACGGCAACTACATCGGTGGTGAGTTTGTCCCGCCGGTCAAGGGTGAGTACTTCGTCAACACCTCGCCGGTAAACGGTGAAGTCATCGCCGAGTTTCCGCGTTCCGGTGCCGAAGACATCGAAAAGGCGCTGGATGCCGCCCACGCTGCTGCCGACGCCTGGGGACGCACCTCGGTTCAGGATCGCGCCAACATCCTGCTGAAGATCGCCGATCGCATCGAAGCCAACCTGGAAAAGCTCGCTGTCGCCGAAACCTGGGACAACGGCAAGGCCGTGCGCGAAACCCTGACGCCGACGTGCCGCTGGCTGCCGACCACTTCCGCTACTTCGCCGGCTGCATCCGTGCGCAGGAAGGCTCGGCCGCCGAGATCAACGAGCACACCGCTGCCTACCATTTCCACGAGCCGCTGGGCGTGGTCGGTCAGATCATTCCGTGGAACTTCCCGCTGCTGATGGCCGCGTGGAAGCTGGCTCCGGCCCTGGCTGCCGGCAACTGCATCGTGCTCAAGCCGGCCGAGCAGACTCCGCTGTCGATCATGGTCCTGATCGAGGTCATCGGTGATCTGCTGCCGGCGGGCGTGCTGAACATCGTCCAGGGCTTCGGTCGTGAAGCCGGCCAGGCACTGGCGACCAGCACCCGCATCGCCAAGATCGCCTTCACCGGTTCGACCCCGGTGGGCTCGCACATCATGCGCTGCGCGGCCGAGAACATCATTCCGAGCACCGTGGAACTGGGCGGCAAGAGCCCGAACATCTTCTTCGACGACATCATGAATGCCGAGCCGGCCTTCATCGAGAAAGCCGCCGAAGGCCTGGTGCTGGCATTCTTCAACCAGGGCGAAGTGTGCACCTGCCCGTCGCGCGCGCTGATCCAGGAATCGATCTACGAGCCTTCATGGAAGTGGTGATGAAGAAGATCAAGGCGATCAAGCGCGGCAACCCGCTGGATACCGACACCATGGTTGGCGCCCAGGCGTCCGAGCAGCAGTTCGACAAGATTCTCTCCTACATGGAAATCGCCCAGCAGGAAGGCGCGCAGATCCTCACCGGCGGCGCGGCCGAGAAGCTCGAAGGCGGCCTGGCCAGCGGTTATTACATCCAGCCGACCCTGATCAAGGGCGACAACAAGATGCGTGTGTTCCAGGAAGAGATCTTTGGCCCGGTGGTCGGCATCACGACCTTCAAGGACGAAGCCGAGGCCCTGGCCATCGCCAACGATACCGAGTTCGGCCTGGGTGCCGGCGTCTGGACCCGCGACATCAACCGTGCCTATCGCATGGGTCGTGGCATCAAGGCCGGCCGCGTCTGGACCAACTGCTACCACCTGTACCCGGCGCATGCCGCGTTCGGTGGCTACAAGAAGTCCGGCGTTGGCCGCGAAACCCACAAGATGATGCTCGACCACTATCAGCAGACCAAGAACCTGCTGGTCAGCTACGACATCAACCCGCTGGGTTTCTTCTGATCTGATCTGATCTGATCGGCCCGGCGCGTTCGCTCCAGCGCGCCGGTTATTTGCAAGCACCCAAGGTGCACGGCTGCCGTCGGCCTCCCTCCCATGCACCCGGCAGCTTTATTGCAACGCGGCTTCGGCCGCGTTCTTTTTTTGGGTATCCGGAATTTCTGGTTGATAAAATGCCAAAGATGTAAAGAAGAAAATCTTTCTCAGCGGATTATCTGATTGATCCTCTTCAGCCTACTCTACTG
>LZQO01000044.1_pt1 | contig 29994 bp, 26 predicted proteins | sample 768571 | NCBI WGS metagenome assembly LZQO01 (sample SAMN05207081, study PRJNA324507) | oil field metagenome | isolation source: sample BH-FW-10 from oil reservoir | place: India: Bombay High | collected 2015-12-01
TAGGTGGATGCCGAAGCCATCCACGCGAACGCCGCATCCGGCCAGCAGACGAGGCCCATCCGTAAACGTCCTGCGTGGAAAAGCGCTTCGCGCGTTTCGACCCTACGGGTGCAGCATCTTCATGCCCGTCGTAGGTGGATGGCCGAAGCCATCCACGCGGATGCCGCATCCGGCCAAGCAGACGAGGCCTGTCCGTAAACGTCCTGCGTGGAAAAGCGCTTCGCGCGTTTTCCACCCTACGGGGTGACACGTTCATGCCCGTAGGGTGGATGGCCGAAGCCATCCACGCGAGCGCCGCATCCGGCCAAACAGACGAGGCCTATCCGTAAACGTCCCGCGTGGAAAAGCGCCTTGCGCGTTTTCCACCCTACGGAGCGACACCTTCATGCCCGCCGTAGGGTAGATGGCCGAAGCCATCCACGTAGATGCATGGCATACGCCCACCCTGCGCACCCTCCCTGGGCACGGCTGGAGCCTGACGCACCAAGGCGAACCTCTCATGCGGCGGTGGGTCCGGGGCAGTCGCCATTCCTTGCCGCGCGCCAGCGGTTTTTGTCCGGTTGGTCAGCTTTTTGCTACAGCGCTCCCAGTCATAAACATGCTTTGCCAGCAAAGCCATCAGGAGCGCCACCCCCATGCAGAAACACACCCGAAAAACCCTGTTGCGCGCCCTCGCCGCAGCCATCGGCCTGACGGCCAGCCTCAGCGCATCGGCCGCCGACCCGCTGAAGGTCGGTTTCGTCTATATCGGCCCGATCGGCGACCACGGCTGGACCTACCAGCACGAGCAGGGCCGCCAGTACATGGAAGAAAAACTGGGCGACAAGGTGCAGACCAGCTTCGTCGAGAACGTACCCGAAGGCGCCGACGCCGAGCGGGTCATCCGCAACATGGCCAAGAGCGGCTACGACCTGATCTTCACCACCTCGTTCGGCTACATGAACCCGACGATCAAGGTCGCCAAGCAATTCCCCAAGGTCACCTTCGAGCACGCCACCGGCTACAAGCAGGCGAAGAACGTCGGCACCTACCTGACCCGTTCCTATGAGGGCCGCTACGTCGGCGGCTTCCTCGCGGCGAAGATGACCAAGACCAAGAAGGTCGGCTACATCGCCTCCTTCCCGATTCCGGAAGTGATCCGCGACATCAACGCCATCCAGCTGGCGCTGGACAAGTACAACCCCGGCACCGAGATCAAGGTGGTGTGGGTCAACACCTGGTTCGATCCGGGCAAGGAAGCCGATGCCGCCAATGCGCTGATCGACCAGGGCGTGGACGTGATCTTCCAGCACACCGACAGCCCGGCGCCGATCCAGGCCGCCGAGCGCCGTGGCGTCTACTCGGTCGGTTACGCCTCGGACATGCAGCACTTCGGGCCGAAGGCCGTGCTGACCTCCATCGTCAACGACTGGGGCCCGCACTACACCAAGTCGGCCGAAGCGGTGATGGCCGGCAACTGGAAGGCCGAGGACTTCTGGGGCGGTCTGGCCCAGGACAGCATCAGCCTGCCGATCAGCGATCTGGTGCCCGCGGATGTGAAGTCCGAAGCCGAGCAGATCATCGCCCGCATCAAGAGCGGCGAGTTCCACCCGTTCACCGGCCCGATCAAGGACCAGGCTGGCGAAGTGCGCATCGCCGAGGGCGAAACCGCCAGCATCAAGGACCTCGCCTCGATGAATTACTACGTCGAAGGCGTGAAGGCTGAAATGCCGAAGTAAGCGTCACCTGCGCCGGTCCGGCCGGCGCACTGCGAACTCTCGCGAGCCGTCCCGCCACCTGGCGAACCGCACGCAGGGGGCATTGCCCTCGAAGGCCGCCGGTACGAGAAGACCGGCGGCGCCGTTCCCTGGAGTCATCCATGAACTCACTGCCCATCATCGACATCGCCCCGCTGTACCACGCCGACGAGGCCGGCCATCTGGCCGTTGCCGAGGCGATCGACCGCGCCTGCCGCGAGTGGGGCTTCTTCTACATCACGGGCCACCCGATCAGCGCCGCACGCATCGCCCGGCTCGACGACTACGCCCGGCGCTTCTTCGCCCTGCCCGCCGAGATCAAGCTCGAGATCGACATCACCAAGAGCCCGCACCACCGCGGCTACGGTGCCATCGCCACCGAGCAGCTCGACCCGGCCCAGCCGTGCGACCTCAAGGAAACCTTCGACATGGGTTTCCATATGCCTGCCGACCATCCCGAGGTACTGGCCGGCAAACCGCTGCGCGGGCCCAACCGGCACCCGGCCCGGCTCGACGGCTGGGCCGAGCTGATGGAAGCGCACTACCGCGACATGCAGGCGCTGGCCTGCACCTTGCTGCGCGCGCTGGCTCTGGCGCTCGGCCTCGAGCGGGACTTCTTCGATAAACGTTTCGTCGAGCCGATCAGCGTGTTCCGCATGATCCACTACCCGCCCCGGCAGACCGCCACCAGCGCCGATCAACAAGGCGCCGGCGCACACACCGACTACGGCTGCGTCACCCTGCTCCATCAGGACCAGGCCGGCGGCCTGCAGGTGCAGAACGTCAAGGGCGAGTGGATCGACGCGCCGCCCATCGAGGGCACCTACGTGGTGAACATCGGCGACATGCTGGCGCGCTGGAGCAATGACCGTTACAAGTCGACGCCGCACCGGGTGATCAGCCCGCTGGGCGTGGACCGTTATTCCATGCCGTTCTTCGCCGAGCCGCACCCGGACACCGAGATCAGTTGCCTGCCCGGCTGTCACGCGGCCGACAACCCGCCGCGCTACCCTGCCACCACCTGCGCGGCCTACATGCTCTCGCGCTTCGCCGACACCTATGCCTACCGTCGCCAGACGAGCGCCGAAGCGGTCTGAGCGGGCTTTACTTGAGACTGGGGACCGCTGCCTGCGGGCGTGGCGCACCGCCGTCAGGTGCGCTCGTCCGCCACATTGACTTTTGAGTCAATTTTTCTTGACCAAGAAGTCAGATATGACTAAGTTCCCGGCTCAGGCGATACCCGAGCCAAGAACAAGAAAACGGAGGTCTACCTTGATCCAGTTTCTCCTCAATCGAGAACTGCGCAGCGAGCGCGCGCTCGATCCCAACACCACGGTGCTGCAGTACCTGCGCGAGCATCGTGGCAAGACCGGAACCAAGGAGGCTGCGCCTCCGGTGACTGTGGCGCCTGCACCGTGGTGGTCGGCGAACTGGTGGGCGAGCGCCTGCGCTATCGCACCCTCAACTCGTGCCTGACCTTCGTTTCCGCGCTGCACGGCAAGCAGCTGATCAGCGTCGAAGACCTCAAGGACCAGGGTCGCTGCACAGCGTCCAGCAGGCGATGGTCGACTGCCACGGTTCGCAATGCGGCTTCTGCACGCCGGGCTTCGTCATGAGCCTGTTCGCCTTGCAGAAGAACGCCGGCGCGGTGAACGAATACGACCCGCACCAGACGCACGAAGCCCTGGCCGGCAACCTCTGTCGCTGCACCGGCTACCGGCCGATCCTCGAAGCGGCCGAGCAGGCCTGCTGCAGCAAGCAGCCGGACCAGTTCGATGCCCGCGAAGCCGAGACCATCGCCCAGCTCAAGGCCATCGCCCCGCGTGAAATGGCCGAGCTCAGCGACGGCGAAAAGCGCTGCCTGTCGCCGCTGACCGTCGCCGAATTGGCCGAGGTCTACGCCGCCAACCCCGAAGCCCGGCTGCTCGCCGGTGGCACCGACCTGGCGCTGGAGGTGACCCAGTTCCATCGCGCGCTACCGGTGATGATCCACGTCGGCCAGATCGCCGAGATGAAGCAGGTCCAGCTCACCGACCGCCATATCGAGATCGGTGCGGCCGCACCGCTGACCGACTGCTACGCAGCATTGGCCGCCGAGTACCCGGATTTCGGCGAGCTGCTGCAGCGCTTCGCCTCCTTGCAGATCCGCAACCAGGGCACGCTGGGCGGCAACATCGGCAACGCCTCGCCGATCGGCGACTCGCCGCCGCTGCTGATCGCCCTGGGTGCCGAAGTTGTCCTGCGCAAGGGCGCCAGCACGCGCACGCTGCCGCTCGAGGATTACTTCATCGACTACAAGGTCACCGCGCGCCAGCCCGGGGAATTCATCGAGAAGGTACGGGTGCCGCGCGCCACACCGGATCGCCTGTTCCGCGCCTACAAGGTTTCCAAGCGCCTGGACGACGACATTTCCGCCGTCTGTGCCGCCTTCGACCTGACGATCGCCGACGGCGTGATCGCCGAAGCCCGCGTCGCCTTTGGCGGCATGGCGGCGATCCCCAAGCGCGCCGCGGCTTGCGAGGCGACGCTGACCGGCGCGCCGTGGAACCAGCAGACCGTGGAGGCCGCCTGCGATGCGCTGGCCGAGGACTTCACCCCGCTGACCGACTTCCGCGCCAGCCGCGAATACCGCCTGCTGGTCGCACAGAACCTGCTGCGCAAATGCTTCCTCGAACAACAAGCGCCGACGACCGAGACGAGGGTGACCGCTTATGTCTAACCACAGCCTTGCACGCACTCAAGAAGAAATCGCCGCCCTCTTCACTGCGGACCTGGTCACTGGCGTGGGCAAGAGCGTCAAGCACGACAGCGCGCCCAAGCACGTCTCCGGCGAGGCGGTGTATGTCGACGACCGCCTGGAATTCCCCAACCAGCTGCACGTCTATGCCCGCATGAGCGAGCGCGCCCATGCCCGCATCGTCCGCATCGACACCGCGCCCTGCTACCAGATTCCGGGAGTGGCCATCGCCATCACCGCGAAGGACGTGCCGGGCCAGCTGGACATTGGCGCCGTGATGCCCGGCGACCCGCTGCTGGCCGACGGCAAGGTCGAGTTCATCGGCCAGCCGGTGATCGCCGTGGCTGCCGACAGCCTGGAAACCGCACGCCAGGCCGCCATGGCCGCGGTGATCGAGTACGAAGACCTGGAGCCGGTGCTCGACGTGGTCGAGGCGTTGCACAAGAAGCATTTCGTGCTGGAAAGCCACACCCACCGGCGCGGCGACTCGGCCAGCGCCCTTGCCGCCGCGCCGCGCCGGCTGACCGGCTCGCTGCACATCGGCGGGCAGGAACACTTCTACCTCGAGACACAGGTGTCCTCGGTGATGCCCACCGAAGACGGCGGCATGATCGTCTACACCTCGACGCAGAACCCGACCGAGGTGCAGAAGCTGGTGGCCGAAGTGCTCGGCGTGCCGATGAACAAGATCGTCATCGACATGCGCCGCATGGGCGGCGGCTTCGGCGGCAAGGAAACCCAGGCTGCGGGCCCAGCATGCCTGTGCGCGGTGATCGCGCACCTCACCGGCCGGCCGACCAAGATGCGCCTGCCGCGCATGGAAGACATGACCATGACCGGCAAGCGTCACCCCTTCTATGTCGAGTACGACGTCGGCTTCGATGACGACGGCCTGCTGCACGGCATCGAGATCGATCTCGCCGGTAACTGCGGCTACTCGCCGGACCTTTCCGGCTCGATCGTCGACCGCGCCATGTTCCACTCCGACAACGCCTACTACCTGGGCGACGCCACCATCAACGGCCATCGCTGCAAGACCAACCTCGCCTCGAACACCGCCTACCGCGGCTTCGGCGGCCCACAGGGCATGGTCGCCATCGAGGAGATCATGGACGCGGTGGCCCGCGAGCTGGGCAAGGACCCGCTCGAGGTGCGCAAGCGCAACTACTACGGCAAGACCGAACGCAACGTCACCCACTACTACCAGACCGTCGAGCACAACATGCTCGAGGAGATGACCGCCGAGCTGGAAGCCAGCAGCGACTATGCAAAGCGACGCGAAGAGATCCGCGCGTTCAATGCCGCGAGCCCGATCCTGAAGAAGGGCCTGGCGCTGACGCCGGTGAAGTTCGGCATCAGCTTCACCGCCAGCTTCCTCAACCAGGCCGGCGCGCTGGTGCACGTCTACACCGACGGCAGCATCCACCTGAACCACGGCGGCACCGAGATGGGCCAGGGCCTGAACACCAAGGTCGCCCAGGTGGTGGCCGAGGTGTTCCAGGTGGATATCGAGCGCATTCAGATCACCGCCACCAACACCGACAAGGTGCCCAACACCTCGCCGACGGCGGCCTCCAGCGGCGCCGACCTCAACGGCAAGGCGGCGCAGAATGCGGCGCAGACCATCAAGCAGCGGCTAGTGGAGTTCGCCGCGCGCAAGTGGCAGATCTTCGAGGAAGACGTCGAGTTCAAGAACGGTCAGGTGCGCCTGCGCGACCAGTACATCAGCTTCGAGGAGCTGATCCAGCAGGCCTATTTCGGCCAGGTCTCGCTGTCGTCCACCGGCTTCTACCGCACGCCGAAGATCTACTACGACCGCAGTCAGGCGCGCGGGCGGCCGTTCTACTACTTCGCCTATGGCGCGGCCTGCTCGGAAGTGATCGTCGATACCCTGACCGGCGAATACAAGATGCTGCGCAGCGACATCCTGCATGACGTCGGCGCCTCGCTGAACCCGGCGATCGACATCGGCCAGGTCGAGGGCGGCTTCGTCCAGGGCCTGGGCTGGCTGACCATGGAAGAGCTGGTCTGGAACGACAAGGGCAAGCTGATGACCAACGGCCCGGCCAGCTACAAGATCCCGGCGGTGGCGGACATGCCGCTGGATCTGCGGGTCAAGCTGGTGGAGAACCGCAAGAACCCAGAAGACACCGTGTTCCACTCCAAGGCCGTGGGCGAGCCGCCGTTCATGCTCGGCATTTCGGTCTGGTGCGCGATCAAGGATGCGGTGGCGAGCCTGGCAGACTACAAGGCCCAGCCGCAGATCGACGCGCCGGCGACCCCCGAACGCGTGCTCTGGGGCGTGGAGCAGATGCGCAGGTTGAAGCAGGCGGCGGTGTCCCCAACGGAGCCCGCCGTGGAAACCGCGCACTGACCCGTAGGGTGGACAACGCTCTGCTTGTCCACCACGGCCGCATTACGAATGTTCCGGTGGAAAACGCTTCGCGGTTTTCCGCCCTACGAAGAGTCAAGCCATGAGCAACCTGTCCTGGATCGAAGCACTCGCCGAACTGCAACAAAAAGGCGAACCCAGCGTGCTGGTGACCATCATCGAGGAGCGCGGCTCCACGCCGCGCAATGCCGGCTCGAAGATGGTGGTCAGCCGTGAGCGCCTGTACGACACCATCGGCGGCGGCCACCTGGAGTACAAGGCCCAGCAGATCGCCCGTGAAATGCTGGAAAGCCGCAGCCGTGACACCCGCCTCGAGCGCTTCTCCCTCGGCGCCAGCCTCGGCCAGTGTTGCGGTGGCGCCACGGTGCTGCTGTTCGAGCCCATGGGCCAGCCGCAGGCGCATATCGCCGTGTTCGGCGCCGGGCATGTCGGGCGCGCGCTGGTGCCGCTGCTGGCCAGTCTGCCGTGCAAGGTGCGCTGGATCGATTCGCGCGATAACGAATTCCCCGCCGAGATTCCGCGCGGCGTGGAAAAGGTGGTCAACGACGATGTGGTCGAGGAAGTGGATAACATGCCCGCCGGCAGCTACTTCATCGTCATGACCCACAACCATCAGCTCGACCTGGAACTGGCCGCCGCGATCCTCGCGCGCAACGATTTCACCTACTACGGGCTGATCGGCTCCAAGAGCAAACGCGCCAGGTTCGAACACCGCCTGCGGGACCGCGGCTTCCAGCCGGAGACCGTACAGCGCATGCGCTGCCCGATGGGCATCGCCGAGGTGAAGGGCAAGCTGCCGGTGGAGATCGCCGTGTCCATCGCCGGCGAGGTGATCGCCACCTACAACGCCAGCTTTGGTGAGAAAGCCGACGACGGTGAAAAGCCGGTACCCATGCTCGTGCCGGCATCACGGCGTTCACAGGCAGGTTGAACCGCAATGCTGCCGTAGGAGCGAGCTTGCTCGCGAATGGCCCGCTTCGCCAGCGAGCTGGCTCCTACAGGTGAAGCCTCTGCGCATACCACGATCTGCCGCACAGCCAACACATAACGATTTTTCGAGAAATCTTCATGCCTCAAGCCAAAGCCTACCGTGCCGCCCTGCTCCACTGCCTCGCCGACCCGCGCGAGGTGGGTATCGAGCAGTCCCATGAGTACTTCGAGGACGGCCTGCTGGTCGTCGCCGACGGCAAGGTCGCGCAGATCGGCCACGCCGCCGAGCTGCTGCCGACGCTGGCGGCCGGCACCGAGGTGGTCGAATACCCGAATGCCCTGATCACCCCCGGCTTCGTCGACACCCACATCCACTACCCGCAGACCGGCATGATCGCCTCCTATGGCGAGCAGCTGCTCGACTGGCTGGAGACCTACACCTTTCCCACCGAACGCGCCTTCGCCGACAAGGCCCACGCGGGCGAGGTCGCCGAGGTCTTCCTGAACGAACTGCTGCGCAACGGCACCACCACGGCGCTGGTATTCGGCAGCGTGCACAAGGAATCGGTGGACGCCTTCTTCGAAGCCTGCGAAAAACGCAACCTGCGGATGATCGCCGGCAAGGTGCTGATGGACCGCAACGCCCCGGACTACCTGACCGACACCGCAGAAACCGGCTACGCCGACAGCAAGGAACTGATCGAGCGCTGGCACGGCAAGGGCCGTCTGCATTACGCCGTCACCCCGCGTTTCGCGCCGACCAGCACGCCGGAGCAGCTGGCGCTGGCCGGCCAGCTGTTCAAGGAATACCCGGACCTCTACATGCACACCCACCTGTCCGAGAACCGCAAGGAGATCGAGTGGGTGCGCGAGCTGTTTCCCGAGCGCCAGGGTTATCTGGACGTCTATGACCACCACGGCCTGATCGGCGCACGCTCGGTATTCGCCCACGGTGTGCACCTGTGCGACGAGGAATGCCAGCGCCTGGGCGAGACCGGCTCGGCAGTGGCGTTCTGCCCCACCTCCAACCTGTTCCTCGGCAGCGGGCTGTTCGATCTGGAAAAGGTCGAGGGCTTCGGCGTCCGCGTCGGGCTGGGCACCGATGTCGGCGCGGGCACCAGCTTCTCGCAGCTGCAATCGCTGAACGAGGCATACAAGGTGATGCAGCTGCAGGGCAAGAAGCTCGACCCCTTCAAATCCCTGTATCTCGCCACCCTGGGCGGCGCCCGCGCGCTTTATCTGGACGATCGGATCGGCAACCTGCAGCCCGGCAAGGACGCCGACTTCGTGGTGCTCGACTACCAGGCCACGCCGCTGATCGACTACCGCCTGCGCCAGGCCAGGACCCTGGAAGAAAAACTCTTCGCCCTGACCATCCTCGGCGACGACCGCGCGGTGAAGGAAACCTTCGCCGCCGGCGAATCAGTGCACCGCAAGGGTTAGCAGGAGCCGGACGTAGGGTGGAAAACCCGCAAAGCGGTTTTCCACGCGGGGGCATCAACCGGATATCGAAGCCCGGCCGACCGCCGAACCGCGTGGATGGCTGCGGCCATCCTCCCTACGCGCGGGTCTTTTTCTTCGCGACGATGTGGGAGAACACCGCGTGCAGGTCGCCCGAGGCGCCCTCTTCCTCGAGGTTGAGCTTGCTGTCGATGTGGTCCATGTGGTGCATCATCAGGCGCACCGCCTTGTCGCTGTCGCGCGCGGCGATGGCATCGATCAGCTCGTTGTGCTCGTCGTAGGAGCAGTGCGAGCGACTGCCGCCTTCGTACTGGGCGATGATCAGCGAGGTCTGTGAGACCAGGCTGCGCTGGAAGCTCACCAGCGGCGCGTTCTTCGCCGCCTCGGCCAGCTTGAGGTGGAACTCGCCGGACAGACGGATACCAGCGCCACGATCACCACGATCGAAGCAATCACGCTCGTCCTCGACCATCTGCCGCAGCTCGGCCAGTTGCTCGGCGGTGGCGTGCTGCACGGCGAGCTCGGTGATGGCCTTTTCCACCAGGCGGCGGGCAAAGAAGATCTGCCGCGCCTCGTCCACACTCGGGCTGGCGACCACCGCGCCGCGATTGGGGCGCAGCAACACCACGCCCTCATGGGCCAGGCGCGACAGGGCGCGCCGGATGATGGTGCGGCTGACGCCGAAGATTTCGCCGAGCGCCTCCTCGCTGAGCTTGGTCCCCGGCGCCAGGCGCTGCTCGAGAATGGCATCGAAGATATGGGCGTAGACGATGTCGTCCTGCGTCCCGGTTCGCTTCGTGGCGCGCGTCGGCTTTTTCAGGGGCTGCAGCTGGTCATTCATCGAGGGCTCGCATCCGAGGGGTCGAGAGGTCATCACTTTACTGTGTCTGCGAACGAACCGGCAGCCGATCGAAGCGAAATTTTGTCGCAACCCTCTGTTTTGTTGTGCACAACCGCGTATGCACATTCACCTTCCACAGCCCTTGAATGGCGCTATTCACGCCAAACGAAAGGATCAATGGTCCGATATCTGTTTGCATTTTTTGTATACAACTCCATAATCGCCGAGAGCCTTTTCTGACCTCTTGGTCAACTAACCAGGAAGCGAAGGGCGCGCACGTCACCCAGCCCTCGGGAGCACCGCTCCGGGTGATCGACAACAAGAACGATGAGGAACACCCATGCAAAGCACCAAGTCGCAGCACCAGAGCGCTGCCCTGCCGCACTCGTCCCCGCGCCTGCTCGATCGCCTGTTCAAGCTCAGCGAACACGGCACCAGCGTGCGTACCGAACTGCTCGCCGGCCTGACGACCTTCGTCACCATGGCTACATCATCTTCGTCAACCCGAACATCATGGCCGATGCCGGCGTCGATCATGGCGCCGCCTTTGTCGCCACCTGCATCGGCGCGGCGCTCGGTTGCTTCCTCATGGGCCTGTATGCCAACTGGCCGGTCGGCTGGCGCCGGGCATGGGCCTGAATGCCTTCTTCACTTACACCGTGGTCGGCGAGATGGGCTACAGCTGGCAGATCGCGCTGGGTGCGGTGTTCATCTCCGGCGTGCTGTTCGTCTTCATGAGCCTGTCGCGGATCCGCGAATGGCTGCTCAACAGCATCCCGATGAGCCTGCGCTTCGCCATGGGCGCCGGGGTCGGCCTGTTTCTCGGGCTGATCGGCCTGAAGACCGCCGGCATCGTCGTCGACAGCCCGGCGACCCTGTTGACGCTCGGCTCCTTCGGTGAACCTTCTGCGCTGCTCGCCGGCATCTGTTTCCTGCTGATCGCCGTGCTCAGCCACCGCAACGTGTTCGGCGCGATCCTGCTGGCCATGCTGGCGGTCACCGGCATCGGCTGGGCGCTGGGGTTGGTCGAATACAACGGGCTGGTGTCGATGCCGCCGAGCCTGGCGCCGACCTGGCTGGCGATGGACATCGCCGGAGCCTTCGACGTGGCGATGATCAGCGTGATCCTGGCCTTCCTCTTCGTGAACATGTTCGACACCGCCGGCACCCTGATGGGCGTGGCCCACCGCGCCAACCTGGTAGACGAGGACGGCCGCATCCAGAACCTCTCGCGGGCACTGAAGGCCGACAGCACCTCCAGCGTGGTCGGCGCCTTCGTCGGTTGCCCGCCAGTGACCAGCTACGTGGAAAGCGCCTCGGGCGTCGCCGCCGGCGGCCGCACCGGGTTGACCGCGATCACCGTCGGCGCGCTGTTCCTCGCCGCGATGTTCTTCGCCCCGCTGGCCGGCATGATCCCCGCGTACGCTACCGCCGGCGCGCTGATCTACGTCGCCATGCTGATGATGAGCGGCATGGCCCACATCGACTGGAAGGACCATACCGATACCATCCCGGCGATCGTCACCGTGGTGATGATGCCGCTGACCTTCTCCATCGCCAACGGCATCGCCCTGGGCTTTCTCACCTATGCCACGCTGAAGCTGCTGACCGGGCAGCGCGACAAGGTATCGCTGAGCCTGTACGTGCTGTGCGTGGTGTTCATCGCCAAATTCGCGTTCCTCTGAACGAGGCGCGCATCGCCGCCCCGTCGCGTTGCGGCGGGGCTTTTTCATTTGTCAGGAGGGTGTGATGAGTCTGGAAACCTGGTTGTTGTATGCGAGTGCGGCGCTGGTGGTGATCCTGATCCCCGGCCCGCTGTCGCTGTTGATGATCAGCAACAGCCTGAACTACGGGGTGCGCCGCTCGTGGCCGGCGTTCCTCGGCGGGGTCACGGCCTCGATCCTCCTGCTCAGCGCCTCGGCGCTAGGCCTTGGCGCCATCCTGATGGCCTCGGAAAGGCTGTTCAGCACACTCAAGCTGATCGGTGCGCTGTACCTGTTCTACCTGGCCTGGCAGAGCTGGCAGGAGGCCCGCCAGGCGCCGACCGCCCGGGAAATCGAAACCCCGGCGCCGGCACCGCGTTTCAGCCGGCTGTTCGGCCGCGCGTTCATTCTCGGCGGCAGCAACCCGAAGGACATCCTCTTCTTTGCCGCCTTCCTGCCGCAGTTTCTCAGCGCCGGGCAACCGTTGTTGCCGCAGCTGCTGGTGATGATCCTGACCTGGGCGGTGCTCGACCTCTGCTGCAAGCTGGCCTATGGCCTGGGCGCGCAAGGGGCGGCGCGCTATCTGCGCACCGGCCGCGGGCACGTGTGGTTCAACCGCACCAGCGCGGCGCTGTTTGGCGGCGCGGGGGCGGCTTCGTTGATCAGCCGCTGAGGGGCGGGTGCCGAAGAGATCCGCAGGGTGGAAAACCGCATAGCGTTTTCCACCACCGGTGGCGTGTAGGTTTATGTCAGGCGCGGCGCTTTCCTCGGCCCGAGCTACCGGTTGCGCCTTGCACGGCGCGTCACTTTCTCTTGTCTGGCCAAGAGAAAGTAACCAAAGAGAAGGCGACCCCGACATCCGGGTCTGGCCGCTGCGCGCCCAGACTTCCCTCACTCCGGCATTGCTCCGGGGCACGTCACGAAGGGGCATCCCTGCCCCTTCGTGATTCACTCGGCGTCCCCTTGCGCAACGCCTGCGTTCGGCCTCGTGAAGGGGGTTCGGATCCGAGTCGCCTGAAAGAGCAGCGGCTGGCTTCGCTTTGCTTTTTCATGCACGGCCCAGCAGGCGACACCACGCTTCCCCTTACAGACGGCCGAGTGGAGCCAGCACGCAGGGGAGCGAGCGGCATGGATGCCGCGAGAGGACTAGGCGTCCCCGCGGTCCTCGGAGTGCTGGCGGAAGGAGGGAAGTCCGGGAGCGTAGCTCCCGGACCCGGATGAAGGGGCGCGCTTTCTTTTGCTTACTTTTCTTTGCGCCGGGCGGCGATCCGCGTGCAAAGAACAGTGAGGCGCCGTGCGAGGCGCAACCTGTAGCCCGAGCCGAGGAAAGCGCCTTGCCAGACACAAGCGTGCGCGCCGCCCCAGGAGCCAAACGCTGCGCGGCTTTCCATCCCCTGGTTTTTCCCGGCGACATAACTCCCCATAAAAAACCCGCCATAAGGCGGGTAAAGGGACTCCAGAGAGTCTGCACTGAAGGGAACCGGTCAGCTGCCCCGATAGGTCGAGTAGCTATAGGGCGAAATCAGCAGCGGCACATGGTAATGATCCTGCCCGGCATCGATACCAAACCTGAGCACCACTTCATCGAGAAACGCCGGCTCGCCGAGCGTCACACCGCGACGGCGGTAGTAGTCCCCCGCCTGGAAATGCAACTGGTAGACGCCCGAGCGGTAGTCATCGCCCTCGAGCAGCGGTTGGTCGCAGCGGCCGTCGGCGTTGGTCTCGCGCGTCGCCACGGCAGTCAGCTGCTGATCTTCGACGCGAAACAGCGTCACCTTGATACCACTGCCCGGACAGCCGTGAGCAGCATCGAGTACGTGAGTGGTCAGACGTCCCACGGGCACCTCCGCTTGTTTGTAATAGCCCGAGCATAGCCAAAGCGCCCGACCATACTCAAGACAATAATCGATATTTTTGTATACATAAATTACCTCCACGCTTGCCGTGCTTCCTGCTTCACTACAAGGCGAACACCACCCGCCTTACGGGCTTGATGGAAAAGCAGGCGAGGCAGGGCCGGTAGCTAAAAGACGAAATGAAGCCCTTTAGTGGTTTACAGAGCGCATTTCATTTTGTATACAATCAAGCCATCCGGTCGCACCCAAGCGACCCGCCACATAGGAACCCTGCCGTGAGCGCCGACTACCCACGCGACCTTATCGGTTACGCCAGCAACCCGCCCCACCCGCAGTGGCCGGGCGAGGCCCGTATCGCCCTGTCCTTCGTGCTCAACTACGAGGAAGGCGGCGAGCGCTGTGTGCTGCACGGGGACAAGGAATCCGAGGCCTTCCTGTCGGAGATGGTCTCCGCGCAACCGCTGCAGGGCGTGCGCCACATGAGCATGGAATCGCTCTACGAATACGGCAGCCGCGCCGGCGTCTGGCGTCTGCTCAAGCTGTTCAAGCAGCACGAGATTCCGCTGACGATCTTTGCCGTGGCCATGGCCGCGCAGCGCCACCCCGAGGTCATCAAGGCGATGGTTGCCGACGGCCACGAGATCTGCAGCCACGGTTATCGCTGGATCGACTACCAGTACATGGACGAAGCCCAGGAGCGCGAGCACATGCTCGAGGCCATCCGCATCCTCACCGAGCTGACCGGCGAGCGCCCGCTGGGCTGGTACACCGGCCGCACCAGCCCCAACACCCGGCGCCTGGTGCGCGAGGAAGGCGGCTTCCTCTACGACTCCGACACCTATGACGACGACCTGCCTACTGGGACCCGGACTCGGCGCCGGTCAAGCCGCACCTGGTGATCCCCTACACGCTGGACACCAACGACATGCGCTTCACCCAGGTGCAGGGCTTCAACACCGGCGACGATTTCTACAGCTACCTGAAGGACGCCTTCGACGTGCTCTACGCCGAGGGCTGCGAAGGCGCGCCGAAGATGCTCTCGATCGGCATGCACTGCCGGCTGCTCGGCCGCCCGGCGCGCATGGCCGCGCTGGCCCGTTTCATCGACTACGTGAAGGGTCATGAAAAGGTCTGGTTCGCCCGCCGCGTCGACATCGCCCGCCACTGGCACGCCACCCACCCCATGACCGCGGAGCGCAGCTGATGACCCCGTTCAAGACGATCAAGCCCTCGACCCTCGACCGCGACGCCTTCGTCGCGCCTTCGCCGATGTCTACGAGCATTCGCCCTGGGTCGCCGAGACGGTCTATGGCGCCGGCGTCGACGAGACGCTGGACTATGTCGAGGTGATGCACACCCGCCTGTCCCAGGCGATGCTTGCCGCCGACCACGACACCCAGCTCGCGCTGGTCAACGCCCACCCGGATCTCGCCGGCAAGGCCGCCATCCGCGGCGAGCTGACCGCATCGAGCACCTCCGAGCAGGCCGGTGCCGGCATCCATGAATGCACACCGGAAGAGTTCGCCCGCTTCACCGAACTGAATGACGCTACAAGGCGAAGTTCGGCTTCCCCTTCATCATGGCGGTCAAGGGCAGCAACCGGCACCAGATCCTCGCCGCGTTCGAAGAACGCATCCACAACAGCCCCGAGCAGGAATTCGCCCGGGCGCTGGCGGAAATCAACAAGATCGCCCTGTTCCGCCTGCAGGCCATGTAGCCGGAACGGGAAAACAGGCAACACCGCAACACAGGCAATAAAGGCAGAAACCGCTCCACTCATTTCAAGGCAGATCGCGATGAAAGCTTACGCCGTACCCTTCGAGAAATACGTCAACCTGGCCGACGCCCGCCTGGGCACCCGCGCCATTTCCGTCACCGACGACTGGTTCGCCGACGTCAACCGGCTGTTCCAGCCGACGCCGGCCGTATGGAAGGAGGGCGTGTTCGATGACAACGGCAAGTGGATGGACGGCTGGGAGTCGCGCCGCAAGCGCTTCGAAGGCTACGACCATGCCGTGATCCGCCTCGGCGTGCCCGGCTGGATCAAGGGCGTGGACATCGACACCAGCCACTTCACCGGCAACTACCCGCCGTCAGCCTCGCTGGAAGCCTGCTTCGTCGCCGAAGGCGATCCGAACGAAGACACCGTCTGGACCGAAGTCCTGCCGGCCGTCGAGCTCCAGGGCAACAGCCATCACTACCACGAGATCGCCTTCGACAAGCCGGTCAGCCACCTGCGCTTCAATATCTACCCGGACGGCGGCGTCGCCCGTCTGCGCGTGCACGGCATTCCGTACCGCGACTGGAGCAGCGTCGGCGACAACGAGCAGATCGATCTCGCCGCCGCCCTCAACGGCGGCCGCGCGCTGGCCTGCTCCGACGAGCATTTCGGCCGCATGAGCAACATCCTCAACCCGAACCGCGGCGAGAACATGGGCGACGGCTGGGAAACCGCCCGCCGTCGCACGCCCGGCAACGACTGGGTCATCGTCGCCCTAGGCCATCCGGGCGAGATCGAGCGCATCGTCGTCGATACCCTGCACTTCAAGGGCAACTACCCGGATAGCTGCAGCATCCAGGCGGCGTACGTCAAAGGCGGCACCGACAGCCAGATCGAGACCCAGAGCCTGTTCTGGCGCGAGCTGCTGCCAAGCCAGAAGCTCTCCATGCACGCCGAACACGAGTTCGCCGAGCAGATCGCCAAGCTCGGCCCGGTGACCCACGTGCGCCTGAACATCTTCCCGGACGGCGGCGTCAGCCGGCTGCGCTTGTTCGGCAAGGTGGCGAAGTAATCGCTGAGGCGGGATCGCAGGATTCCGCCTTCGGCTCAGACACCTCCCGTAGGAGCGAGCTCGCTCGCGAATGACCCACCCCAGGATCGCGAGCAAGCTCGCTCCTACAGACAACAACTAAAGAGCAAACCATGCGCACCCTGACCATCGAGCCACTGACCAAGGAAGCCTTCGCCCCCTTCGGCGACGTCATCGAGACCGAAGGCAGCGAATTCTTCATGATCAACAACGGCTCGACCCGCCGCTATCACAAGCTGGCCACGGTCGAGACGGCCGAACCCGAGGACAGGGCGATCATCAGCATCTTCAGTGCCGAAGCGCTGGAAATGCCGCTGGTCATCCGCATGCTGGAGCGTCATCCGCTGGGCAGCCAGGCCTTCGTGCCGCTGCTCGGCCACCCCTTTCTGGTCGTGGTCGCGCCACTTGGCGATGCACCTGTACCGGGCCACGTCCGCGCCTTCCGCAGCAACGGCAGGCAGGGCGTCAATTACCACCGCGGCGTCTGGCACCACCCGGTGCTGACGATCGAAAAGCGGGATGAATTCCTGGTGGTCGATCGCAGCGGTTCTGGCAACAACTGCGACGAGTACTTCTTCACGGAGGATCAGCAACTCCTCCTCGACCCCCAACAGGTTTCGCGCTGAGCCCAACCGCGCGCGGTGACTCGGACCGATACCCATAAGAAGAAAGGACGGCAGCTGCAGCCGCCGTACAAGAGGTAATCAACGTGGACGCACATCTGACCGAATGGCTGAACCTGGGAATTCGCTGGATACACATGATCGTCGGCATCGCCTGGATCGGTGCCTCCTTCTATTTCGTCTGGCTGGAGAACAACCTCAACCGCAGCAATCCGCGCGAAGGGCTGTCGGGTGACCTCTGGGCCATCCACGGTGGCGGTATCTACCACCTGGAGAAATACAAGCTCGCCCCGCCACAGATGCCGGAGAACCTGCACTGGTTCAAGTGGGAGGCCTACACCACCTGGCTGTCGGGCGTGGCCCTGCTGCTGGTGGTCTACTACCTCAACCCCGGCCTGTACCTGATCGCACCGGGCAGCGACCTGACGCCCGCCACCGCCGTGGCGATCGGCTTCGGCTCGCTGATCGTCGGCTGGTTCTCTACGACCTGCTGTGCGACTCGCCGCTGGGCAAGACCCCCGCGCTGCTCGGCCTGGTGCTGTTCGTGCTGGTGATCGCCGCCTGCTGGGGCTATTCGCAGATCTTCAGCGGCCGCGCGGCCTACATTCACACCGGCGCGCTGATGGGCACCATCATGGTCGGCAACGTGTTCCGCATCATCATGCCGGCCCAGCGCGCCCTGGTCGCCGCCATCGAGCAGAACCGCACGCCCGACCCGGTGCTGCCGGCCAAGGGCCTGCTGCGCTCGCGGCACAACAACTACTTCACCCTGCCGGTGCTGTTCATCATGATCAGCAACCACTTCCCGAGCACCTACGGCAGCCAGTACAACTGGCTGATTCTCGCCGGCCTGGCCGCGCTCTCGGTGCTGGTGCGCCACTTCTTCAACACCCGCCACGAGAGCAACCGCTTCGCCTGGGCGCTGCCCGCTGCCGCGGTGGGGATGATCTGCCTGGCCTTCGTCACCTCGCCGAACCGCCCGAACAGCGCGCCGAACCTGGCCGCCACCTCGCCGGAACAGGCCAGCGTCACGGTCGAGGCCCAGGGCCAGGCGCCGAGCTTCGCCGAGGTCAACAAGGTCATCGAAGAGCGCTGCGCCGTCTGCCACTCGGCCAAGCCGAGCAGCCCGATGTTCGCCAGCGCACCGGCCGGGGTGATGTTCGACACGCCCGAGCAGATCCGCCAGCAGGCCGCGAAGATCCACGCCCAGAGCGTCGCCAGCCAGATCATGCCGCTGGGCAACATCACCCAGATGACCCAGGACGAGCGTGACCTCATCGCCAGCTGGATCGCCACGGGCGCCCATATCGACTGAGCTCAAGCGCCGGGGTCATGCCCCGGCGCCCCCCCTCGCAGCACCCCGCCCCTCGCCGCGTTCGTCGGCTGTTACAAATTCCCCGCCTCGAAAACGCCCTGGTTTGTCTGAAGTCAGCCATCGCCAGTCACGCTTGGCTAGGCTGGAGACGTCTGCGATCACGCCGTTGCCGCCCAGGGTGTCTCGATGAAAGACCGCTCCAGCCAGGATGCAAGCCGCGCTCCACGCACCGATTGGCACAGCCTGCCCACCGAGGAAGTCGCCCGGCGACTGGACACCGGCCCAAGCGGCCTGAGCGAGAACGAGGCGCGCGCACGCCTGCAGCGCTACGGCGCCAACCGCCTCGCCCCGCCGAAGACCCGCAGCCCGCTGATGCGCCTGCTCGCGCAGTTCCACAACATCCTGCTCTACGTGATGCTCGCCAGCTCGGTCATCACCGCGCTGCTGGAGCACTGGGTGGACGCCGCCGTGCTGCTGGCGGCCGCGGTGATCAATGCCGTGATCGGCTTCATCCAGGAAGGCAAGGCCGAAGCGGCGCTGGATGCCATTCGCGGCATGCTCTCGACCCAGGCCACCGTCATCCGTGACGGCAGCCGCCGACAGATCGACGCCGCCGAGCTGGTGCCCGGCGACCGTGTGCTACTGGCCTCCGGCGACCGCGTGCCGGCCGACCTGCGCCTGCTCACGGTCAGGGAGCTGCGTGTCGAGGAGGCGGCGCTGACCGGCGAATCGCTGCCGGTGGAAAAACACATCGAGGCGGTCGCCGCCAGCGCACCGCTCGGTGATCGCTACGACATGGCCTATTCCGGCACCCTTGTGGTGTACGGCCAGGCGACGGGCCTGGTGGTCGGCACCGGCAGCGATACCGAACTCGGCCAGATCAATCGCCTGCTGACCGACATCCGCCAACTGGCCACGCCACTGCTGCACCAGGTCGACCGCTTCGGCCGCGTGCTGGCCTTTGTCATCCTCGCCGTCTGTGCCCTCACCTTCGCCCTCGGCACGCTCTGGCGTGGCCACGGCGCCGAGGACATGTTTCTCATGGTCGTGGCTCTGGCGGCTGCCGCCATCCCCGAGGGCCTGCCGGCGATCATGACCGTCACCCTGGCACTCGGCGTGCAGCGCATGGCCCAGCGCAACGCCATCATCCGGCGCCTGCCGGCGGTGGAGACGCTCGGCTCGGTCACGGTGATCTGCTCGGACAAGACCGGCACCCTGACGCGCAACGAGATGACCGTGCAACGCGTCGTCTGCGCGGCGCACCGCTTCGAGGTCGGCGGCGTGGGCTACGCGCCGGTTGGCGACTGCACCCTCGACGGACGCATCATCGACCCGGACCACTACCCGTCCCTGGCGCTGGCGATTCGCATCGGCGTGCTGTGCAACGATGCGCGGCTGCACGAACGCGACGGCCACTGGCAGGTCGACGGCGACCCCACCGAAGGCGCACTGCTGGTGCTCGGCGGCAAGGTCGGCTTCACCCAGCACATTGCCGATGCCGCCTGGCCACGCCTCGACTCGATTCCCTTCGAGTCCCAGCACCGCTTCATGGCCAGCCAGCACCGCGACAGCGACGGCGTCTGCTGGCTGTTCGTCAAGGGCGCACCGGAACGGCTGATGGAGATGTGCGACCACCAGCTCGGTGACAGCGGCGCGCAGCCGCTCGACGCGGACTACTGGCGGCGCATGGCCACCGACATCGCCGCGCGCGGCCTGCGCCTGCTGGCCCTGGCCTGCAAGCGTGCCGAACCGGCAAGCGGGCATCTGCAGGCGAGCGATATGCACGGCGGCTTCGGCCTGGTGGCGCTGGTCGGCATCATCGACCCGCCGCGCGAGGAAGCCATTGCCGCCGTCAACGAATGCCACCGCGCCGGCATCCAGGTGAAGATGATCACCGGCGACCACGCCGAAACCGCCCGCGCGATCGGAGCACAGCTGGACATCGGCCATGGCAGTGCGGCAATCACCGGCGCCGAGGTGGCGCTGATGGAGGACGCCGAGCTGCGTCGCGTGGTGCGCGACGTCGACGTCTTCGCCCGGGCCAGCCCCGAGCACAAGCTGCGCCTGGTCGAGGCCCTGCAGGCCAGCGGCGAAGTGGTCGCCATGACCGGCGACGGGGTCAACGATGCACCGGCGCTCAAGCGCGCCGATGTCGGCGTGGCGATGGGCCTCAAGGGCACCGAGGCGGCCAAGGAAGCCGCCGCCATGGTGCTGACCGATGACAATTTCGCCACCATCGCCGCAGCCGTGCGCGAAGGCCGCGCGGTGTACGACAACCTGAAGAAGTTCGTGCTGTTCTCGCTGCCGACCAACGGCGGCGAGGCGCTGGTGGTGATCGCCGCGATCCTCTTCGAGCTGGCGCTGCCGATGACCCCGGCACAGGTACTGTGGGTCAACCTGGTCACCTCCAGCACGCTCGGGCTGGCGCTGGCCTTCGAGCCGGCCGAACGGGGCATCATGACGCGCCCGCCCCGGCCGCCGAGCGAACCGTTGCTCAGCGGCTTCTTCGCCTGGCGCGTGGTCATGGTCTCGTTGCTGATGATGATCGGCGCGCTGGGCGTGTTCCTCTGGGAAATGCAGCGCAGCGGCGACGTGCAGACCGCACGCACTCTGGCGGTCAATGCCGTGGTGATGGCCGAGATCTTCTACCTGGTCAGCAGCCGCTCGATCTTTGCCTCGGTGCTGAACCGCCGCGGGCTGACCGCCAACCCCTACGTGCTGCTCTCGATCGCGGCGTGCCTGCCGCTGCAGCTGGCGTTCACCCACGCGCCGGTGATGCAGGCGCTGTTCGGCTCGGTCGACCTGACGCTCCTGCAGTGGCTGCAGGCGCTCGCCGCGGGGTTGCTCGTGCTGCTGGTCGCCGAGCTAGAAAACTGGTGATCCGCCGCACGTCGCTGGGCCGTCGGCTCGGCCAGCGCCCGGACACGGCAGACCGGTAGGCCGCTCGTACTCGACAACCGGCGTCCGGCCGTTACAATTCGGCGCCCCGCCCGTCCCGGAAGCCCTCGATGATTGAAGCCAGCTGGATCGCCTTCGCGTTCGTTCTGGGCCTCGTGGCCCGGTCCATCGGCCTGCCGCCGCTGATCGGCTACCTCGGCGCCGGCTTTGCCCTGGCCGCGGCCGGCGAGCGCATCGGCGTCGGCCCGGACGACAGCGAGATCCTTCAGCACCTGGCCCACCTCGGCGTGCTGCTGTTGCTGTTCACCGTCGGCCTCAAGCTCAAGCTCAGCAACCTGGCCAGGCGCGAGGTCATTGGCGGCAGCTGCTGCACTTCGCCATTTCCAGCCTGCTGGTGTTGCCGGCGGTGGTGTTCATCTTCGATGCCAGCTGGCGCGACAGCCTGTTGATCGCCGTCGCGCTGTCGTTTTCCAGCACCGTGCTGGCGGCCAAGGTGCTGGAAGGCAAACGGGAGCTGAAGGCCTTTCACGGGCGGGTCGCGATCGGCGTGCTGATCATCCAGGACCTCATCGCGCTGGTGGTCATGAGCCTGGCCGCCGGCCAGGTCCCCTCGCCCTGGGCGCTGCTGGTGTTCCTCCTGCCCCTGCTGCGCCCGCTGCTGTTCCGCCTGCTCGACCATTCCGGTCACGAAGAGCTGCTGGTGCTGCTCGGCCTGATGCTCGCGCTGGTGGTCGGCGGAGTCGGCTTCGAAAGCGTCGGTCTGAGCTCCGAGCTCGGTGCGCTGGCGTTCGGCGCCATGCTGGCCAAGCACAAGCGCGCCACGGAGCTATCCAACTCGCTGTGGGCGATCAAGGAAGTCTTTCTCGTCGGTTTCTTTCTGCAGATCGGCATCCGCGGCCTGCCCGATAGCGACGCGATGATCTTCGCTGCCGTCGTCGCACTGCTGCTGCCTCTCAAGGGCGTGCTGTTCTTCTTTCTCTTCCTGGCTTCCGCCTGCGCGCGCGCAGCGCCTTTCTCAGCGCCACGAGCCTGACCAACTACAGCGAGTTCGGCCTGATCGTCGCCAGCGTGGTATTGCCGCAATGGCTGACGCCGCTCGCAGTCGCCGTGGCGCTGTCGTTCGTGGTTTCCGCGCAGCTCAACCGCCTCTCGCACCCGCTCTACGATCGCCTGGCGCGCCGGCTGATCCCGCTGGAACGCAACATCCGCCACCCGGACGAGCAGCCGGTGTCGCTCGGCGCCGCGCAGATCCTGGTGATGGGCATGGGACGCACCGGGCGCGCGGCCTACGATCACCTGCAAGGCAAGGGCTTCCGCCTGGTCAGCCTCGACTCGGACCCGGTGATGGTCCAGCGCAACCTCACCGAAGGCCGCAATATCTTCTTCGCCGATGCCGAGGACCAGATGTTCTGGCAGACCCTGGAAATGAACCAGGTCAAGGCGGTGGTACTGGCGATGAACGACGCCGAGGCAAAGATCATCTCGACCACCAAGCTGCGCGACATCGGCTTCACCGGGTTGATCGTCTCGCATGCGATGTACGAGGACATCGCCGAGCGCATCCAGGCTGCCGGTGCGGATCGGACCTACCTGACGATGACCGAGGCCGGCACGGGCCTGGCGGAGAACGTCGCGCGCGAACTGCAGCCGGACGCCTGAATCATTGTGTACAAAATGCAATTCAATTGTTCGCATAGCTGAATACAGCCTGCTATAGTCCAGCACGTTATCGGCACCGCGCCGCTGCCTCGTGCAGCGGTGGCCGTGCCCCGCAAGCCCACGACCACACAACAACAACTGGCAGGCTTAGCAATGACTCCACACCCTTGGCAGATCCCTGCCAGCCGACGCATGTCGCCCCTTTCGCGAACCTCGCTCGCCCGTCCAGCGCCTGCCCGACGTCACGGTCCGCCGCCTGCGCTGCAGGACAATCCTCAGCCGCCCGACGCCACCGGCCCGTCGTCTGCGACGCCATGCCTCAGCCGAACCGACGCAGGTTCACCGGGCTGACGCCGCAGCACGCTTCCCGCCTCGCTGCGCTTGCAAGACAATGCGAGGCAAAAAACGACACTTGGCAACCACAGGAACCTCCCCATGCACCTGAAGACCGCTCCCCTCGCTCTGGCCCTGGCGGGCAGCACGCTGGCCGCGCCGGCGATGGCCGAAGGCCTGCTGTACTGGCAGAACAACAGCCTGACCTACCTGTACGGGCACAACTACAAGATCGACTCGCCGATCCAGCAGACCGTGACCTTCGAACACGTCAATGGCTGGAAGTACGGCGACACCTTCTTCTTCGTCGACTCGATCCACTACAACGGCAAGGGCAACGACAACGGCAACGACGACAGCAGCTTCTACGGCGAATTCTCCCCACGCCTGTCGTTCGGCAAGATCTTCCAGCGCGACCTGAGCGTCGGCCCGATCAAGGACGTCTTGCTGGCCATGACCTACGAGTTCGGCGAAGGTGATGTGGAAACCTACATGATCGGCCCCGGCTTCGATCTCGACATCCCGGGCTTCGACTACTTCTCGCTGAACATCTACAACCGCAACACCGACGGCGATCGCGCCGGCGATGGTGTCTGGCAGATCACCCCGGTGTGGGGCTACACCCTACCGGTGGGCAACTCGGACATCCTCATCGACGGCTTCATCGACTGGGTGGTGGACAACGACCGCAACTCGCGCGGCGAGGAATACCACGCCAACTTCCACTTCACCCCGCAGATCAAGTACGACCTGGGCAAGGCGCTGAACTGGGGCGAGAAGCAGCTGTACGTCGGTATCGAGTACGACTACTGGAGCAACAAGTACGGCATCGAGGATGGCGGCTTCGTGAGCCGCAACTTCGTGGGCAAGACCGACCAGAACACCTTCAGCGCCATCGTCAAGGCGCATTTCTGAGTCTGCGGCAACACCGAAAAGGGCGGCCTGCGGGTCGCCCTTTTTTGCGGTTGAGGATTGTTGTGGCAGCGAGACGGGTAGCAGACCGGCAAGCGTTGCGCCGCAGCCGGCCTGATGGATCGGACGCGTGCCGAGCGGGCTGCCAACCCGGCTCTCGGCTCTGCGGCCGAGCCACTTGCGCATCGCTCCGGATCGCCGGCCGGCGCGAAACGAGCAAACGCCCGACAGCACGATCTCGCCATTTCACGGCCCGACTGCCCGCTCCAGCACCGCACAGGCCCCCCTCACGATGGGACGTTCTTGCCTCGCGGCCCCGTCCGTCCATCGTCACTCGCTCGGCCTCCCTGTCGTGCGCAGCACCACCCGGCCTTCTGGCGCGGGCGCGGCCGCGTCACCGAGAAGTTCGAGCAGCGCGCTTCGCCAGGCTCCGCTCTGTTCTGGCTTCACCTCACCTTGCAGGGTCTGTCAGGCAACACCGACGTCCCCTCGGAGGCGGAATGGAGCCCGCGCCGAGGAAAGCCAGCGGCATGACGGCCGGCGCCAGGAAAACGCCGGGCGCCCGCCAGGCGCCACCAGGCCGGCAGGCGCCTCGCCAATCGCCATCACGCTGCGCGAACCACAGCGGTCGAATCCCTGGCGTGCAAGAAACGGAGGTTCTGCGCCACGGCCGCTGCACCTTACAACCGGAAACTTCCCATCTGCCGCCCCAGGTCCTCGGCCAGTTGCGAGAGCGCCTGACAGTCGCTGCGGCAGGCCTGTACATCGCGCGCGGTGGCCTGCGCCAGGTCGGCGATACCCTGCACATTGCGGGTGATCTCCTCGGTCACGCTGCTCTGCTCCTCGGTCGCGGCAGCCACCTGGGTGTTCATGTCGCTGATCGACTCGACCTGCTCGGTGATTGCGCCGAGCGACTGCCCGGTACGCTGGCTGGCCGCCACGCCGGTGCCGGTGGCCGCCTGGCCGGCGTGCCTGGCGCCGACGGCGGTCTCGGCACCGCTCTTCAGCCGCGCGATCATCTGCTGGATCTCGTCGGTGGAGGCCTGGGTGCGACTGGCCAGGGTCGCACCTCGTCGGCGACCACGGCAAACCCTCGGCCCATGTCGCCGGCACGGGCGGCTTCGATCGCCGCGTTCAGCGCCAGCAGGTTGGTCTGCTCGGAAATGCTGCGAATCACCGCCAGCACCTGATCGATGGAAGCCACCTGCTGCGCCAGCTCGGTCACCGAACCGGCTGCCTGGCCGATCTGCCCGGACATCCGCTCGATATGGGCAATGGATTCGCCAACCACCTGGCGCGCCTCCAGCGCTTCGCTGCGCGCGCCCTGCGACGCCTGCGCGGCGTTGCTGGCATTGCGCGCGATCTCCTGCACGGTCAGGCCCATCTCGTGCACGGCGGTAGCCACCATGTCGGTCATCTCGTGCTGTCGCCCGGCGCGCATCGCGGTGTCGTCGACCACCCGCGCAACCTGGCCGACCGCCGTGCGCAACTGCTCGCCGGTCTTCAGCACGTCGCCGATCAACCCGCGCAGGCTGGCAATGAAGCGGTTGAACCCTCGCGCCAGGTCGCCAAGCTCGTCGGCCCGGCTCTCGTCGAGCCGACGGGTCAGGTCACCGCCACCGCCGCCGATCTCGACCAGCGCGGCCGTGACCTGCCGAATCGGCCGTACCAGTCCGCGAGCCAGCAGCACGATCACGCCGAGAAAGGCCAGGCCAATGGCCGCGCCGATCAGGCTGGTGGTCCACAGGGTGCGCCGTGCCTCACCGAAGATCTCGGCTTCCGGCACCTCGGCGACCAGTTGCCAGCCGAGGCCTTCGAGCGGCTTGGCCATGGCCAGAAAGGTCTCGCCGTCGCGCTCGAAGCGCACCACCCCGCCGCTGCCGGACTGCAGTTGCCCGGCCGCCTCGGCGCCGGTCAGCTCGGTGAGCGCGGCACGCCCGTTGCGCTCGCTCTGCGGATGGATCTTGACCTGTCCGTCGCTGCCGACGAGGTATACCTCGCCGCGCTCGCCAAAGCGGAAGTCGGCGATCAGCGCGGACATGCTGCTCAGGCTGTAGCCCAGCCCGGCGACGCCGAGCACACGCCCGCCGGCGCTGATGCGCTGATTGATGAACAGCGTCGGCTGGCGGGTCGCCTTGTCGATGTCCAGCTCCAGCCGGCGCTCCTGGCTGCCGTCGACCAGGCTGTAGAACCAGGCGTCGGCGGCTGCCGAGCGCGACAGCGTGCGGCTGAGCCCCGCGTCGGAATAGTAGTGCCCGCTGTCGAGCACGGCGATGGAGGTGGCCAGTGCGTTCTGCTGCGTCTTGACGCCGTGCAGGTAGCGGGCAATGGCGGCGGCCTGCTGCGGGTCCTCGCCCTGGCCGAGCCAGTCATGCACCAGCGTGTTGCCGGCGATCGCCGCGGTCGCGGTGATCGGGCCGGCCAGGGTGCGCTCGATGTCATGCGCGATGGCGTTGATGTTGGCCGGCAACGCCTCGTCGAGCAGGTAGCGCTCGGCCAGCCGTTCGACGGCAGAGGCGTAGACCAGAATGACGATCAGCAGACTCGTCAGCAGGGCAGCGCCCATGCTGAGGATCAACTGCCACTGGATGCTGCGCTTGAAGAACGGCATGGAGGCAACCTCGTGCGGGTAATTTCGTACACATCATTTGGCCATCACTGTACACAATTTTCAGTACAGGCAAAGAGGCTTAGCGGCCTGCCGCCGCTGAACTTGATAGCGGAACCGCCGACCGACGCGGCGCCCGACGAGCGGCGGTGCGGTTGAGAGGCCGAAGAAGCGGGTGCTAGCATGCCGCGCAACGCCGCCTGGCCGGGCGGTGCCAGCCAAGCAGGTCCGCATGTCGAGTATTCGTGAGCGCAACAAAGAACTGATCCTGCGTGCCGCCAGCGAAGAATTCGCCGAGAAGGGCTTCGCCGCCACCAAGACGAGCGATATCGCGGCCCGCGCCGGGCTACCCAAGCCCAACGTCTACTACTACTTCAAGTCCAAGGAAAACCTCTACCGCGAGGTGCTGGAAAGCATCGTCGAGCCGCTGCTCGAAGCATCCGCGCCGTTCAACGAGCCCGGCGAACCGGGCGATGTGCTGCGCGCCTACATCCGCACGAAAATCCGCATCTCGCGCGACCACGCCTACGCATCGAAGGTCTTCGCCAGCGAGATCATGCACGGGGCGCCGCATCTGTCGCCGGAGCGCGTGGCCCAGCTCAACGCCCAGGCGGCGCACAATATCGCCTGCATCCAGCGCTGGATCGATGCCGGGCTGATGGCCAGGGTCGACCCCAACCACCTGCTGTTCAGCATCTGGGCGGCCACCCAGACCTACGCCGACTTCGACTGGCAGATTTCCACCGTGACCGGCAAGGCGGCGCTCGAAGACAGCGACTACGAGGCGGCGGCCGAAACCATCATTCGCCTGGTGCTCAAGGGCTGCGAAGTCACCGAGCGCACCTAGCTGGCCGCGCCCAGCGGCGCCGGGCGGCCGAGCAGATAACCCTGGGCCTTTTTCACGCCGAGCGTGCGCAGCACGGCCAGCTCCTCCTCGGTTTCCACCCCTTCGGCAACCACCTTGCTGCCGGTTTCCGCGGCGAAGCGGATCAGCGCGGCCGCCAGCGCCCGGCAGTTGCTGTCGCCGTCCAGGTTATTGATCAGGCTGCCGTCGAGCTTGATGACGTCCGGCCGCAGCCTGAGGATGTGGCGGAAACTCGCATAGCCGGCACCGGCATCGTCGACCGCCAGCCGCAGGCCGCGCTCGCGCAGCGGGCGCAGTTCATCCTCGACCCGCTCGTAGTCGCAGATGCAGGCGTGCTCGGTGATCTCCAGCATCAGCCGCGCCAGCGGCTGCTCTTCCAGTACCGGCCTCAGCTGGCCGCCGATGATGGTCTCCGGCGAGACGTTGAGCGAGATATAGCTGTTGTCCGGCAGTTGCCCGAGCCCCTTGAGCGCCTCGACGATCAGCGCGATCTCCAGCTCGCGCTGCAGGCCGACCTCGCCGGCCTCGAGAAACCAGCGGTCCGGTGAGCGCAGGGGCTCGCCGCTGAAGCGCGCAAGCGCCTCGTAGCCCAGCGCCGTACCGGCTTCGAGCTGGACGATGGGCTGATAGACCACGTGATAGGCCCGCGAGCGCAAGGTCTCTTCGATCCGCGCCAGCTTGCTTCGCTGCACTCGCGCACGGCTGGTCTGGCGTTGCAGCAACTTGCCGGCGAAACCGGCGAACAGGCGCAGCGTGTGCAGGTCACGCACGTTCAGCGTGTTGTCGGGCTGGCTGCTGAAGCAGCAGAAAGTACCGAACAGGCTGCCGTCGCTGAAGTGGATCGGCACCCCGAGGTGTGCGCCGACTACCACGCCAGGCGTCTGCGGAAAGGCGCTGGCCGGCAGCTGGCCGGTATCGGGAATGAGTTCGGGCAGGCGGCCATCGACGACACGCTGGCAATAGGTCTCGTCCAGCGGGCTGCCGGTGTTCTCGGCGATCGGCAGCGGGCTGGCGCGGCCATCCACATAGCGGAAGATCCGCTGGCCTTCACGAAACTCGCCGATAAAGGCCACATCCATATCCAGATGCAGCCTGACCGCATGCAGGGCCTCGGCAAGCATCTCGCTTATGGTCATGTTGCTGGACTCGAACTCCAGCACCGAGAAAGGCCCTCGTCGCTCGGTCGCCTCCTCGGGATTCGATTCTTCACCCACCATGATTCCCTCCTGCGCTGCCTCGAACGGGCCGGCACTTTACGTAGCGCTTCTGATTGCAAGGGGCCACTGCACCCTCGAAGTTCAGACCACCCGTTTGGCGCTATCGTTTCCCTACCGCGGTCTCGAGCAAGACCCAGGTCGGCGCGTGGTCACTGGCATGTTCCTGCCCGCGTACCCAGCGATCCACGCCGGCGTCCTGCAGCCGCGGCGCGAGGTCCGGGCTGAGCAGCAGATGGTCGATGCGCAGCCCGGAGTTCTTCTGCCAGTGCTGTCGAAAGTAGTCCCAGAAGGTGTAGATGCGCTCGTCCGGGTATCTGGCGCGCAACGCGTCGGTCCAGCCCTGCGCCAGCAGGCGCTCGAAACATTCGCGGCTTTCCGGCTGCAGCAGCGCGTCCTTCAGCCAGGAGCGCGGGTTGTAGATGTCCTCGTCAGTGGGCACCACGTTGTAGTCGCCGGCCAGCACCACCGGATGCCCGCTGGCGAGCAAGCCGGCGGCGTGCTCGATCAGCCGCTCGAACCAGGCCAGCTTGTAGTCGAACTTCGGCCCGGGCTGCGGATTGCCGTTTGGCAGATAGAGGCTGGCGACGATCACCCCGTGCACCGCGGCCTCCAGATAGCGGCTGTGGCTGTCGTCCGGATCGCCGGGCAGGCCGCGGCGGATCTCCAGTGGTTCGCTGTCACGGGCGAGAATGGCCACGCCGTTCCAGGACTTTTGCCCGTGCCAGATGGCGCCATAGCCGGCGCCGCGGATGTCGTCGATGGGGAAGTCGGCATCCTGCGCCTTGAGTTCCTGCAGGCAGACCACATCGGGCTGCTCGCGCGCCAGCCATTCGAGCAGGTTCGGCAGGCGCGCGCGGATGCCGTTGATGTTGAAGGTGGCGATTTTCAAGCGGTCCACAAGCGCCTCGCTGCTCAGCCGGTAGTGTTCACCTTAGCTGTGACCGCACAGGCCCGCATCCGTCCGCCCCATGTCGTCAGTCGGGACCGAGCGGCAAGCGCATGTTGAAGGTGGCGATTTTCAAGCGGTCCACAAGCGCCTCGCTGCTCAGCCGGTAGTGTTCACCTTAGCTGTGACCGCACAGGCCCGCATCCGTCCGC
>LZQO01000045.1_pt1 | contig 29964 bp, 30 predicted proteins | sample 768571 | NCBI WGS metagenome assembly LZQO01 (sample SAMN05207081, study PRJNA324507) | oil field metagenome | isolation source: sample BH-FW-10 from oil reservoir | place: India: Bombay High | collected 2015-12-01
CGCTGCACGTTCTCGGTGAGGCTGGCCGTGCGGGCGGTTCCATCGGCCACCAGCAGGCAAGGCACTTCCCATTCCTTGCTGATGCGATGCTTCTTCGCCAGCAGCTTCAAGGCGGCGAGGCGACGGCCACCGGCCACGACTTCGTAATGCTCGCCATCGGCGGATGCAATCACAATCAGGTTTTGCAGCAGGCCCACGCGCTGGATGCTCGCGGCAAGTTCGGGAATCGACATGCGCGGGGTCTTGCGCACGTTGCGGCCCGTGGGGCGCAGTACCAACCGTGACAACGGAACCAGAATCAGGTTCTTGGTCGGGTCGGCGGCTTCCAGCGGGATAGCTGCGGCGGTATTGACGGCGCGGGCTTCGGTTTGGGTGATGGCGTTCATGATGATAACTCCTTGCGGTTAGGAAATGCAGCAGCGAAAGAAGCGGTAAGGGCTGCTGCCTGCCCCTGCCGCGTGGGGAATCAGGCTTTCAACTGGCGCAGGCCATCGGCCAGCAGCCACAGGGCGCGGTTCAGGCGCACATCGGAATCAATGCCTGCACGGGGCGGGTACGTTGGCGGCGTCCGTTGGCGCTGCGGCCATGCAATCCGCCTTTGGTCAGGTTCTCCTGCGTGCGGTTGAACACGCTCCACAAGTCCGGGCGGCGGTCGTCGAACCGGCGCGGCATCAGGATTTGCGATTCGGTGATGGGTGCGGGCTTGTCGGGGTCGTCGTACTTGAGCGACAGCGCAGCGCGGGCGAACACTTCGGCCTCGCCTTCGTCCAGCGTGATGCTGCGCATCAGGTCACGGGATTCCTTCACCCGCTCGAAGCCGCTCAACACCTCGAAAGCGCCTTCGATGACGTGCCCGGCCACGTCGCCTTTGTGGGGTACGCGCACGTCCGCCACGGTGTCGCCACACACAAGGCCATTGCTGCACACGAACCGGAACATCCCGGCCAGCATCTGATAGCTGCTGGTGCCGTCGTGCGAGTTCAGCAACACGATTTCATTGGCTTCCGCGCCGTTGATCTGGCTGGCGTGGCGCAGGCGAATCATGTGTTTGGTGTGCTCGCGGCGGCCTTCATCGCGCACGCGGGTCTGCGTCACCATAAAGGGTTGAAACCCCTCCTTGCGAAGCTCGGTCAGCACCGTGGCGGTGGGGATGTAGCTGTACCGCTCGGAACGGCTCTCATGCGGGGCATCCGCGAAGATGGACGGGGCCACCCTGCGAATCTGGTCATCGGACAGCGGGTAGTCGCTGCGCAGTGCTGGGGAATGGGAAGCGAAACGGGATGCGAGTTGCATGGTCTTTCTCCTGACGAAAAGGGTTTGCTGTTCAAACCGCACACCGGATTCCTAGATTCGGAGCCCAGCCTTTCGGTTGTTCGGTGCGGTCGGCACGAGGAACCCGGTTGGCCCTGTTGCCACCGTCTTTCCTGAGTTCATCGCCCGCGACGGTCAGGAGCGCGCGAACGGGTGCCGTCAAGGAGGCAAGCGCAGGGTTGGTGCGGCCCGCAGGCGAAGCCGAGGACACGGCCCTGCGCGCCTTGACGGCGCACGGGCGCGGGCTACAGTCGCGGACAAGGTGATGAAGTCAGGGAAGACGGCTGGACATGGCAACGGCCATCCCTCTGTGCCGAACCGCACGCAAGCGAAGCGCGCAGGCCCGAAGCTGGAAGCCGGGCCGGAGGCGTCAGCCGAGCGGAGCGAGGGAACGATGGAAGCCCGTCAGGGGCGAAACCCCGCAGGGGGTTCGATGCGCAGCACGACAGCGCGACCGGCCATGTTTCTTGGCCGGGGACGCCCGGATTTCAAAGCTCGATGCACAAGCTCATTCGCCAAGCATCGGGAAGCAGAGCCAGTTGTGCCGGTGATTGCTTCGGTCTGGCCGATCCCGCGTAGCCGGTTCGGCGGTCTTTGAGGGGCGCTAAGCATCGCGCGGCGGGGGTGGCCCGCAGGGCTTTCCCCTGGAGGCAAGCGCAGCGCCCCGTCAGGGGCGCGAAGGCATCACGCCGAGTCGTCAGGACACAGGCTGGATTCCGCAACCGGCATCCACGGCGAAGTCGAGTTCAGGTAGTAGCGCCTACCACGCGCATACAACCCCGAAGGCTCGGTGGGCTGGTAGAACCCGGTGACGCGGCGCCAGAACTGCACACCAAACTCGTTGGTGTAGATCACCGCGTCGCCGATCTTGAAGCACAGCGGCTGGCCGTTCTCCGGCGCAAACGGCTTGAGCGCATCGTGCTGCGCCGTGATTTCGATGATGTAGTCGTGATGGCTGCTCATGGCATGGATCTCCTGCAAAGGTTGAGAAAGCACAAGGAGCGCCCTGCGGCGCTCCCAGGGCCGAGTCAGACAGCGATCCGCCCGGCCAGCCGCGCATCGCGCGCGTAGGCGCTCAACCGCTTCTCGGCGCGGAAAGACAGGTCGCTCTCGATCGGCAGGCCCAGCCCGCCGCGCACCGTCGCCAGCTCGCCCAGGCTGACCCAGCCGATTTCCGGCGCCCCCAGGCCAAGGTCGCAAAGACCAAAGGCGTGGTCGTGGTCGTCGGGATCAATCTCGGTCAGCAGCCAGGTCGCGCCGGCGTCCGGCGTGAACAGCTTGACCACGGGGGCCGGATCGAAGTCCGGGTTCTCCAGCGATTCGCGGCCGTTGGCCAGCAGCACGATGCGCTGCTCGTCAGTGATGAGTGCGTTGTTCATGGTGAACTCCTGAAGGGTTGCCGGGCGGAATTGCCCGACCCTTCCGGGGCACGGCGCAGCGCAAGCAGTCAGGGGTCAACGACGGCCGCCAGGACGCAAGCGCCATCGGCGCGCAGCCCTTGACGGCGAGCACGCCGTGGCACGATGAAGGGAACAGCAAGACCGCCTCCCTTGCACCTCCATATGCGTCGGTTTTAGGCGAGCAGAGCACCCAGGTCGGAGGCGCCAGGGGGCATAGCCGGATGGCCGTGATTCGACACGAAGCGCGGGACACAGCCCACGAACCGACGGCGGCACGCCGGGGCGCCACGAGGTTCTGTTTGCTGGTTTCTTGCGCAATGATTCAATAAATGTTGTATTATCGAACCATGAACGAAGATCAAGCTGTTTCCGCCCTCGGTGCCCTGGCCCACACCCAACGCCTGCGCGTGTTCCGCGCCCTGGTCGTCGCAGGCCCCGAGGGGCTGACGCCCAGCGTCTTGGCCGACCAGCTCGACGTGGCCCGCAACTCTCTGTCCTTCCATCTGAAGGAGCTGGCTCACGCTGGCCTCGTCACCATCGAACAGCAAGGGCGCAACCTGATCTATCGCGCCGACTTCGCGCAGATGAATAGTCTGCTTGGCTACATGACCGAGCACTGCTGCCAGGGCGGCGTATGCGAAGTCACTGAATCTCCCTCACCTGTGCCTCCTGCTGAAAGGAACTCTCCATGAAGCGCTTCCACGTCCACCTGCACGTCGATGACTTGAACCGCAGCATCGGCTTCTATTCCCAACTATTCGCGGCGCAGCCTGCGCGCGTCGAAGGCGACTACGCGAAGTGGATGCTCGAAGACCCGCCGGTCAACTTCGCCATCTCCACGCGCGGCAGCAAGCCGGGCATCGACCACCTGGGTATCCAGACCGACGACGCCGAGGAACTGGCCGCCCTGAAAATCCGTGCACAAGCCGCCGACATGGAGTTGCTCGACGAAGGCACGACCACCTGCTGCTACGCACGCAGCGAGAAGCATTGGGTCACCGATCCGCAGGGTATTGCCTGGGAGCACTTCCACACGTTAGGCAGCATCCCGGTCTTCCATGAAGCGGCCTCAGTCACGACACCGATCATCGCACCGGCTTGCTGCACAGCAAGCCCCCGTTCTTCCTGCTGTTGAGAAAGCACACCATGACCACAGAGGCCGCATACAACGCACTGTTCATCTGCACAGGCAATTCCGCACGCTCCATCCTCGCCGAAGGCATCCTCAACAAACTGGGCCAAGGGCGCTTTCGGGCGTACTCGGCAGGTAGCCAGCCCAAGGGCGAAGTGCATCCGCTGGCGCTCGCCACGCTGGAGAGGCTGCACATGCCAACGACTGGCTACCGCAGCAAAAGCTGGGATGAGTTCGTAGCGCCGGGGGCGCCGGTGTTCGACTTCATTTTTACCGTCTGCGACAACGCCGCCGGCGAGGCGTGCCCGTTTTGGCCGGGCAAGCCGGTATCGGCTCACTGGGGCGTGCCCGATCCGGCAGCCGTCGAAGGCAGCGAAGAACAACGACTCAAAGCGTTCAAGGATGCCGCGCTGATTTTGCGCCGCCGCATCGAGCTGTTTCTCTCGCTGCCACTGCAACGCCTGGACGCCATGTCGCTGCAACGCGAGTTGCGAAACATCGGCCAAGAGTGAAGAGCGTCACTTCATCAACAACCAATTTGAAAGGACACCCCATGCCAAGCATCCAGATTTTCGACCCGGCGCTATGTTGTAGCACCGGCGTATGTGGCGTTGAAGTGGATCAAAACTTGGTGAACTTCGCCGCCGATGTGGATTGGGCCAAGCAACACGGTGCTCAGGTCGAACGCTTCAACCTGGCACAGCAACCCCTCGCTTTCGCCGAAAACCCGACAGTGAAAGGCTTTTTACAACGCTCGGGCCAAGAGGCGCTGCCCCTGGTTCTGGTCGATGGTGAGGTGGCCTTGGCCGGTCGCTACCCCAGCCGAAGCGAATTGACCCGCTGGGCTGGCATCGAGGCGCCCGAAGCCTCGCCAGCCCAAAACGCCTGCTGCTCTGGCGGCCGCTGCTGCTGAACAAGGAGATCCCATGCACTTCCTGACCCAGCCGCCTCGCTTCCTGTTTTTCACCGGCAAAGGGGGCGTCGGCAAGACCTCCATCGCCTGCGCAACGGCCGTGCAACTGGCGACCCAGGGCAAGCGTGTGCTGCTCGTCAGTACCGACCCGGCTTCCAACGTGGGGCAGGTTTTCGGCGAACGCATCGGAAACCACATCACGATGATTGCCGCCGTGCCGAATCTATGGGCACTGGAAATCGACCCGCAGGCAGCCGCGCAAGCGTACCGTGACCGCATAGTCGGCCCAGTGCGAGGCGTGTTGCCCGATGCGGTAGTGGATGGCATCGAAGAATCCCTGTCGGGTGCCTGCACCACGGAAATCGCCGCCTTCGATGAGTTCACGGCCCTGCTGACCGATGCGGCGCTGACGCAGGATTACGCGCACATCATTTTCGACACAGCCCCTACCGGCCACACCATCCGCCTGCTGCAACTGCCGGGCGCATGGAGTGGCTTTCTGGAAGCAGGCAAAGGCGATGCGTCGTGCCTGGGGCCGCTGGCGGGCCTGGAAAAACAGCGCAGTCAGTACAAGGCTGCGGTAGAGGCGTTGGCCGATCCCTTGCGCACTCGTCTAGTGCTGGTTGCCCGTGCGCAGCGCCCCACGCTGCGCGAGGCGGCCCGCACCCATGAAGAACTGGCCGCTATCGGCCTGTCACAGCAACACCTGGTCATCAACGGCGTATTTCCTGCCAGCGAGGCCGAAACCGATACGCTTGCCGCTGCCATCTACGAAAAAGAGCAGGCTACGCTGGCCGCCATTCCGTCTGTCCTCCAGGCGTTGCCTCGGGATCAGATCGCGCTCAAGCCGTTCAACCTCGTGGGCCTCGACGCTCTGCGCCATCTGCTGGTCGATACCGACGCCACATATGGCGCCGATGCCATCGAGCTGCCCGACCAGATCAATGCGCCGGACTTATCCGCCCTGGTCGATGAAGTCGCTGCCGATGGGCACGGTCTGGTCATGGTGATGGGCAAAGGCGGCGTGGGCAAGACCACGCTGGCCGCTGCCATTGCCGTGGAGCTGGCGGGCCGGGGCCTGCCCGTGCATCTGACCACCTCCGACCCGGCTGCGCATCTGGCCGACACGCTGGAAGGTTCGCTTCCCAATCTGGCTCTCAGCCGCATCGACCCCCAGGAAGCCACGGCACGCTATCGCCAGCATGTGATGGACACCAAGGGCGCGCAGCTCGATGCCGAAGGCGCGCCTTGCTGGAAGAAGACCTGCGCTCGCCCTGCACCGAGGAAATCGCGGTGTTCCAGGCATTCTCCCGTGCCATCCGCGAAGGGGGCAGAAAGTTCGTGGTGATGGACACCGCGCCCACAGGCCACACCTTGCTGCTGCTCGACGCCACCGGCGCATACCACCGCGACATCGCCCGGCAGATGGGTGAGACGGGCGTTCATTTCACGACGCCGATGATGCAGTTGCAAGATCCGAAGCAGACCAAGGTGCTCATTGTCACCCTGGCCGAAACCACGCCCGTGCTGGAAGCGGCCAACCTGCAAGACGACCTGCGCCGCGCGGGCATCGAGCCGTGGGCCTGGATCGTTAACAACAGCGTGGCGGCCGCACATCCGCATTCCCCGCTGCTGCGCCAGCGTGCACGCAACGAGTTGCGGGAAATCGACGCCGTGGCCACACAACATGCCCGACGCCATGCTGTCGTGCCGCTTCTGACCGAAGAGCCGGTGGGAGTGGAGCGTCTGCGGGCTTTGGCAAACAGGAAAACCTCATGAATCACGACAGCCCCCAAAGCGGGCATTCGATGCTGAACACGCCATCGCGCCTGTCCTTCCTAGATCGCTATCTCACCGTCTGGATTTTCGCCGCGATGGCGCTGGGTGTTGCATTGGGTACGTTCTTCGACGGTTTGCCCGATGCGCTCAATGCGCTCTCGATCGGCACGACCAACGTCCCGATCGCCATCGGCCTGATCCTGATGATGTACCCGCCGCTGGCCAAGGTGCGCTACGAGACGCTACACGAGGTCTTCGCCGACCGGCGCGTGCTGTTGCTGTCACTGGTGCAAAACTGGATCATCGGGCCGGTGCTGATGTTCGTGCTGGCGGTGATTTTCCTACGCGACCAGCCGGAATACATGACCGGCCTGATCCTGATTGGACTGGCACGCTGCATCGCTATGGTGCTTGTGTGGAACCAGTTGGCGCGTGGTGATAACCAGTATGTCGCGGGCCTGGTCGCCTTCAATTCGATCTTCCAGATCCTGTTCTTCTCGACCTATGCCTGGTTCTTCCTGTCGGTGCTGCCGCCTGTGTTCGGCCTGCAAGGCAGCGTCATTGACGTGGGCTTTTGGACGATCACCGAGGCGGTACTGATTTACCTGGGCATCCCGTTCCTGGCCGGCTACCTGACCCGGCGCTCGCTGATTCGACGCAAGGGCCAGGACTGGTACGAGCGTGCATTCCTGCCGCGGATCAGTCCCATCACGCTGGCGGCGCTACTGTTCACCATCGTGGCCATGTTTAGCCTCAAAGGTGCCGACGTGGTGCGCCTGCCGATGGACGCGCTAAAGATTGCCGTGCCGCTGACACTCTACTTCGTGATCCAGTTCCTCATCAGTTTCTTTATGGGCCGGCTGATCCAGGCCGACTACCCACGCACCACCGCCATCGCCTTCACTGCCGCAGGCAACAACTTCGAGCTGGCCATCGCCGTGGCTATTGCGTCGTTCGGCCTGGCTTCGCCTGTCGCCTTCACCACGGTGATCGGGCCGCTGGTGGAAGTGCCGGTGCTCATCCTGCTGGTGCATGTCGCCTTGCGGTTGGGCCGCCGGTGGCGGCTCAAGGGCGCCAGCATGTATTCCGCCAACCCCACGAATCCCTGAACCGAGGCAATGGCATGAGCCAGATCACCATCTATCACAACCCCGACTGCGGTACGTCGCGCAACGTGCTGGGCTTGATTCGCAACAGCGGCGAAGAGCCGACCATCATCGAATACTTGAAAACACCGCCCGACCGCGAGACGCTGAAAACGCTGATCGCTGCGATGGGTGTGCCAGTGCGTGCGGTGCTGCGCGAGAAAGGCACACCTTATGCGGAATTGGGCCTGGATGATTCCAAATGGAGCGACGAACATTTAATCGACTTCATGCTCCAGCACCCCATCCTCATCAACCGCCCCATCGTGGTCTCGCCGCTGGGCGCACTGCTGTGCAGACCTTCGGAAGCGGTGCTGGACATCCTGCCCCAGCCGCAGCGCGGTGCATTCAGCAAGGAAGACGGCGAAGCCGTCGTGAATGCGGAAGGCCGCCGTGTCTGAATCCAGAATCGACCTACCCAATATCGACACCGCGCTGTTCCAGCAACCCGATGCCCAGCGGTTAATGGCACCCGAGCGTGCCACCCACGCGCCGCGCTTCCTGCTGCTCTATGGCTCGCTGCGCGAACGCTCGTTCAGCCGCCTGGCTGCTGAAGAAGCGGCACACATCCTGAGCGCGCTCGGCGGCGAGACACGGATGTTCAACCCCTCGGGCCTGCCGTTGGTGGATGACGCGCCTCACGATCACCCAAAGGTCAGGGAACTGCACGAACTGGTGCAATGGGCCGAAAGCATGGTGTGGAGTTCGCCCGAGCGCCACGGTGCCATGACCGGCTTGATGAAGACCCAAATAGACTGGATTCCTCTGTCGGTCGGCGCGGTGCGCCCGACACAGGGCAAGACGTTGGCGGTGATGCAGGTGTCGGGTGGATCGCAGTCCTTCAACGCCGTTAACCAAATGCGCGTGTTGGGCCGCTGGATGCGGATGCTGACCGTCCCAAACCAGTCTTCGGTCGCCAAGGCATACCAGGAGTTCGATGAAGCGGGACGCATGAAGCCCTCGGCCTATTACGACCGCATCGTGGATGTGATGGAAGAGCTGATGAAGTTCACGCTGCTCACGCGCGACGTGGCGCCATATCTGGTAGATCGCTACAGCGAACGCAAGGAAAGCGCCGAAGCCCTGAGCCGGCGCGTCAATCAAGCAGCGATCTGAGAGCCGCCATCGCAGCAAAATGGGGGCCGAAGCCCCCTCGGTCAAATCAGACCGCGTTCGGCGAAGGATATGGTGCTGCCACCCGCCACGATGATGTGATCCAGCGTGCGGACATCCACCAGCGCCAGCGCCTCCCTGAGCCGCTGGGTCAGTACCTTGTCGGCGCCGCTCGGTTCGGGGTTGCCGCTCGGATGGTTGTGCGAAACGATGACCGCTGCCGCATTGAGCCGCAGCGCCTCCTTGACCAGCTCGCGTGGATACACCGATGCACTGTCGATGGTGCCTCGGAAAAGCTCGCTGTATTCGATCAGGCGATGCTGCGTATCCAAGAACAGCACAGCGAAGACTTCATGCTCGAAACCAGCCAACTTGGCGCTCAGGTACTCCTTGACCGCCACCGGCGAACTGAACGACGCACCGCGCTGCATCTTGTACTCGATGGCCTGGCGCGCGGCCTCCAGAATTTGGTCGGCCGTCGCCAGCAGGTAGCGGCCCTGTGCATCGCGCACCATCAGCGAGGCATCGAACGAGGAAAAGGACAGTTGCGACATGATCGTGCTCCGGTTGCTCGGGCGGAATTGCCCGGAACCGTGGCCAGCACGGCGCAGCGCAAGCAGTCAGGGGTCGCAGACGGCCGCCAGGACGCAAGCGTGCATGGCACGCGCCGCCCTTGACGGCGAGAACGCCGTGATACGGTGAAGGGAACAGCAAGACCGCCCACACCCCGCCCACTGCACACTGTCGTCTTTTGGGCAAGCGAAGCACGCAGGCCCGGCAGGGCCGGAGGCGGCAGGGGCCAAAGCCGGATGGCCGCGATTCGGCACGAAGCGCGGGGCGCAGCCCGCGAACCCGACGGCGGCACGCCGGGACGCCCGACTGCTTGGGGCAGGGCTACTCGTTGTCGGTCTTGCGCTGCTCGATCTGCAACTGCGCCCGCTGCGTTGCCTGTTGTAGCCGCTCCACCAGCACGCCCCTCGGCGGCAAGGCGGTCAGGTACTCGGCGACGTGGATGCCCGACTTGTCCAGCTCCAGCAATTCGATCTGCTCGCGCTTTTTGCCGGTGCAAAGGATGATTCCCAGCGGCGAGGCTTCCTCCGGCTCCCGTTCGTGCTTGTCCAGCCAGCGAAGGTAAAGCTCCATCTGTCCCTTGAAAGCCGCCTTGAACTCGCCGACCTTCAACTCCACTGCCACCAGCCGCCGCAGTTTGCGGTTGTAGAACAGCAAGTCAAGGTGGAAATCTTCGCCGTCAATTTGGATGCGCTTCTGCCGAGCCACGAAGCTGAAACCTGCGCCCAGCTCCAACAGGAAGGATTCCATTTCGCGGATGATCGCCGCCTCCAAGTCGCCTTCCTGCCATGTGTCCCGCAGTCCCAGGAAGTCGAGGATGTACGGGTCACGCATGACCAGGGCGGGCGACATGCGCTGCGCATCGCGCATCGTCGCCAGCTCCTGCGCGATCGTCTCGCCCGGCTTTTGGGACAGTACCGTGCGCTCGTACAGCATCGAGTCGATGCGCTCGCGCAGCGTGCGCACGCTCCAGCGCTCGGCGCTCGCCATCTGCGCGTAGTAGTCCCGCTGGAGCGGGTCTTTCAGCGGGATCAGGGCAATGAAGTGCGTCCAGCTCAATTCTCGTATCAGTGATACGAGAATCTGCTCGTCGGGGAAGGTGGTGGCGAACTGCACCATGCGGCGCAGGTTTTGCTCCGCAAAGCTGCTGCCGTACTCCTTCACCAACTGCGCCGCCAGGGTAGGCAAGACTTCCTTGCCATAAGCGCCCCGGCGCCCGTCCAAGACCTGCGTGCGCATTCCACTGATGGCGGACAGTGATTCCATTCCCATCGCGGACAGCGTTCCAGGCGATGGCGGACACGTTGCGCGGGTGTCCTGAGTGACGCTCAAATCGTAGCCGAAGTGTCCGCCATCAGCGTGGAATGGCGGTCGGCGCGGCCGGCTCAGACGGCCTTGGTGAGCTTGCGCATCGACTCGCCCTTGAGGGCTATCTTGTGCGAGCCGTGCACGATGCGGTCCAGGATGGCGTCGGCCAGCGTGGGCTCGTCCAGCCAGGCGTGCCAGGCCGTCACCGGCAACTGGCTGGTGATGAGCGTCGAGCGCGTGCCCACCCGGTCGTCCAGCAATTCCAGCAGGTCGTTTCGCTCGTGCGCGGCAATCGGCGCGATGCCGAAGTCGTCCAGGATGAGCAGGTCCAGCCGCGCCAGTTGCGCCAGCCGTTTGCCCAGGCTGCCATCGCCGTGGGCCACGTGCAGCTCCTGCAGCAGCCGTGGCGCGCGGGTGTAGAGCACCGAGAAGCCCAGGCGCGCGGCCTGCTGCCCCAGTGCGCAGGCGAGCCACGTCTTGCCGCACCCGGTGGCGCCGGTGAGCAGCACGTTGTGGCCATGGCGCAGCCAGTCCCCGCCGGCCAGGCTGGTGATGACCTCTCGGCTCAGGCCCCGGCTGGCGCGCCAGTCGATGTCCTCCAGGCAGGCACTGGAGACCTTCAGGCGGGCCGCCTTCAACAGGCGCTCCAGGCGCTTGCTGTCACGCCAGTCCACCTCGCGCTGCACCAGCAGCGCCAGGCGTTGTTCAAAGGGCAGCTCGCTGGCCGTGATGTGGGTGGCCGCGTCGCTGAGGGCGGCCACCATGCCGTCCAGGCGCAGGGCGCGCAGTTGGTTCAAGGTCTGTTCGTTGAGCATGGTTCTTCCTTGTTAGGTTTGCTTGCACGTTGGAGTTCAGTGGTAGTAGCCCGGCCCGCGCACGTTCTCGTGCAGCGGCAGGTTCGCCTGTGCGGCCATCGGCGCATCCAGCGGCCGCTGGTCCAGGCCGCAGCCCAGGATGGAGGCGATGCTCTTGTAGGACGGTGAGCGAATCGACTGCGCCCGCGCACAGGCGGCCTCCAGCCGGTCAGCCCCGTACTCACGGCCCAGGCGCATGAGGCCCAGACAGGAGCGGTAACCCTGCTCGGGATGCTGGCGGTGCTCCATCTGCCAGCGCACCACGGCGGCGGTGGCCGCGCCCACGCGCTCACCCCAGGCGATGAGCTTGGCCGGCGTCCACTGCAGGTGCGCCCGGTGCGAGGCCGGCATGTGCTCGGGCGTGGTGGTGTGTGCACCCCGTCGGGGATTGAGGGCGTGGGCGGCCACGCGTTTGCTGCCGTGCAGGACTTCGAGCGTGCCGGCCGTGATGCGCAACTCCACCGGCTCACCCACCAGGGCGTGGGGCACCGAGTAGTAGTGGCCATCGAGCTCAACGTGGTAATCGATGTTGACGCGGGCGGGTTTGAAGCGCGCGATGGGCATGCGCACCGGCGGCAGGGGGCGCAGGGCTGGCCGGTCGAGTTCGGCGAAGGCGCTAGTGCGGTTGCCCGGCAGCTTCTTGAACGCGCGCTGGTTCAAGTCCACCAGCAAGGCGGCAATCGCCCGGTTGAGCTCGGCCAGGCTGAAGAAGGTCTGGTGGCGCAGCCTGGCCAGAATCCAGCGCTCGACCACCTGCACAGCGACCTCCACCTTGGGTTTGTCGCGTGGCTTGGCCGGGCGCGCGGGCATCACGGCCAGGCTGTAGTGCGCACAGAGCTCTTCGAGCAGGCGGTGCGCGGTGGGCTCGTAACGGTCGGGTCGGGCCATGAGGGCGCGCGGCTGGTCAGGCACCAGCAGGCGGGGCACGCCGCCGATGAACTCCAGCGCGCTAATGATGCTGGCCACCCAGTCGGTGGCCTTCTGGCTGGCGGTGGCGCAGGCGTAGGTGTAGTTCGATGCGCCCAGCACGGCCACGAAGACCTGGGCCTGGCGTATCTCGCCAGTGTCGGCATCCACCACGGGAACGGTCTGGCCGGCGTAGTCCACAAAGAGCTTGTCACCGCCCGTGTGGGTCTGGCGCATGGAGCGCTGCAGGCGCCGGGCCCAGGCCTTGTACTTCTCGCAGAAGGCGCTGTACTTGTACGCCTGCCCGCTGTGCTGTTGCTGGTATTCCTCCCAAAGCAACTGCAGCGTCACGCCAGGTCGGCGCAGTTCGCGGTGGATGTGGGCGTGGTCGGGTTCAAGGTGCCGGGACTCGCGCGCCACGGGTGGCTTGTAGAGCCGGGCCTGGAGTTCGTCGTCGTTCAGGCTCTGGGCCAGTGCCCAGTCCACGCCGGCCACGCGCGCGTAGCTGGCTATCTCGCTGACAGTGGATTTGGAGATGCCGAGGGCGGCACCGATTTGACGGGTGCTCAAGGCCCCGCGGTGCAGCAGTTGCAGTGTGTGTCGTAGTTTGCTCATGGTGACCCTGGGTGTGGGCATCGCTGGTTCCGGTCAAAAAACCGGGCAGCGTATGCCGCGTTCGGGTCACTCAGAACACCCCGCAGGTGTCCGCCATCAGTTTGGAATGCTGTCCGCCTTCAGCGTGGAACACTGTCCGCCATCACGCTGGAACACTGTCCGCCATCAGCATGGAATCGTGTCCGCCATCGCGTGGAATACGCACCTGCGTGTGGATGCGCTGGCCGATGCGCCAGTAGAGCATCGTCAGCTCGCTATTCACCGTCGAGGCGGCGCGTTGCCGCGCCGCCTCAATCAGTACCCGAATGTCGCCCAGCAGCGCCGACGGCGCTGCGGGCGATGCCACGGATGACCGGCGCCTGGTCATGCTGTCGCCTCCGCAGGAGGCTGCTTGGCGCCGGTAATCGCCTTGCGCCGGTTCGCCACCAGTTCGGCCGCCTCGCGCACTGGATCGTCCTCGGTGTGGACATAGCGCATGAACATCACGACGGTCTTGTGCGCCGTCAGCGCCATGCCGACCTTGACCGGGATACCTGAATTGGCAATGTCGGTCGCAGAGCGATGGCGGATGCCATGCGTCCCCACGTGCGTCGCACCCGCCGCCTTGAGCACGCGGCACCAGCCGCCGTAATATTCGCCTGTGGTCAGGTGCTGCGCCGGATGGCGTGGCGACGGCAGCACATAGGGATTGCCTTCCTGTCTCGGTGCCGTCGAAAGCAGCCGGTAGGCTTCCTCGCTCATGGGCTTGGACATGCCGCCGGTCTTGCTGTCGGGCCAGACGACGCGCCGATTCTCCAGATCGACCCATTCCCATTCGAGCGTGACGATTTCGGAGCGGCGGGCGGCGAACTCGAATTGCAGGCGAATCGCCAGAGGGATGACGTAGTTCTCAAGCCCTTCGACCTCGATCTTGTCGAGCTGCCGGAACAGCTTGCCCATGTCGTCGTCGCTGATGAGATGGGTGGACTTGCCGGCAGGGAACATCGGGACATGGCGGCAAGGATTGGTGCCGTCTGGCCGATAGCCCCACACCTCCGCCATGTTGAACATCTTGCGCAGGATGCTGAACGCCTTGTTCGCCTCGGTCTGCTTGTATGAAAGTTTCTCCATCAGCCCGGCAACGTCCGGCCGCTTCACGTCGTGAACCTTCTTGCGGCCCAGCAGCGGGATGATGCAGCGGTCGATGACGCCTTGATAGCCGACTCGGGTGCTGGGCTTGTTGCGCTTCTTGGAGTAGTCCTCCATGAACTTCTTGCACAATTCCTCAACGGTGGGTGCCTGGCGTGCCTCGGCCTTGTCCGCTGCCGGATCGCCGCCCCGGCGCACCTGGGCCAGCCATTCCTGCGCCAGCGAGCGGGCCTGTTCAACGGTCAGCTCGCCGAACAGGCCCAGGGCCGGCTTGCGTCGCTCGCCGGCGTTGGTTCGGTACTGGAGCATGAACACCTTGCGACCGGCCGGCGTAATCTTGCACAGGAAGCCGGGAACAAGGGTATCGCGCAGCTCGATGGCTTGCGCTTGGGGTTGTGCCGCATCTACTGCGGACTTGGTGAGCTTGATCTTAGCCATGATGACTCCTCGGAAAGACCCGATTCCCAGGAGCCTCGTAGGAGCCAGTAGAAGGGAAGCCGGGTCAAGTTTCAGAAAGCACCGGCATATGTTGAACTCGCCTAAGTCATTGATAAACTTGCTGTATATGGCTGTGGCGTAGTCCAGCAAAGTGCGGTACTGGAGTCATCCTGAAATAAAAAAGCCCCGGTATTGACCGAGGCTTTTGAAATTTGGCTCCGCGACCTGGACTCGAACCAGGGACCCAATGATTAACAGTCATTTGCTCTACCGACTGAGCTATCGCGGAACAACGGTGCGTATCCTACTGTTTCCAAAGGGGAAGTCAACCCCCTTGTCGCACGGCCCAGAGCCCTGCGCGCCGGTGCGGCGTGCAGGGCCTGGCGGTCAGAGGACCTGGACGATTGCGTCGGTCACGTAGCCCAGGTTGCGCTCGTTCAGTGCGGCAGCGCAGATGCGACCGGTGCTGATGGCATAGACGCCGAACTCCACGCGCAGGCGTTCGACCTGTTCGGCGGTCAGTCCGGAATAGGAGAACATGCCGCGCTGACGCGCTACGAAGCTGAAGTCGGTTTTCGCGCCCTTGGCTGCGAGCTGCTCGACCATGCCCAGACGCATCTGGCGGATGCGTTCGCGCATTTCGCCCAGCTCGGTTTCCCACATCGCGCGCAGTTCCGGGCTGTTGAGCACCGAGGCCACTACCGTTGCGCCATGGGTCGGCGGGTTCGAATAGTTGGTGCGCACCACGCGCTTGACCTGCGAGAGCACGCGTGCGGACTCGTCACGGTTGCCGGTGACGATCGACAGGGCGCCCACGCGCTCACCGTAGAGCGAGAACGACTTGGAAAACGAGCTGGAGACAAAGAAGGTCATGCCCGTCTCGGCGAACAGACGCACCGCCGCCGCGTCTTCCTCGATGCCGTCACCAAAGCCCTGGTAGCAATGTCGACGAACGGGATGTGGTCCTTTTCCCGTAGCACCTCGATCACCTGCTTCCAGTCGTCGATACCCAGGTCGACGCCGGTCGGGTTATGGCAGCAGGCGTGCAGCACGATGATCGAGCGGGCCGGCAGCGCCTTCAGGTCGGCCAGCATGCCCGCGCGATCCACGCCATGGCTGGCGGCGTCGTAATAGGCGTACTGGTGCACCGGGAAGCCGGCCGACTCGAACAGGGCGCGATGGTTTTCCCAGCTCGGGTTGCTGATGGCGACCGTGGCATCGGGCAGCAGGCGCTTGAGGAAGTCGGCGCCGACCTTCAGCGCGCCGGTGCCGCCGAGCGCCTGGATGGTGACGACGCGGCCATCGGCAAGCAGCGCGGAGTCGGCGCCGAACAGCATCTTTTGCACGGCGCCGTCATAGGCCGCAATGCCTTCGATCGGCAGGTAACCGCGCGGCGCGTGCGCGGCGATGCGGGCCTGTTCGGCTTCGGCGACCGCACGCAGCAGCGGGATCCGGCCATCTTCGTTGTAGTAGACGCCCACCCCGAGGTTGACCTTGTTCGGCCGCGTGTCGGAATTGAAAGCTTCGTTGAGGCCGAGGATGGGATCGCGCGGCGCCATTTCGACGGCAGAGAACAAACTCATGGTGGAGGGGCTCTGAAAGAGAAGGTGACAGGATTTCACCGCCCTCGCTTCGCGCGGAGGGGGTGCGCAAACGGGGCGATAGTATAGCCATCAAGCGCGGCCGCCGCGATATGCTATCCCGAGCTTTTTGCCCCGGTTCGACGTGCTGTCATCCGCGCGGCGAGTGTTTCCTAGCTCGGTGCAGCGCGCACCGATCGAGCCAGAACCGAGTACGCAGAGGTCGCCCATGTCCCAGTTCGAACTGGTCACCCGATTCAAGCCGGCAGGGGATCAGCCCGAAGCCATCCGTCAGATGATCGAGGGCCTGGAGGCGGGTTTGTCGCACCAGACGCTGCTGGGCGTCACCGGTTCGGGCAAGACCTTCAGCATCGCCAACGTGATCGCTCACGTGCAGCGCCCGACCCTGGTGCTGGCGCCGAACAAGACGCTCGCCGCGCAGCTGTACGGCGAGTTCAAGGCGTTCTTCCCGCACAACGCCGTCGAGTATTTCGTCTCCTATTACGACTATTACCAACCCGAGGCGTATGTCCCGTCCTCCGACACCTTCATCGAGAAGGATGCCTCGATCAACGACCATATCGAGCAGATGCGCCTGTCGGCGACCAAGGCGCTGCTCGAGCGCCCGGATGCGATCATCGTCACCACCGTGTCCTGCATCTACGGTCTGGGCGACCCGCAGTCGTACCTGAAGATGGTGTTGCACGTCGACCGCGGTGACCGGCTCGACCAGCGCGAGCTGCTGCGTCGCCTGACCGGCCTGCAGTACAGCCGCAACGACATGGATTTCGCCCGCGCGACCTTCCGCGTGCGCGGTGACGTGATCGACGTCTTTCCCGCCGAATCGGAGCTGGAGGCGGTGCGCATCGAGCTGTTCGACGACGAGGTGGAGAGCCTGTCGGCCTTCGATCCGCTGACCGGCGAGGTGATCCGCAAGCTGCCGCGCTTCACCTTCTATCCGAAATCCCACTACGTCACCCCGCGCGAGACGCTCATGGATGCGGTCGAGCAGATCAAGGCCGAGCTGCGCGATCGCCTGGACCACCTGCGCGGGCAGAACAAGCTGGTCGAGGCCCAGCGCCTGGAACAGCGCACGCGCTTCGATCTGGAAATGATCATGGAGCTGGGCTACTGCAACGGCATCGAGAACTACTCGCGCTACCTCTCCGGGCGCGGGCCGGGCGAGCCGCCGCCGACGCTGTTCGACTACCTGCCGGCCGACGCGCTTCTGGTGATCGATGAATCCCACGTCTCGGTGCCGCAGGTGGGGGCGATGTACAAGGGCGACCGCTCGCGCAAGGAAACCCTGGTCGAATATGGCTTCCGCCTGCCGTCGGCGCTGGACAACCGGCCGATGCGCTTCGATGAGTGGGAGGCGATCTGTCCGCAGACCATCTTCGTCTCGGCCACCCCCGGGCCCTACGAGGCCGAGCATGCCGGGCGGGTGGTCGAGCAGGTGGTGCGCCCGACCGGTCTGGTCGACCCGCAGGTCGAGGTGCGCCCGGCGCTGACCCAGGTCGACGACCTGCTCTCGGAGATCCGCAAGTGCGTGGCGGTCGACGAGCGCGTGCTGGTTACCACGCTGACCAAACGCATGGCCGAGGACCTGACCGACTACCTGGGCGATCACGATGTGCGCGTGCGCTACCTGCACTCGGATATCGACACCGTCGAACGCGTCGAGATCATCCGCGACCTGCGGCTGGGCGCCTTTGACGTGCTGGTGGGCATCAACCTGTTGCGTGAGGGCCTGGATATGCCCGAGGTGTCGCTGGTGGCGATCCTCGATGCGGACAAGGAGGGCTTCCTGCGTTCGGAACGGTCGCTGATCCAGACCATCGGCCGCGCCGCGCGCAACCTCAACGGCCGGGCGATCCTCTACGCCGACAACGTCACCGGCTCCATGCAGCGGGCCATCGACGAGACCGAGCGCCGCCGGGCCAAGCAGATCGCCTTCAACGAGGCGCACGGCATCGTGCCCAAGGGCGTGAAGAAGGACGTACAGGACATTCTCGAAGGCGCCACCGTGCCCGGGTCGCGTTCGCGCAAGCGGCGCAGCGAGGCGAAGGCAGCCGAGGAGAACGCGCGTTACGAGAACGAGCTGCGTTCGCCGAGCGAAATCAACAAGCGCATCCGGCAGCTCGAGGAAAAGATGCTGTTGCTGGCGCGTGATCTGGAGTTCGAAGCCGCTGCCGAGGCGCGCGACGAGATTCACAAGCTGCGCGAGCGGCTGCTGCAGGTCTGAATGCGACCGCAGCCGGCGGGCATCAGTGGCCGCCGGCTCCGGTTTGCATGTTCTGTGGCAGGCCTCGGGTCAGCATCACGGCGACCATGCTGATCGCCAGCGCGATGCCGACGAAATGGAAGGCATCGTTGTAAGCATGATCATTGCTTGCTGGTGGGTGATCTCGCTGAGCTGCCCCAGCGCCGCCTGCTCGCTGCCCAGTTGCCGGGTCAGCGTCGCCAGGCGCTCGGCGACGGCCGGGTTGGTCGGCACCAGGGCTTCACGCAGGTAGTCGAAATACACCTTGCTGCGGCTGTCGAGCAGGGTGGCCAGCAGGGCGATGCCGATGGCACCGCCCAGGTTGCGCAGGATGTTGAACAGGCTGGATGCCGAGCCGGCGTCCTGCGGTTGCACATAGGCCGTGGCGATCAGCGAGACGGTGACCATGATCATCGGCTGGCCGAGGGCGCGGATGATCTGGATCGGATGGAACTGGTCGCCGGCGAAATCCGGATTGAGCGCGCCGGAGGCGAAGCTGGACAGGCCGAACAGCGCGAAGCCCGCGGCACACAGCCATTTCGGCGCGATCACCTTCATCAGCTTCGGGACAAACGGGATCAGGAACAGCTGCGGGATACCCATCCACATGATCACCTGGCCAATCTGCAGCGCGTTGTAATGCTGGATTTGCGCCAGATACAGCGGCAGCAGATAGATCGAGCCGTACAGCCCGAGGCCCATCCCGAGGCTGGCAATGCTGGTCAGGCCGAAGTTGCGCTCGCGCAGAATGCCGAGGTTGATCAGCGGATTGGGGCGTGACAGCTGCAGGATCACGAACAGGATCAGGCTCAGCAGGGCGACCACACCCAGCTCGACGATCAGGCTCGACTCGAGCCAGTCCTTGCGGTGGCCTTCCTCCAGAAATACCTGCAAGCAGCCCAGCCCCATGGCCAGCGTGACGATACCGGCATAGTCGGTGCGCTTGAGCAGTTCCCAGTGCGGCGGCTTTTTCTCAAGGCCATAGAGCAGGCCGGCGATCATCAACAGCCCGGGCGGCACATTGATGTAGAAGATGTATTCCCAGCCCCAGCTCTCGGTGAGCCAGCCGCCCAGCGTGGGGCCGATCGAGGGCGCAAAGGTCGCGGTGATGGCGAACAGTGCCATGCCTTTGGCGCGGTGATGCTCCGGCAGCTTGATCAGCGTGAGGGTAAAGGCCAGCGGAATCAGTGCGCCGCCGGTGAACCCCTGCATCGCGCGGAACACGATCATGCTTTCGAGGTTCCAGGCGAAGGAGCAGAGCAGGGAAGAGATGAGGAAACCGACCGACACCCAGACGGCCAGGCGACGGGCGGACAGCAGCTGCACCAGCCAGGCGGTCAGCGGGATCATGATGATCTCCGCGACGAGGTAGGACGTGGAAATCCACGAGCCTTCCTCGAGGGTGGCCGAGAGCGCGCCCTGGATGTCCTTGAGCGACGAGTTGGTGATCTGGATATCCAGCACCGCCATGAAGGCGCCGAGCATGGCGCTCATCACGGCGATCCAGTCGCGACGGCTGGGTTCGCCCTCGGGGCGGATCAGCGCATCAGCGGCCACGGAGATCGACCTTCACGTCCACCGACATCCCGGGGCGGATGCGGCCCTTGAGCGGATTGTCGGGCGCGAAGGTGAGCTTGACGGGAATGCGCTGGACCACCTTGGTGAAGTTGCCGGTCGCATTGTCCGGTGGCAGCAGGCTGAACTGCGCACCGGATGCCGGGAACAGACTCTCGACGCGACCTTCAATGGGCGTGTCGGGAAAACTGTCGAAGGTCAGCTCTGCCGTCTGGCCTTCGTGCATCCGGCCGATCTGGGTTTCCTTGAAGTTGGCCTGCACCCAGATGTCCTCGTCCGGCACCACCGACATCAGGTAGGCGCCGACCGACACGTATTGCCCGGCGCGTGCGGAGCGCTGGCCAACGATGCCGCTGATCGGCGAGCGGATCTCGGTGCGCCCGAGGTTCAGCTCGGCTTGCTCGATTTGCGCGCGTGCGCTGCCGATCAGTGCCTGCAGACGCTGCACCTCGGCTTCAAGGGTGTCGACCTGCTGACGCTGGGCGCTCAGGTCCGCCTCGGCCTTCTGCCGTTGGGAACGAGCCACGCGCGCGTCAGCCGACAGGGTGGTCACGCGTTCTTCCGAGACGAACCCGGGCTTGCGCAGGGCTTCGACGCGCGAGAGGTCGAGCTGGCTGCGCTCGAGATTGGCCTGGGCCGCCGCCAGTGCTGCCTGGCTGGCGGCGATCAGGCTGTTCTGTGGGTCAGACGGCTGCGCGCCTGGGCGAGTTCGGCCTCGTGGATCGCCAGGTTGGCGCGCGCCTGCTCCAGCGCCAGACGGAAATCGCCAGCTTCGAGCGTCACCAGCAGATCTCCGGGTTCGACGTGCTGATTGTCCTCGACATGCACCTGTTCGATACGGGCGGCCAATTGGCTGGAGATGCGGGTGATCTCCCCTTGCACGTAGGCGTTGTCGGTGTGCTCGTAGTGCCGGCCGACGAAGTACCAGTGCGCGAAGAAGGCGGCGGCCGCCAGCAGGACAATGGTGACGAACAGAAACAGTCGGCGTTTCAACTTGGCGGGCATGGAAGGCTCGTTGCCGTGAAGGTCGGCCAGGCAATCTAGCAGCGTTCCGTCCGAGAAATAAGCCGTTACAATCGCGAAACTTTGTTGCATTCAAGGAACAATCATGGGGTTGGATGACGCGCTGATCTTTGTTCGTGTGGTCGAGACGCACAGCTTCACCCAGGCTGCGCTGGGCCTGGGCATGCAGAAATCCACGGTCAGCCGGCGCATCGTGCAGCTCGAGGAGCGTCTTGGCGTGCGGCTGATCAACCGCACCACTCGACGGCTGCGCCTGACCGAGGTTGGCGAGGCGTACTACGAACGCTGCCGGCAGATCCTCCTCGACTTCGCCGAAGCCAAGCGGGCGGTCATGCAGCTGCAACAGGCGCCGGCTGGCCTGTTGCGCATCAGTGCGCCGATCGAGTTCGGCCAATGGGTGCTCGGGCGCGTGGTCGGTGCGTTCATGCGGCAGCATCCGCAGATCACTGCCGAGGTCGAGCTGGCCTCGCGCTCGGTCGATCCGGTGGAGGAGGGCGTCGATATCGCCATTCAGGTCGGCCCGCCGAACGAGGCGACGCTCGTCGCGCGCAAGCTGTTCGAGACCCGGCGGCGGCTTTGCGCGAGCCCCGCCTACCTGGCCGAGCACGGCATTCCCACCTGCGCGCAGGCGCTGGTCGAGCATCGCGCGATCGGCCTATCGCACGATCCGGCGCGCTACTGGCCGGTGCGCGAGCGCAACATTCCCTGCCGCCGGGGGCTGACCTGCAACAACATCACCTTTGCCCGTGAGGCCGCGCTTGCCGGTGCCGGCATCGCGGCGCTGCCGCGGATGATCACCGAGCGCGAGGTGCGAGCCGGGCAATTGATCGAATTGCTGCCGGAGACCGAGCTGCCGACCAGCGATATTTATGCGGTCTACCCGTCGCGGCGCTTTCAGGCGATGAAGGTCAAGGCCTTTCTGGATTTCCTCATGCAGGCGCTGCCGGTTACGGACGGTCGCTTGGTGGAGCCGGAAGAGGCGCGCCTGCTAACATCGCGGCTTTATTCGCGCTGACCAGCCGGCTGACTGGTCGCCGTGTTTCATTCGTGGCCTGCTTCGAGACCAACATGACCACCGTTCGCACCCGTATCGCGCCGTCACCGACCGGCGACCCGCATGTCGGCACCGCCTACATCGCGCTGTTCAATCTGTGTTTCGCCCGCCAGCACGGCGGCCAGTTCGTCCTGCGTATCGAGGACACCGATCAGGTGCGCTCGACTCGCGAGTCCGAGCAGCAGATCTATGATGCGCTGCGCTGGCTGGGCATCGAGTGGGACGAGGGGCCGGATGTCGGCGGTCCGCACGGGCCCTACCGGCAGAGCGAGCGCGGCGCGATCTACAAGCGGTATTCGGACGAGCTGGTCGCCAAGGGGCACGCGTTTCCGTGCTTCTGCAGCGCCGAGCGCCTGGATCAGGTGCGCGCCGAGCAAATGGCCAACAAGGAAACCCCGCGCTACGACGGCCACTGCATGCACATCGCGGCGGAAGAGGCGCAGCGTCGCATCGCCGCCGGCGAGTCGCACGTGGTGCGCATGAAGGTGCCGAGCGAAGGCGTCTGCGTGGTCAAGGACATGTTGCGCGGCGAGGTCGAGATCGGCTGGGACCGCATCGACATGCAGGTGTTGATGAAGGCCGATGGCCTGCCGACCTACTTCCTGGCCAATGTGGTCGACGATCACCTGATGGGAATCACCCACGTGCTGCGCGGCGAGGAGTGGCTGCCGTCGGCGCCAAAGCTCCTCAAGCTCTACGAATACTTCGGCTGGCAGGCGCCGGTGAACTGCTACATGCCGCTCTTGCGCAATCCGGACAAGAGCAAGCTGTCCAAGCGCAAGAACCCGACCTCGATCACCTTCTACCAGCGCATGGGCTTCCTGCCACAGGCGATGCTCAACTACCTCGGGCGCATGGGCTGGTCGATGCCGGACGAGCGGGAGAAGTTCACGCTCGACGAGATGATCGCCAGCTTCGATATCACCCGCGTTTCGCTGGGGGGACCGATCTTCGACCTGGAGAAGCTCTCCTGGCTCAACGGACAGTGGTTGCGCGAGCTCTCGGTGGAACAGTTCGCCGCCGAAGTGCAGAAGTGGGCCTTCAATCCGGGCTACCTGATGCAGATCGCCCCGCACGTGCAGCAGCGTGTGGAAACCTTCAGCCAGATCGCGCCACTGGCGGGCTTCTTTTTCTCCGGTGCATTGCCGCTCGACCCGGCGCTGTTTGTCCACAAGAAACTCGACGAGACCCAGGTTCGCCAGGTATTGCAGCTGGTCCTGTGGAAGCTCGAGGCGCTGCGGCACTGGCAGAAGGACAACATCACCGGCTGCATCACGGCAGTGGCCGAGCACCTCGGACTGAAGCTGCGTGACGTGATGCCGCTGATGTTTGCCTCGATCACTGGCCAGGCCAGCTCGGTGTCGGTGCTCGATGCGATGGAAATCCTCGGCCCGGACCTGACGCGCTTCCGTCTGCGTCAGGCGTTGGAATTGCTTGGCGGCGCGTCGAAAAAGGAAGCCAAGGAGTGGGAAAAGCTGCTGGCAGTGATCGCCGGCTGAAGCGGCTCGGCGGCCGTCATTTCGGCGGCTGCCGTTCGTCGTGGTAAGTGATTGTTCCTAATGCCAAAAATTCTTCGTCAACGACGGAGAATTGTGTTGACACTGCCCAGGGGCGCCCCTAATATGCGCCCCGTCCTCGAGTTGGGGCTATAGCTCAGCTGGGAGAGCGCTTGCATGGCATGCAAGAGGTCGACGGTTCGATCCCGTCTAGCTCCACCAAACTCGATGAAATTTGCCACCAGCCCGTGTTGACGGGTTGCGTAGAAGGGATTGCGTCCCCTTCGTCTAGTGGCCTAGGACACCGCCCTTTCACGGCGGTAACAGGGGTTCGAGTCCCCTAGGGGACGCCACTTTCCAGCCGCACCGCCCAGGCGTTGCGCTCGTCGGAAGACGTTAAGTTCGGGGCTATAGCTCAGCTGGGAGAGCGCTTGCATGGCATGCAAGAGGTCGACGGTTCGATCCCGTCTAGCTCCACCAATTTCCACGCGCTTCGGCTCCTTGCCGGACCGTATCGAAGGTTACGTCCCCTTCGTCTAGTGGCCTAGGACACCGCCCTTTCACGGCGGTAACAGGGGTTCGAGTCCCCTAGGGGACGCCATTTTTTAGCCCGCCTTGGGCGCTCAGGGGTCATCTCTCGCGAGGTGGCCCTTTTGTTTTTCTGTCATATGGTTTTCGGCTGCCGTCCGGTCCTGCGTGAGCAGGCGCCGTCGCGCGCACGCGGCGGCATGACGGCGGGCGCTGGCGGAACGGCGGCACGCCGGGCGTGTCGGAGTTTGAGCAGCCTGGGGCGCCGTAATGGGTGCAGACGCGTGACAAAGCGCGTCGCTCGGGTTCTCATGCTGCGAATCTTGATTGGGAGATCTGTCATGAGCTGGGATAGGGAAGGGGCCTACGTCATCGATGTCCAGGTGTCGGCAGAGCACATCGACGAGCTGGGTCACGCCAATAACGCCGTCTATGTGTCCTGGCTGGAGCGCTGCGCCTGGAGTCATTCGCAGAGCCTGGGGCTGGGCATCGAGGATTATCGGCGGCTGGACCGTGCGATGGCGGTGCTGCGGCACGAGATCGACTATCTGGCCAGTGCATATGAAGGTGACCGGCTGCAGCTGGCCACCTGGATCTGCGAATCGGATCAGCGTCTGCGCATGAAGCGCCAGTTCCAGCTCGTTCGCCCGGCCGACGGGGCCACGCTGCTCCGCGCGCAGACGACCTTCGTCTGCATCGAGTTATCCAGTGGAAAGCCGAAACGCATGCCCCCCGAGTTCGTCGAGGGGTACGGCAAGGCGCTGGTCGAGCCCTATCCCCTCGAGCTGTGAGGGCTGTCAGCCGCCCTGTTCGGGTCTGCGAACGTCGGACTCGCGGCGCTCTTCGGCGTCCTCGCGCCACTGCTCCTGGACTTCTTGCTTCATCTTCGGATCGGCTTGATGCTTGCCATCGTAATGCGTGTCGTCGCCCATCTGCTGCTGGGTGTTGTCGTGAGCGTTCTGCGGGTCTTTCGCATGCGGCTGCATATGGTCGTCGGCGGCTGCGTTGACGGCGATGCCGCCCGCGAGCAGGGTGCCGAACAGAAGTGACGTCAGCTGCGTTGGTTTCATGCCAGCCTCCACATATGTCGAAAAGAATCGGAACTGCGCCTAGTAACGACCCCCGGTCGAGCATCATCGTTCACCTGGTGAGGCGGCCATGAGCGCACACCAGCGCAAGATCATCCACGTTGACTGTGCAGCCTGTTCGCCCACGCTTTTTATCGTTCGCAAAATCCGCGCAGGACGCGGGATTCGGGCGGTTTGTGTTCGCGGGGGTTCGCTGGTGTGCTGGGCCAGTCAAGTAAAAGGCGGGTATTAAAGCGGGGTACTTTTTAAGCGAGAGCGATACCCGCAATGCCACTTACCGATATCCAGATTCGCCAGGCCAAGCCGGGCGAGAAGCCCCGTAAGCTCTCGGATGAGCGGGGGCTATTCATCGAGATTCGTCCGACCGGTGCCAAGCTTTGGCGCTACCGGTACAAGATCGAAGGCAAGGAGAACGTCTTTGCCCTCGGCGAGTATCCCGAGATGGGTTTGGCGGATGCTCGGGCGGAGCGCGACAAAGCCCGCGCGCTGGTCAAGCAAGGCCGCCATCCGTCCCATGTGCGCCGTACCGCGCGTGCCAAGCAGGCCTTGGCGAGCCGCTCGTCATTCAAGGCCGTGACGCTGGAGTGGATCGACAGCAAGTCCGGAATCACTGACGGCTACCGAAACCAATTAACCCGCGCATTCACCAAAAACCTGTTTCCCTATGTAGGACGGCTGCCAGTGCGCGATGTTACGGCCGCGCACTTGTTGGAATGTCTGCAACGCATGGAAAAACGCGGTGCGACGTATTACGCCATCTCGCTGTGCAATTGGCTGTCGCAAATGTTCCGCTATGCGGTGCGTACATTGCGTGCTGAGGCGGATCCTGCCTCGGCTCTGTACGGGGCGTTCGTACGTGATCCAGTGCAGCATAGTCAGCCGATGTCACCTGCCGATATTGCACGATTTCGGCGAGAACTAGCTGGGTATGGTGGCTTTCGCACTAACACAATCGCCTTGGAGCTGATGCAGCTCCTGTTCCTACGCACCGTGGAGATTCGTCGTGGGCGCTGGGAGCATGTCGATCTAGAAATTGCAATTTGGGATATCCCGCCTGAGCTAATGAAAAAACGGCGTCGCCATCTGGTGCCTCTGCCTTCGCGTGCTGTTGAGCTATTGAAGGAGTTGCGCACTATTACCGGTGGACGTGGGCTTATGTTTCCTGGACTTCGGCACCCAGACAGGCCGGTGGATGGCTCGACTTTCAACCGTGCTTTAGAACGGCTCGGGATGAGAGGCTTCACCTGTCACGATTTCCGCGCAACTGCTTCAACTCATTTGTATGAATCTGGTCTGTTTCGCAGTGAGGTGATTGAGCTGCAGTTGGCCCATGCTGAGGACAATCAGACGAAGGCCGCTTACAACCACGCGCAATACCTCCCTGAGCGCATAGAGATGATGAAATGGTGGCAAGATTTCTGTCTCGCCTGCAAATGAGGAAGGGCTGCCTAGGCAGCCCTTTTTTCTTTCTGTTCCTCAATCCACAACTGAATCTCTAGCTGAGACCAGCGCGAGTAGCGCCCCAGTTTGATAGGCGGTGGAAATTCCTCGAACTGAATCATCTCGTAAATTTTCGTTCTGCCCATTCCAACCTGGCTGATCACTTCCTTGATCGTAATGAGCCGGTCTAGCGGCTTATGGCTCATCGGTGTGCCCCCCTATGTCCGTTTCTAGCTAGATTCCAGTTGGAGCTGGCTAGAAGAAGCCCCCGGCGCTTATGCGTACCTATAGGGGAGTTACCTGAATTGATGCTGGTATTGGCTGTTGTCGGCATGTGGTGTTCCTTATTAATGACCGACACCCATTAAATAGCATCGCAAACACATTTTGGGGCGCTATCTGACCACATCTTGGTAAGCATTAGGGTTAGGTAGCGCCTCGGATATCGTTGTCCTTAGCGTCCCCCATAAATCAACAATCCCAAATCCTGCGGGAGCTCCGTAAGGAGTCGATGTCTCGAGCGCCATGTGGTTGCCGTGGCGACACGGATTCCCGCTGCGTTCGCTACGCGTATCAAAAACTGCAGGGCTCCCTAACTGCGATTCCGCTGCACAACGCTGACAAGGCTGGTCTGCCGCATTTCTACTGTTGATTCTCCACCTAGAAACTGACCACTAGGTCAAGAAGGGAAATGAACGGAACAAACCCGCTATGAAAAAAGCTGAAAGGCGCGCCACGCTGGGATTCGGCCATTTTTCATCGAGATTTTCCATCGCGAAATTGACCGAAGGGTCAGGAAAGAAAAAAACTTTATCCATTACCCCGTTAAAAGATCTGAAACCCGCATGAATATTGGCGTACAGCGATTTTCCATCGTGATTTTCCATGGTGGAAACTGACCGAGGGGTCAGAAAAGAAAATGGAAATTGACCCGAAGGTCAGGAAAGAAAAAGATGCTTTTTCCACATGAAGGTGAAACCGCCAAACCCGCGCCAACACTGGGTTTCAGCCATTTTCCATCGTGATTTTCCACGTAGAAAATTATTGAAAATCACGATGGAAACTGACCTGAAAGTCAGGAAAGAAAATGGCCACTTTTTCTATTTGGCTGACACCCCTGAAAGCCGCACCACTACTGGGTTTCAGCCATTTTCCATCGTGATTTTTCCACGCAACGCAATTCACGATGGAAAATGGCAATGTCCAAAAAACGGGACCTCATGCCGTACAGCTATTTAGAAAAATGCCTTTTTTGTCGTTTACCCCCCCTGTGTCGCGAAGCGAGTGCAGCGGAGCGGCCCTGTGCGGAGGTTCGAATTTGGGTCCTGATTTCCCCCCGATCATTCCGAACGGGAGGTTCTTTGCGAGGCCGGTGGGCGGAGATCGCCTGATGGAGATCCTGGTGGTTACGGACGCCGGGCTCAGCTGCAACGGCGTGAGCTACGCCTGGGCAGATCTGCGTGGCATCTCCATCGATGGAGACATTGCGTGTCTGGTGAGTGAGAAGTACGTGTCAGGGGGCTTGCGGTTCTACCTGGGCGAATGCCGCTTCATTGGTGAGTCTGGGAACATGCAGAAGGATTACAGCGGCTATCCGGTTGAATACTGCCTCATGAACCGGGCCACGTTCGAACGCCAGGCGTTGGAGCCGCGCAGCGAATGTTTGTAGAGATAGTAGATCTGGTTCAGAGCACTCGTCCTTGGGCGGCCTGTGGAGGCGTTGGTGAGGAGATCAAAGCTTTCCCCTACACTTGCAGCCACTAGGCGCGTGGATGCGTCATGGCGACGCCTAGGACCCCTGAGAGGGGCTAGGCTGTGCGCATCTGCGGCGCCGCTAGCAGCCTGTCGGACTTGAATTCATAAATGGACAGAGCGCGACAAAGACAAAGCGAATTGCCCACTATTTGAGCGTTTTTAACCGGTTGTTGCCCTGAATTTCCTGAATTCGAGCGGATTCAGCCTCTGTTCACGCATTTTGAACGGAATGCGGGCGCAACGTGGCCATGCGTTTCAAGTTCCACGCCAGGCACACCAGGGTCCATTCGTTCTGGACATTCGCCAGACCGCGCAGCAGGAACTGACGGAAGCCCATCACCGACTTGATGATTCCGAATACCGGTTCCACCGTCTGCTTGCGCTGCCCATAGGCCGCGCGCCCGGCCTTGGTCTTGAGTCGGTGCTTCATTTTGTCGACCGGACTGGTCGGCTCCGATGACGCTGCCGGCTCTTCGAAACGCTCGCGCCAGTGCCGATGGTGGGCGTCGCGGCCCACGGCAATCAGGGGCTCGATCCTGGCGGCCTCGCAGGCTTCGACATTCTTCTCGCTGAAGTAGCCGCTATCGGCCAGGAATTTCTCCGGCTGGTTCAGCTCCTCGGGAAGCGCTTGAAGCTTGGCCAGCATCGGTACGACCTGTTCCTTGTCGTTGCCCGCCTGGGTCACATGCGGCGCCATGACCAACATGGATTCGCTATCGACCAGCGCTTGGGCGTTGTAGCACTGCTCGAAGCCGCCACCAGCCACCTTCATGATGCGCGACTCTTCGTCGGTCAGGTTGATCTGGTCGTCCGGGCGCGGGCCCACCTGCGGCGGCTTCGGCGGTTTGCCTCCAGGCTTCTTGCCGTTGGCCTTTTCCTTGGCCTCGCGCTTGTCCAGCTTGGCTTGATACTCGGCCTGCTCGCGCTCGAGGCGTTCCTTGGCCCGCGCTTCGATCTTGGTCTTGGCTTCTGCTATGGCGGCCAGGCGGTCTTCGCGCCGCTTGATCTCGTCGGGCAGACTGACCCCGTCGGGGAGGTCGCTCTGATCGGCCGCTTCTGCCAGCTTGAGCATCTCCTGGACCTCGGCCTTTAGCTGGGCCTCGATCTTCTCGGCGTGAGCATAGGACAGGGCGCTGTGCCGCGAGGCATTGGCGTGGATCTTGGTGCCGTCCAGACTGACCGTGCCAAAACGCGAGACTTGGTTCTCGCGCGCGATTTGCAGTACCTGCACAAAGGTCGCGGCGAACTGCTCTCCGTGGCGACGGCGGAAGCTGGCCAGGGTGTCGTGATCCGGGTGCTGGTCGCAGGCGATAAACCGGAACGCCAGGGAGTCATAGCTGGCTCGCTCGATCTTGCGGCTTGAATACGCACCCGTGGCATAGCCGTAGATCAGCAACGACAGCAACATAGCCGGATGGTAGGCAGCGCTGCCACGGCCCGCATAGACGCTCGGGTTCTACCCCGTTAGTACGGACACTTTCGAGTAAGCTCATGTCGAGCTGAAGGAGTGTTCATGAAGCGCAAGAAATACAGCCCCGAATTCAAGCGGG
>LZQO01000046.1_pt1 | contig 29760 bp, 31 predicted proteins | sample 768571 | NCBI WGS metagenome assembly LZQO01 (sample SAMN05207081, study PRJNA324507) | oil field metagenome | isolation source: sample BH-FW-10 from oil reservoir | place: India: Bombay High | collected 2015-12-01
TACCAGCTCCTCCAATGTGGGAGGAAACAGGCTGCTTTGCTGACGACCTTCGCCCTGGATGTAGCCCATAAACAACAATGCCCCCATCAACTGATGGAGGCATTGTCTTTAGCTTGCTCTCGGACTGCTAGGTTTTCACACAGTCTGGATAGCCGGGCTTTGTTCATTCGGTTTCCAGCGGCTCCGGGATTGGAACCGGAACGGGTTCGGCCGCATCGACCTCGCGCTGGATTTCCTCGAGCAGCGAGCCCGGCGTCGGCCGCTCGGCCGGCTGCTGGGCCGGCTTTTCGCTGACGCTGGACGGCGTCGGCGAGGTGCGAGAATCTCTTCGTCGCGGCTGACACCGGGCATGAAGTCGCCGGCCAGGCCTACCAGTTGATCGTTGCCGTCGAACACCAGGCTGACCCGCTCCTGCTGACGCTGGCTACCGCCAGGCTGGATACTGTAGAGGTAGTCCCAGCGATTGGCGTGGAAGGTGTCGGTGATCAGGGGGTTGCCCATGATAAACCGCACTTGCTTACGGGTCATTCCGGGGCGCAGCTGATCTATCATGTCCTGCGTGACGACATTGCCCTGTTGAATGTCGACCTTATATACCCCAGGAAACGAACAACCGGCGAGTGCGAACAGGCCCACGAGCGTGAGGCTGGTCAGCATGAGCTTGGTGTTTTGCATCGGTGGGTGACTTCCACTATCTTGGCTGGGCAAAGAACCCGGATCATACCCGTATTGAAGGAGGCTGCGAAACAGCAGCAGCGAGAAAGCCAACCATGGTTGAGAACAACGAACTTCGTAAAGCTGGTCTGAAAGTAACCCTTCCCCGGGTGAAGATTCTGCAAATGCTCGACAGCACGGGCCAGCGCCACATGAGCGCCGAGGACGTCTACAAGGCGCTGATGGAGGCCGGTGAAGACGTCGGTCTGGCGACTGTCTACCGCGTTCTGACTCAATTTGAGGCGGCTGGCCTGGTGGTTCGCCACAACTTCGATGGGGGGCATGCCGTATTCGAGCTGGCCGACGGTGGCCATCACGACCATATGGTCTGCGTTGATAGCGGTGATGTCATCGAGTTCTTCGATTCGGAGATCGAAAAGCTGCAGAAGGAGATCGTCGCCCGCCACGGCTACGAGCTGGTCGATCACAATCTGGTGCTCTACGTACGCAAGAAGGCTGATCAGCGCGGTCGATACTGAAACCCCGCCCCTAATGGCGGGGTTTTTCATTTATGGCGGCTGCAACTCCTCTCGCGGCGAAGCGTTATGCCTGCGCGGTAGAGACCATTTGCCGGGCATGGGCCAGCGACTGTTCGGTCAGGTCGACCCCACCGAGCATTCTGGCGATTTCTTCAACCCTGGCGTCGCCATTCAGCTCGGCGACTGCGGTGCGGGTTTCGTCGACGCCGCGCGCCTTGTGCACGAACAGGTGGTTGTGGCCCTGGGCGGCTACCTGCGGCAGGTGGGTAACTGTGAGTACCTGGCCGCGCTCGCCGAGACGACGCAACAGTTGGCCGACAATCTCGGCCGTAGGGCCGCCGATGCCGACATCGACTTCGTCGAATACCAGCGTCGGCGTGCGCGAGGTCTGTGCGGTGATGACCTGAATCGCCAGGCTGATGCGCGACAGTTCACCGCCCGAAGCGACCTTGGCCAGGGCGCGCGGCGGCTGACCGGGGTTGGCGCTGACCAGGAACTCCACCAGTTCCAGACCGTGTGGCGGGTTCTCGCCCGGCGCGACCGGCTTGAGCACCACGCTGAAGCGCCCGCCCGGCATTCCCAGGCGCTGGATCTCGTCTTCCACCGCTTCGCCCAGGCAGGTGGCCGCCGCCTGACGAACGCGGCTCAGCTCTTCGGCCTTCTCGAGGTAATGCCGTGCGTAGGCTTCGAGCTCCTCGCCCAGACGTTCGACGGCCTCGTCATCGGCGTTTAGGCTTTCCAGCTCGCTCAGCAGGCGTTGCTGCAGCTCGGGCAGTTCGGCCGGCTGTACACGATGCTTGCGTGCCAGGCTGTAGATGGCATCCAGTCGTTCTTCCAGCGCTTGTTGGCGCTGGGGGTCCGCGTCGAAATGGTCGATGAAACGGTTGAGCTCGCCAACTGCTTCCTCGACCTGGATCTGCGCACTGGCGAGCAGGTTGACGCTTCGCCCAGCGCGCCGGATTGACCCTGGAAAGCCGTCAGGCGTTGCAGGCTTGACGTGAGCGCCGATAGCACATTCCCGGCATCGTTCTCGCTACAGAGCTCCATGACCTGCTGGCAGGCGCCGAGCAGTTGCCCGGCATTGGCGAGGTTCTTGTGCTCCTGCTCCAGTTGCTCCAGTTCATGTTCGCCCAACGCCAGATTCTCCAGCTCTTCGAGCTGATAGCTGAGCAACTGATGGCGTGCACGTTGCTCGTCGCTCGCGTTGCTCAGGCGGTCGAGCGTCTGGCGTGTTTGCTTCCAGCGCTGCGCAGCGAGATGGACCTGCCGGGCCAGCTCCTGGGCGCCGGCGTACTCGTCCAGCAAGCGGCGATGCGTGTCTGGCTTGAGCAACGATTGATGCTCGTGCTGGCTGTGAATATCGATCAAAAGCTCGCCGAGCGCCTTGAGATCACCTTGCGGGCAGGGCGAGCCGTTGATGTAGCCGCGCGAACGACCTTCGGCCGTAATCACGCGGCGCAGGATGCACGGTCCGTCGTTGTCGAGGTCGCGCGCGGCCAGCCAGGCCTGGGCATCAGGGATATCGGCCAGATCGAAGCTGGCAAGGATATCTGCCTTGTCCGCACCCTGGCGGACCACGCTGCTGTCGGCGCGATCACCAAGTGCGAGGCCCAGCGCATCGAGCATAATCGACTTGCCTGCGCCCGTTTCGCCGCTGATCACCGTCATCCCTCGCTGCAGTTCGAGATCGAGGTGTTCGACGATGGCGTAGTTGTGGACCGACAGATGGACCAGCATGGCGGCGCTCCAATTGATGTGGCTGGCTATTTATACAGTGCTTTTTCGGCGCCCTTCAAGCACCGTCGAGCGCTGCATCGAGTCGGCTGCGGCGGGTGTGTCGCCTTTTTGCGCATATCTGCTCCCGGTGCCTTGAAGCGCTCTTCGCTGCCCCCATATAGCGGCACATGCGCGGGGGATGCCCCGCATTGAGACAGATATGGAGGAGCGCATGGCCGACGAGCAGAACCTGGATAACCAGCCCCCGGAAAATCCCGAAGCCGAAAACAGCGTGGCCGAGGATCTTGCCGCGCGCGTGCAGTCGCTCGAAGAGCAGCTCGCCGCGGCGCAGGATCAGTCGCTGCGCGTGGCTGCCGAGTTGCAGAACATCCGCCGACGTGCCGAGCAGGACGTGGAAAAGGCGCACAAGTTCGCCCTGGAGAAGTTCGCTGGCGACCTGTTGCCGGTAGCCGACAGCCTGGAGCGTGGCCTGGAGCTGACACGGCCGGACGACGAGACCAGCAAGGCGGTGCGCGAAGGGCTCGAGCTGACCCATAAGCTGCTGCTCGACACGCTCGCACGGCACCAGCTCGTGGCAGTCGACCCGGTGGGTGAACCCTTCAATCCCGAGCACCACCAGGCGATGGCAATGGAGGAGAGCATGCATGCCGAGCCAGGCAGCGTGATCAAGGTGTTCCAGAAGGGCTACCTGCTCAATGGGCGGCTGTTGCGGCCGGCCATGGTTGTTGTCAGCAAGGCTCCGGCAGACGCGCCGCCTTCGATCGACGAGAAGGCTTGAAATAGCGGGCGCAGGCCCCATCTGCTAGGCAAGCGAAATTAAAGCTTTATCCGGCGCCAGGCTGAAGGCGCGGACCAACCAAGATTCGGAGAGAGATATGGGCAAAATCATCGGTATCGACCTGGGGACCACCAACTCCTGCGTCTCCATCATGGAAAACGGCAACGTCAAGGTCATCGAGAACGCCGAGGGCGCGCGCACCACGCCTTCGATCATCGCCTACACCAATGATGGCGAAACCCTGGTCGGCCAGTCGGCCAAGCGCCAGGCGGTGACCAATCCGCAGAACACCCTTTATGCAGTCAAGCGTCTGATCGGTCGTCGCTTCGAAGAGGACGTCGTGCAGAAGGACATCAAGATGGTGCCCTACAGCATCGTCAAGGCCGACAACGGCGATGCCTGGGTGGAGGTGAAGGGCCAGAAGATGGCGCCGCCGCAGATCAGCGCCGAAGTCCTGAAAAAGATGAAGAAGACCGCCGAGGACTATCTGGGCGAAGCCGTGACCGAGGCGGTGATCACCGTGCCGGCCTATTTCAACGACAGCCAGCGCCAGGCCACCAAGGACGCCGGTCGCATCGCCGGCCTCGACGTCAAGCGGATCATCAACGAGCCGACCGCAGCGGCGCTGGCCTACGGCATGGACAAGGCCAAGGGCGACCATACCGTGATCGTCTATGACCTGGGCGGCGGTACCTTCGACGTGTCGGTGATCGAGATCGCCGAGGTCGACGGCGAGCATCAGTTCGAGGTGCTGGCCACCAATGGCGATACCTTCCTCGGTGGTGAAGACTTCGACATTCGCCTGATCGACTATCTCGTCGACGAGTTCAAGAAGGAAAGCGGCATCAACCTCAAGGGTGATCCGCTGGCCATGCAGCGCCTGAAGGAGGCGGCCGAGAAGGCCAAGATCGAGCTGTCCTCCAGCCAGCAGACCGACGTCAACCTGCCGTACATCACGGCCGATGCGTCCGGTCCGAAGCACCTGAACGTGAAGATCTCCCGTGCCAAGCTGGAGTCGCTGGTCGAGGATCTGGTCGAGCGGACCATCGAGCCGTGCCGCATTGCACTGAAGGATGCGGGCATCGACGTCTCCAAGATCGACGACGTGATCCTGGTCGGTGGCCAGACCCGCATGCCGCTGGTGCAGAAGCAGGTCGCCGAGTTCTTCGGCAAGGAGCCGCGCAAGGACGTCAACCCGGACGAAGCCGTTGCCATGGGTGCTGCCATTCAGGGCGCGGTGCTGGCTGGCGACGTCAAGGACGTGCTGCTGCTGGACGTGTCGCCGCTGACGCTGGGCATCGAGACCCTCGGCGGTGTGATGACTCCGCTGATCGAGAAGAACACCACCATCCCGACCAAGAAGTCGCAGGTGTTCTCCACCGCCGACGACAACCAGAGTGCCGTGACCATCCACGTGCTGCAGGGTGAGCGCAAGCAGGCGGCGCAGAACAAGTCGCTGGGTCGCTTCGATCTGGCTGACATCCCGCCGGCGCCGCGCGGCATGCCGCAGATCGAGGTCACCTTCGACATCGACGCCAACGGCATTCTGCACGTGTCCGCCAAGGACAAGGCGACCGGCAAGCAACAGTCGATCGTGATCAAGGCCAACTCCGGTCTGTCCGAGGAGGAGATCGAGCAGATGGTGCGCGACGCAGAGGCCAACGCCGAGGAGGATCGCAAGTTCGAGGAGCTGGTGACGGCGCGCAACCAGGGTGATCAGCTGGTGCATGCCACGCGCAAGATGTTGACCGAGGCTGGCGACAAGGCCAGTGCGGATGACAAGGCCAGCATCGAGAAGGCGCTGGGCGAGCTGGAAGCAGCGGTCAAGGGCGACGACAAGGCGGAAATCGAAGCGAAGATCGCTGCCGTGTCCCAGGCGTCCACTCCGCTGGCCCAGAAGATGTATGCCGAGCAGCCGCAGGGCGGCGAGACGCAGGCCGAGGCAGGCAAGTCGCAGGCGGGCGATGACGTCGTGGATGCCGAGTTCGAAGAGGTCAAGGACAACAAGTAAGCTTCCGCTTATGACCCCTGGGGTTTCCAGGGATGCGGCAGCGTCTCGGGCCTGCCGCTTTTCGCTCCAGCTCGACCGGCTGCCTCCGGTCGGGCCGACTGCCACGCGGGAGTTCACTCCCGCGTCGGCGTGTCTGGAGGGCATGAATTGAGGGTTCAGGAAAGTTATGGCCAAACGTGATTATTACGAAGTGCTGGGTGTCGAGCGCGGCGCGAGCGAGGCGGATCTGAAAAAGGCCTACCGCCGCCTCGCCATGAAGCACCACCCGGACCGTAATCCGGGCGACAAAGCGGCTGAAGAGGCGTTCAAGGAGGCCAACGAGGCCTATGAAGTGCTCTCCGATGCCAGCAAGCGGGCAGCCTATGACCAGTATGGTCACGCCGGGGTCGACCCGCAGATGGGTGGGGCTGGCGGTGCAGGTTTTGGTGGTGCCAACTTCTCGGACATCTTCGGTGACGTCTTCAGCGATTTCTTTGGTGGCGCCCGCGGAGCTTCGCGTGGGGGCTCCCAGCGCGGCAGCGATCTGCGCTACACGCTCGAGCTGGATCTCGAGGAGGCTGTGCGCGGCACCACGGTGACCATTCGGGTCCCGACGCTTGCCGAGTGCAAGGTCTGCAACGGCTCTGGCGCGAAGAAGGGAACCACGCCGGTCACCTGTACGACCTGTGGTGGTATTGGCCAGGTGCGCATGCAGCAGGGGTTCTTCTCCGTGCAGCAGACCTGCCCGCGCTGCCATGGCAGCGGCAAGATGATCTCCGACCCATGCGGCAGCTGCCACGGGCAGGGGCGTGTGGAAGAGCAGAAGACCCTGTCGGTGAAGGTGCCGGCTGGTGTCGATACCGGCGATCGCATTCGTCTGTCCGGCGAGGGTGAAGCCGGTACCCAGGGCGGTCCGGCGGGGGACCTCTATGTCGTGGTCAGCGTGCGCGAGCATCCGATCTTCCAGCGCGACGGCAAACATCTGTACTGCGAAGTGCCGATCAGCTTTGCCGATGCCGCGCTTGGTGGTGAGCTGGAGGTGCCCACGCTTGATGGTCGAGTGAAGCTGAAGATTCCCGAGGGTACGCAAACCGGCAAGCAGTTCCGCCTGCGGGGTAAGGGAGTCGCACCCGTGCGTGGGGGCGCGCCGGGCGATCTGATGTGCCGCGTCGTGGTGGAAACGCCGGTGAACCTGAGCAAGCGTCAGCGCGAGATACTTGAAGAGTTTCGCGCCTCGCTGCAGGGCAACACCTCCCATTCGCCCAGGGCCAGTGGCTGGTTCGAGGGTGTGAAGCGCTTTTTCGGCGACGTGTGAGTGCCGGCCGAAGGCTGCCGCGATGCGCGCAAGCCTTCGGCCTTCCGTGACCCTTGGAGCTATTGGATATGCGACGTATTGCAGTGATGGGTGCCGCCGGGCGCATGGGCAAGATCCTGATCGAGGCGGTACAGCAGACCGCGGGCGCGGCTGGCCTGACCGCGGCGATCGATCGCCCGGACAGCACCCTGGTCGGGGCTGATGCCGGCGAACTGGCGGGCATCGGGCGTCTCGGCGTGCCCTTGTCGGGCGACCTGGCCAAGGCCGTGGACGAATTCGATGTCCTGATCGACTTCACGCATCCTTCCGTCACCTTGAAGAATCTGGAGATCTGTCGTCGGGCCGGCAAGGCCATGGTGATCGGTACCACCGGGTTCTCGGCCGAGGAGAAGGAGCGCCTTGCGCAGGCGGCCAAGGATATTCCCGTCGTCTTCGCTGCCAACTTCAGCGTGGGCGTCAACCTCTGCCTGAAGCTGCTCGATACGGCCGCGCGCGTGCTCGGCGACGATGTGGATATCGAAATCATCGAGGCCCACCATCGGCACAAGGTCGATGCGCCATCCGGCACCGCGCTGCGCATGGGAGAGGTGGTGGCCGAAGCGCTCGGGCGCGACCTGCAGAAGGTCGCCGTCTATGGTCGCGAGGGGCAGACCGGCGCGCGGCAACGCGAAACCATCGGCTTTGCCACGGTGCGTGCCGGGGATGTGGTGGGAGACCACACGGTGCTGTTCGCCGCCGATGGCGAGCGTGTGGAGATCACCCACAAGGCCTCCAGCCGCATGACCTTCGCCAAGGGTGCGGTGCGCGCTGCGCTATGGCTCGACGGCAAGCCGGCTGGCCTTTATGACATGCAGGATGTGCTCGGGCTGCATTGAGCGGTCATCCGGCTACTCTGTCGGGGTGGACCAAAATAGGCTTTTTCTGTAAGCTGCCCGCTTTAGTGTGTCCACTAAAAGTTGCGCAGAAATGAATCAAACAAAAAAGCGGGATGACCTTCATACGTCATCCCGCTTTTTTACAATCTGCGTCTGCTCCAGCCTTGATCTACGGGAGGTCTCTTGACTAAGCCAGCCATTCTCGCCCTTGCTGATGGCAGCATTTTTCGCGGCGAATCCATCGGCGCCGATGGCCAGACCATCGGTGAGGTGGTGTTCAACACCGCCATGACCGGCTATCAGGAAATCCTTACCGATCCTTCCTATGCCAAGCAGATCGTCACCTTGACGTACCCCCATGTCGGCAACACTGGCACCACGCCGCAGGACGCCGAGTCCTGGCGCGTCTGGGCTGCTGGTCTGGTGATTCGCGACCTGCCGTTGCTGGCCAGCAACTGGCGCAGCAAGCAGTCGCTGCCGGATTATCTTAAGGAGAACGGCACCGTTGCCATCGCCGGCATCGATACGCGCCGCCTGACGCGTATCCTCCGTGAGAAAGGTGCGCAGAACGGCTGCATCCTGGCTGGAGCGGATGCCACCGAAGAGAAGGCGCTCGAGTTGGCGCGCAGCTTCCCGGGGCTCAAGGGCATGGATCTGGCCAAGGAAGTCAGCGTCAAGGAGCGTTACGAATGGCGCTCCTCGGTGTGGAGTCTGGAAACCGACAGCCACGCGGAAATCCCGGCAAGCGAATTGCCGTACCACGTGGTCGCCTTCGACTACGGCGTCAAATACAACATTCTGCGCATGCTCACCGCGCGCGGCTGCCGGGTGACCGTGCTGCCCGCACAGACACCGGCCAGCGAGGCGCTGGCGTTGAATCCCGACGGTATCTTCCTGGCCAACGGCCCAGGCGACCCCGAGCCGTGCGACTACGCGATCAAGGCGATTCAAGAGGTGCTCGAGACCGACATTCCGGTATTCGGGATCTGTCTTGGCCATCAGCTGCTGGCACTGGCCTCCGGCGCCAAGACCGTGAAGATGCCCAACGGCCACCACGGCGCCAACCATCCGGTGCAGGATCTAAAGACCGGGGTGGTGATGATCACCAGCCAGAACCATGGGTTTGCCGTGGACGACGCGAGCCTGCCAGCGAACGTTCGCGCCACGCACAAATCCCTGTTCGACGGCACGCTGCAGGGCATCGAGCGTACCGACAAGGTGGCTTTCAGTTTCCAGGGGCACCCCGAGGCGAGTCCTGGTCCGCACGACGTCGCGCCGCTGTTCGATCGTTTCATCGAGCCATGGCCAAGCGACAGTAAACGAGTCGTCCTGAGAGTGTAGCGAGCGCGGTCTGGGCAAGGCGCCCGGAACGCAACGACGAGACAGTACAGGTAGTACGGCGAGGAAGTGAGTACCGCGCAACGCAGCCCAGGCGGCGCGCAGTAACTCTCAAGATGACTCGCCGACTGACCCAAGGATTCGAGTAACGAATATGCCAAAACGTACAGATATCAAAAGCATCCTCATCCTCGGCGCTGGCCCCATCGTCATCGGCCAAGCTGCGAGTTCGACTATTCCGGTGCGCAGGCGTGCAAGGCGCTGAAGGAAGAAGGCTTCCGCGTCATTCTGGTCAACTCCAACCCGGCGACCATCATGACCGACCCGGCCATGGCCGACGCCACCTATATCGAGCCGATCAAGTGGCAGACCGTGGCCAAGATCATCGAGAAGGAGCGCCCCGACGCGCTGCTGCCGACGATGGGCGGCCAAACGGCGCTCAACTGCGCGCTGGACCTCGAGCGCCACGGCGTGCTGGAGAAGTTCGGCGTCGAGATGATCGGTGCCAATGCCGACACCATCGACAAGGCAGAGGACCGCTCCCGCTTCGACAAGGCCATGCGTGACATCGGCCTGGCCTGTCCGCGCTCGGGTATCGCCCACAACATGGATGAAGCCTATGGCGTGCTGGAGCAGGTCGGTTTTCCCTGCATCATCCGGCCGTCCTTCACCATGGGTGGTACCGGCGGCGGCATCGCTACAACCGTGAAGAGTTCGAGGAGATCTGCGCTCGCGGTCTGGATCTGTCGCCGACCAATGAGCTGCTGATCGACGAGTCGCTGATCGGCTGGAAGGAATACGAGATGGAGGTGGTCCGCGACAAGAAGGACAACTGCATCATCGTCTGCTCCATCGAGAACTTCGATCCGATGGGCGTTCACACCGGCGACTCCATTACCGTCGCGCCGGCACAGACCCTGACCGACAAGGAATACCAGATCATGCGCAACGCCTCGCTGGCGGTGCTGCGTGAGATCGGTGTGGAAACCGGTGGCTCCAACGTGCAGTTCGGCATCTGCCCGAATACCGGGCGCATGGTGGTCATCGAGATGAACCCGCGCGTGTCGCGTTCGTCGGCGTTGGCCTCCAAGGCCACCGGCTTCCCGATCGCCAAGATCGCCGCCAAGCTGGCGGTCGGTTATACCCTCGACGAGCTGTCCAACGACATCACCGGAGGCCGTACCCCGGCGTCTTTCGAGCCGTCGATCGACTACGTAGTGACGAAGGTGCCGCGCTTCGCCTTCGAGAAATTCCCCAAGGCCGACGCGCGCTTGACCACCCAGATGAAATCGGTCGGTGAAGTCATGGCCATCGGTCGCACCTTCCAGGAATCCGTGCAGAAGGCCCTGCGCGGTCTGGAGGTCGGCGCCACCGGCTTCGATCCGAAGCTGAACCTGGAAGACAGCGAGGCCGAGAGCACGCTCAAGCGCGAGCTGACCGTACCGGGCGCCGACCGCATCTGGTACGTGGCGGATGCGTTCAGGGCTGGCAAGAGCATCGAGGATGTGTTCGCCCTGACCAAGATCGATCCCTGGTTCCTCGTACAGATCGAAGACCTGGTCAAGGAAGAAGAGCAGGTCAAGACGCTGGGCCTTTCCAGTATCGATCGGGACCTGATGTGGAAGCTCAAGCGCAAGGGCTTCTCCGATGCGCGCCTGGCCAAGCTGCTCGGCGTGACCGAAAAGAACCTGCGCAGCCACCGCCACAAGCTCAAGGTGCTGCCGGTGTACAAGCGTGTCGACACCTGTGCCGCCGAGTTCGCCACCGATACCGCCTACATGTACTCGACCTACGAGGAAGAGTGCGAGGCCAACCCGTCGAGCCGCGACAAGATCATGATCCTCGGCGGCGGCCCCAACCGTATCGGCCAGGGTATCGAGTTCGACTACTGCTGCGTACATGCCGCGCTGGCCATGCGTGAAGACGGTTACGAGACCATCATGGTCAACTGCAACCCGGAAACCGTCTCCACCGACTACGACACCTCCGACCGCCTGTACTTCGAACCGGTGACCCTGGAGGACGTGCTGGAAATCGTCCGCGTCGAGCAGCCGAAAGGCGTGATCGTGCAGTACGGCGGTCAGACGCCGCTGAAGATCTGCCGCGCCCTGGAAGAAGCCGGCGTGCCGATCATTGGCACCAGCCCGGACGCCATCGACCGCGCCGAGGACCGTGAACGCTTCCAGCAGATGGTTCAGCGGCTGAACCTGCGTCAACCGCAGAATGCCACCGCGCGTAGCGAAGAAGAGGCCATCGCCGCATCCAAGGCCATCGGTTATCCGCTGGTTGTGCGTCCGTCCTACGTGCTGGGCGGTCGCGCGATGGAGATCGTCTACGAGGAAGAAGAGCTCAAGCGCTACATGCGTGAAGCCGTACAGGTATCCAATGACAGCCCCGTGCTGCTGGATCACTTCCTCAACTGCGCCATCGAGGTCGATGTCGATGCTGTCTGTGACGGCGAGACCGTGGTGATTGGCGGCATCATGCAGCACATCGAGCAAGCCGGCGTTCACTCCGGCGACTCCGCGTGCTCGCTGCCGGCCTATTCGCTGCCGCAGCATATCCAGGACGAAATCCGCGAGCAGGTGCGCAAGATGGCCCTGGAACTCGACGTGGTCGGTCTGATGAACGTGCAGATGGCGGTGCAAGGCGAAGACATCTACGTGCTCGAGGTCAACCCGCGTGCCTCGCGTACCGTCCCGTTCGTGTCCAAGTGCGTTGGCGAGTCGCTGGCCAAGGTCGCCGCGCGCGTCATGGCGGGCAAGACTCTCGCGGAAGTGGGCTTCACTCGCGAGATCATTCCGACCTACTACAGTGTGAAAGAGGCGGTGTTCCCCTTCGCCAAGTTCCCGGGCGTCGATACCATCCTCGGTCCGGAAATGAAGTCGACCGGCGAGGTCATGGGAGTCGGCGACAGCTTTGCCGAAGCGTTCGCCAAGGCTCAGCTGGGTGCTAGCGAAATCCTGCCGACCTCGGGCTGCGCGTTCATCAGCGTGCGCGAGGACGACAAGCCGCTGGTTGCCCAGGTTGCGCGTGACCTGGTCGAGCTGGGCTTCGAAGTGGTAGCCACCGCCGGCACCGCTAAAGTGATCGAAGCGGCTGGGCTGCCGGTGCGCCGGGTGAACAAGGTGACCGAAGGCCGTCCGCATGTGGTCGACATGATCAAGAATGACGAGGTGACGCTGGTCATCAACACCACCGAGGGGCGGCAGTCGATCGCCGACTCCTATTCCATTCGTCGTAACGCCCTGCAGCACAAGATCTGCATCACCACCACCATTGCCGGTGGTCAGGCGATCTGTGAAGCGCTGAAGTTCGGTCCTGAGAAGACCGTGCGCCGTCTGCAGGATCTCCATGCAGGAATCAACGCATGACCAAATTCCCCATGACTGTCCAGGGCGCACGCGCCCTGGAAGAGGAGCTCAAGCACCTCAAGACCGTAATGCGTCCGCAGATCACCCAGGCTATTGCCGAGGCGAGGGAGCTGGGCGATCTGAAGGAGAATGCCGAATATCACGCCGCGCGCGAGCAGCAGGGCATGGTCGAGGCGCGTATCCGTGATATCGAAGGGCGTCTGCAGAATGCCCAGGTCATCGATGTGTCGAACATCCCGCATACCGGCAAGGTGATCTTCGGCACCACGGTCGATATTGCCAATGTCGATACCGACGAACAGGTGACCTACCAGATCGTTGGTGATGATGAGGCGGACATCAAGCAGGGCAAGCTGTCGGTCAGTTCGCCGATTGCGCGTGCCCTGGTCGGCAAGCAGGAAGGCGACGTCGTGACGGTCCGAACCCCGAGCGGAGTGGTCGAGTACGAGATCGTCGAGGTTCGCCATATCTGAGCCGTTGCGTGCCGCCGCGATGAGCTGGCGGCTGGCCCAGACGTTTTGGGTTGGCGGGCTCTGGATGTTGCACTTCGTTCTGCTGCCGGCGCTCGCCCGAATGGGCTGGGCGCCGCTGCTGGTAGACGATGTGGCGGACGTATTGCGCCCTTTGCTGGTCGGCTTCGCGGCCTTCTGTGTGGCCCTGCAGGCGATGGTGCTCGTGCAGTTGAACGGGTTGCGGCGCTTCGTACTGGACTTGCGTGGTCAGCTCTTGCTGCTGGCGTGGTGTGCGGCGGCGTTGTTTTTCGCCGTCCGCCACTTTCTGCCCCAGGCATCGGCGTTCTGGGTGACCTTCGGCTACCTGGCAATGGCCGTGATTGGTGTGCTGCTGGTGTTGCAGCCGGCTCCTCGCGCAGGCGAGTGAGCCGCTGCGATCGATCAGGCCTGATGGCGGTGCAGGTTGGATAGCTGCTTGTTGGGCTTCGGGTTGCGTCGGTAGACAGAGCCATCTTGCCGATGGTCTGGACAAGCTCGCAGCCGGCGATCCCGCATAGCTCTTCCATCAACGCGCGTCTATCGTCGCGCTCGGCCAGGCGGAACTGTATCTTGATCAGCTCGTGATCGTTGAGCGCTCGATCGAGCTCTGCCAGAACGCCTTCGCTGAGGCCGTTTTCCGCTACGATCAGCACAGGCTTCAGTTGGTGGCCGATGGCCTTGTACTGCTTTTTCTGCTCATTGGTGAGCGGCATATCGCGACCCTTGCATCGAACTTGATAAACGGCGGCTAGTGTAACCGACAGGTCTGCACCCGCCCAGATGAGGTAACAGCTTGGCACGCTCCAAGACGAGCCCGCGGTGGCTCAAAGAACATTTCGATGATCCCTACGTCAAAATGGCACAGAAGGACGGCTATCGCTCGCGCGCCAGCTACAAGCTGCTCGAGATCCAGGAGAAGGACCGCATCCTACGTCCGGGCATGACGGTGGTTGATCTGGGGGCGGCGCCAGGTGGCTGGTCGCAGGTTACCAGCCGTCTGATCGGGGACAAGGGGCGCCTGATCGCTTCGGATATCCTGCCGATGGATACCATCGCCGATGTCACGTTCATTCAAGGCGATTTCACCGAGGACGCGGTGTTTGCTCAGATCCTCGAGGCCATTGGTGAGCATCCGGTCGATCTTGTTATTTCCGACATGGCCCCCAATATGAGTGGTGTGCGGGCTGCCGACCAGCCGCGGGCCATGTTCCTCTGCGAACTTGCGCTGGATCTTGCCATGCGCGTGCTGCGCCCCGGCGGAGACTTCCTGATCAAAATCTTCCAGGGTGAAGGTTTCGATGCTTATCTGAAGGAGGTCAGGCAGAACTTCGACAAGGTGCAGATGCGCAAGCCCTTGTCGTCTCGTGATCGATCGCGCGAGCAGTACTTGTTGGCGCGTGGCTTCAGAGGTGGCCAGGACTGACTTGCGGCGCCGCGTTTCATACCGGGTTACAGACGGAGTGCCAGCTTCGTCACGTTGTGTAGTAAGTTAAACCGGCAAGGCTTTCGGCCGTCATGCGGGTCCGTGTTGCGGACCTGCTCCAGAGGGTAGTTATTTTGAACGACATGGCAAAAAACCTGATTCTGTGGCTGATCATCGCCGCCGTTCTGGTCACGGTGATGAACAATTTCTCCACCCCGAACGAGCCGCAGACGCTGAACTACTCGGACTTCATCGAGCAGGTCAAGGAAGGTCGGGTCGAGCGTGTGACGGTCGACGGCTTCGTGATTATCGGTAAGCGCAACGACGGCGAGACGTTCAAGACTGTCCGTCCGGCTATCCAGGACAACGGCTTGATCGGCGATCTGATCAACAACAACGTCGTTATCGAGGGCAAGCAGCCGGAACAGCAGAGCATCTGGACCCAACTGCTGGTCGCGAGCTTCCCGATTCTGGTGATCATTGCCGTGTTCATGTTCTTCATGCGGCAGATGCAGGGCGGCGCCGGAGGCAAGGGCGGCCCGATGAGCTTCGGTAAGAGCAAGGCACGCCTGCTTTCCGAAGACCAGGTCAAGACTACCTTTACCGATGTCGCTGGCTGTGATGAAGCCAAGGAAGAGGTTCATGAACTCGTCGAGTTCCTGCGCGATCCGGGTAAGTTCCAGCGCCTGGGCGGCCGTATTCCGCGCGGTGTTCTGATGGTCGGTCCGCCCGGGACCGGTAAGACCTTGCTGGCCAAGGCGATCGCGGGCGAAGCCAAGGTGCCGTTCTTCACCATCTCTGGCTCGGATTTCGTCGAGATGTTCGTCGGTGTCGGTGCGAGCCGTGTTCGCGACATGTTCGAGCAGGCGAAAAAGCATGCGCCTTGCATCATCTTCATCGACGAGATCGACGCTGTGGGCCGTCATCGTGGTGCCGGGCTGGGGGGCGGTCACGACGAGCGCGAGCAGACCCTCAACCAGTTGCTGGTCGAGATGGATGGCTTCGAGATGAACGACGGGATCATCGTCATTGCCGCCACCAACCGGCCGGACGTACTGGATCCGGCGCTGTTGCGCCCCGGGCGCTTCGATCGCCAGGTCGTGGTCGGCCTGCCCGATATTCGTGGGCGCGAGCAGATACTCAAGGTCCATATGCGCAAGGTGCCGGTTGGTGACAATGTTGATCCGGCGGTCATCGCTCGGGGTACGCCCGGATTCTCCGGTGCGGATCTGGCCAACCTGGTCAACGAAGCGTCTCTGTTCGCCGCGCGCGCCAACAAGCGTCTGGTGGAGATGCGCGAGTTCGAGCTCGCCAAGGACAAGATCATGATGGGCGCCGAGCGCAAGTCGATGGTCATGTCCGAAAAGGAAAAGCTGAACACGGCATATCACGAGGCAGGGCATGCGATCGTCGGTCGGGTAGTTCCCGAGCACGACCCGGTGTACAAGGTTTCGATCATTCCGCGTGGCCGCGCGTTGGGTGTGACAATGTTCCTGCCGGAGGAGGATCGCTACAGCCTGTCCAAGCGGGCGCTTGTCAGTCAGATCTGCTCCTTGTTCGGCGGGCGTATCGCAGAAGAGATGACGCTTGGTTTCGAAGGCGTTACGACGGGCGCTTCCAACGACATCATGCGGGCCACGCAGCTGGCGCGAAACATGGTGACCAAGTGGGGGTTGTCCGAAAAGCTCGGCCCGTTGATGTATGCCGAAGAGGAAGGCGAAGTGTTCCTCGGGCGCAGTGCCGGCAGCCAGCATGCAAATGTTTCCGGAGAAACGGCCAAGCTTATCGACGAGGAGGTTCGGGCGATCATCGATCACTGCTATGGCACCGCCAAGCAGATTCTCTCGGACAACCGTGACAAGCTCGACATGATGGCCGAGGCGCTGATGAAGTACGAAACCATTGATGCCGAGCAGATCGACGACATCATGGCTGGACGCGAGCCGCGGGAACCGCGCGACTGGCAGGGAGGCTCGGGCGCATCCGGGACGCCGTTGTCTTCTGAAGGCGGGCGCCCGGAAACTCCGATCGGAGGTCCTGCCGGCGAGCACTGATCTTTCCAGGAATATTGAATGACCGATGCTTCATTACAGACCCGGCTGACCTTCGGCAGCCGGGTTCTTGATTTGGCCCGTCCGCAGGTGATGGGCATCCTCAATGTAACTCCCGATTCCTTTTCCGATGGTGGCCGCTTCACCGGGCGTGATGCAGCGCTGCGGCATGCTGCGCAGATGGTGGCCGCTGGTGCTGCGTTCATCGACGTCGGCGGTGAGTCGACCAGGCCCGGTGCGCGTCAGGTCTCTCCTACCGAGGAACTCGAGCGCGTCGCGCCGGTGGTCGAGGCTATCGCGCGGGATCTCGATGTCGTGATATCGGTGGATACCTCGACTCCGGCAGTGATGCGTGAGGTGGCGAGGCTGGGGGCCGGACTGATCAATGATGTGCGCTCCTGCAACGGGATGGCGCTCTGGATGCCGCTGCAGCGACCGGGCTGCCGGTCTGTCTGATGCATATGCTGGGCGAGCCGGCGGACATGCAGGACGATCCGCGGTACGAGAACGTCACCGCCGAAGTCCGGCAGTTCCTTGCTGCCCGTATGGACGCATGCGAGGCGGCCGGTATCGATCGCGAGCGAATTATCCTTGATCCGGGCTTCGGTTTCGCCAAAACCGTGGAACATAATCTCTCGCTGTTCAAAAACCTCCAGCAGCTCGAAGCGCTGGGGCGCCCACTGCTGGTCGGAGTTTCGCGCAAGAGCATGATCGGTAAGGTGCTTGGGCGCGAGGTCGATGGTCGGCTTTATGGCAGTTTGGCGCTCGCCGCGTTAGCGGTGGCAAAAGGAGCCAGCATCATACGTGTGCACGATGTCGCCGAGACGGTCGACGTCGTCAGAATGATTGCCGCGGTCGAAAACGCGGTTTAGGGAAGGATTCGATGAGAAAGTATTTCGGCACCGACGGTATTCGTGGGCATGTCGGTCAGTATCCGATTACCCCGGATTTCATGCTCAAGCTCGGCTGGGCCGCGGGAATGGCGTTTCGCAGGCAGGGCAAGTGTCGGATCCTGGTCGGCAAGGACACCCGCATCTCCGGTTACATGTTTGAGTCGGCCTTGCAGGCCGGTCTCTCGCTGCCGGTGCCGATGTGTTGCTGCTCGGGCCTATGCCCACTCCCGCGGTCGCCTACTTGACCCGAACGTTCCATGCCGACGCCGGGATCGTCATCAGCGCATCGCACAATCCGCACCACGATAACGGCATCAAGTTCTTTTCCGGGCGCGGTACCAAACTCCCGGATGAGGTAGAGCTGATGATCGAGGAGCTGCTCGATGCGCCGATGAGCGTGGTCGAGTCTGCGCAGCTCGGCAAGGCGTCGAGAATCAACGACGCGGCTGGCCGCTATATCGAGTTCTGCAAGAGCAGTGTGCCGACCAGTACCGACTTTTCCGGTCTCAAGATCGTGCTCGACTGCGCCCACGGTGCGACCTACAAGGTGGCGCCGAGCGTTTTCCGTGAATTGGGCGCGCAGGTGGCTGTGATCGGTGCCCAGCCGGACGGATTGAACATCAATGCCGATGTTGGCTCGACGCATATCGCCCAGCTCCAGAAGGCTGTGGTTGAGCAAGGCGTCGATCTGGGTATCGCGTTCGATGGTGACGGTGATCGCGTACTGATGGTCGATCACACTGGTGCGGTAGTCGATGGCGATGAACTGCTGTTCATCATTGCCACCGACTTGCAGGAGCGCGAGCGGCTCACCGGCGGAGTTGTCGGGACCCTGATGAGCAATCTTGGGCTCGAGCTGGCGCTCAAGGATCGAGAGATCCCGTTCTCGCGGGCCAAGGTTGGTGATCGCTACGTGATCGCCGAAATGCTGGAGCGGGGATGGCAGCTGGGCGGTGAGAATTCCGGTCATATCGTCTGCTCCCAGCACACCACTACCGGTGACGCGATCATCGCTGCGCTGCAAGTGGTTCTTGCGCTGCGTCGTCGCGGGCAAACGCTCGCTCAGGAGCGCTTGGCCTGGCATAAGTGCCCACAGGTCCTGATCAACGTCAGGCTCAAGGGAGGCGTCGATCCACTGAGCAATCCCGATGTGCAGGCGGCCTGTGACGAGGTGGATCGCCAAATGGCCGGTCGCGGGCGAGTATTGCTGCGCAAATCGGGCACCGAGCCGTTAGTGCGAGTGATGGTGGAAGGCGACGAGGAATCGGTAGTGCGTCAGCATGCTGAGCATCTCGCAGCGGTGGTGGCAAAAGTTTGTGAATAACAGGCTTGCCAGGGTGCGGGTCGTTGAGTAACATCTGCGCCCACTTTGACCGACGAGGTAAAGCATGCGGCGCAAGATGGTTGCAGGTAACTGGAAAATGAACGGTACCCGCGCCAGCGTTGCAAAGCTGATCGATTCGTTGCGCGAGCAAGAATTATCGTCGGATATCGATGTGGTCGTCTTTCCATCCGCAATGCACCTTGAGAAGGTGATTGCGAGCGTCGCGGGAACGTCGATCTCTGTTGGGGCGCAGGATTGCTCGGTAGAGAGTGGTTTTGGTGCCTTGACGGGGGAGAGTTCAGCGGCGCAATTGGCTGATCTCGGTGTCGAGTGGGTGTTGGTCGGTCATTCCGAGCGGCGCTTGATACTGGGAGAGGGGCTGGAAACGATCAGTCGAAAGTTTGCTGCGGTGCAGGCAAACGGTTTGGTGCCTGTGCTGTGCCTTGGCGAAACGCTCGAGCAGCGAGAGTCAGGGCGAACCCTGGAAGTGGTGCGCGAGCAGTTGTCGAGCGTAGTTGCTGATAGAGGTATCGCCAGTTTTGCTGGTGCTGTTATCGCGTATGAGCCGGTCTGGGCGATTGGGTCCGGTTTGACGGCAACGCCCGAGCAGGCGCAAGAAGTTCATGCGGCAATTCGTGGAATGCTCGCGGAGCATAATTCGGAAGTCGCAGAGGTAACGCGGCTGCTATATGGCGGCAGCGTTAAGGCGGATAATGCAGCGCAGCTGTTCGCCATGCCGGATATCGATGGGGGGCTTGTGGGTGGCGCTTCCCTGAAAGCAGATGAGTTCGGTGCGATTTGTCGCGCCGCGGGGAACTGAACAGATGTTGCAGACTGTTGTGATTGTGGTGCATCTGCTAGTTGCTCTGGGTGTGGTTGTATTGGTGCTGCTGCAGCACGGCAAGGGTGCCGATGCGGGAGCTCATTCGGGTCGGGGGCATCGGCAACGGTGTTCGGTAGTCAAGGTAGTACTACCTTTCTGAGTCGATTTACTGCTATACTGGCTGCCGTTTTTTCGTGACCAGCTTGGGCTTGGCGTTTTTTGCGAAGCAGCAGGCAGGCGCGTTGTCGGAGGCAGGCTTGCCTGATCCGGCGGTGTTGGAGGTTCCGGCTGCGGAGCCAGCAACTGGTGATGTGCCGGTTCTGGAAAAAGGAGCGTCAGACGTTCCTCAGGAGCAGCAGAAGCCGTAAGGGTTTTGCCGAGGTGGTGGAATTGGTAGACACGCTACCTTGAGGTGGTAGTGGCCATAGGCTGTAGGGGTTCGAGTCCCCTCCTCGGTACCAAACAAGTAAGCCCGCCAAGTGCGGGCTTCCTTGTTTCTTGACGTGCTGGTGCGAGTGGTTGTATGATTCGTGCCCAGTTTGGCGCGGGGTGGAGCAGTCTGGTAGCTCGTCGGGCTCATAACCCGAAGGTCGTTGGTTCAAATCCAGCCCCCGCAACCAGTTGATAAAAAGCCCCTTCAAAAGGGGCTTTTTATTAGCTTCAAGCCAGGTCGCCGGCACTTACAGGCGGCTGTCAGGGATGGGCGTTGCGCCCATTTTTCATTTCTAGAGCATGCGCGAGGGACTTCGATGTCGAGCAAGCTAGAACAGTTGCAGGCCTTGTTGGCCCCCGTGGTCGAGGCGCTCGGCTATCAATGCTGGGGGATCGAGTTTCTGTCCCAGGGGCGCCATTCACTGTTGCGGGTCTATATCGATCATCCGGACGGCATCTTCATCGAAGACTGCGAAAAAGTGAGCCGTCAGTTGAGCGGTGTCCTCGACGTGGAGGACCCGATCAGTGTGGATTACACGCTCGAAGTGTCCTCGCCAGGCATGGATCGTCCTCTTTTCACGCTGGAGCAATACGCTACGCATGTGGGCGACCAGGTGAAAATCAAGCTGCGTTCGCCTTTCGAAGGGCGGCGCAACTTTCAGGGCGTCCTGCGCGGCGTAGAGGACCAGGATGTCGTAGTGCTGGTGGATGATCATGAGTATCTGTTGCCGATCGATCTGATCGACAAGGCCAACATTGTTCCCCGTTTTGATTGAGCGCGGATCCCGCGAACCCAAAGGATTGCGATAGGCGAGGCGTACGATGAGTAAAGAAGTACTGCTAGTTGTAGAGTCGGTATCCAACGAAAAGGGCGTGCCGGCCAACCTGATATTCGAAGCGCTCGAATTGGCCCTGGCGACCGCCACCAAGAAGCGCTATGAAGACGAGGTCGATCTGCGCGTGCAGATCAATCGTCAGAATGGAAGTTACGAAACCTTCCGCCGCTGGACGGTGGTCGAAGAAGCGGATTTCGAGGATCCGGCTCACCAGCTGACCCTGGACATGGCGCAGGAGCGCAAGCCCGATGCTAGGATCGGAGATGTACTCGAGGAAAAGATCGAGTCCATCGAGTTCGGCCGCATCGCCGCGCAGACGGCTAAACAGGTCATCGTGCAGAAGGTTCGCGAGGCTGAGCGTGCGCAGGTCGTCGAGGCTTATCGTGATCGCGTTGGCGAGATCATTTCCGGCACGGTGAAGAAGGTCACACGCGATAGCGTGATCGTCGATTTGGGCAATAACGCTGAGGCGTTGCTGGCTCGCGAAGACATCATCCCGCGGGAAACCTTCCGTGTTGGTGCTCGGATGCGCGCGCTGCTGAAGGAAATCCGTACGGAGAATCGTGGCCCGCAGCTGATCCTGTCGCGTACGGCCCCGCAGATGCTCATCGAACTGTTCCGTATCGAAGTTCCGGAAATTGCCGAAGGCTCATCGAGGTCATGGCTGCCTCGCGTGATCCGGGCTCGCGCGCGAAAATCGCTGTTCGTTCCAAGGACAAGCGTATCGATCCGCAAGGCGCCTGTATTGGCATGCGAGGCTCGCGCGTACAGGCCGTGTCCGGCGAAATCGGCGGCGAGCGCGTCGATATCGTGCTGTGGGACGAGAACCCGGCCCAGTTCGTGATCAATGCTATGGCGCCGGCCGAAGTCGCTGCGATCATCGTCGACGAAGATGCTCACGCCATGGATATCGCTGTGGCCGAGGATAACCTCGCCCAGGCCATTGGGCGTGGCGGTCAGAACGTGCGCTTGGCCAGTCAGCTGACTGGCTGGACGCTGAATGTGATGACCGAGTCGGATATCCAGGCCAAGCAGCAGGAGGAGACCGGCGACATCCTTCGTCACTTCGTAGACGAACTGGACGTCGATGAGGAGCTGGCGCAGGTACTCGTCGAGGAAGGCTTTAGCACCCTCGAAGAAATCGCCTATGTCCCGATGGAGGAAATGCTTGGCATCGACGGCTTTGACGAAGACATCGTCAATGAGCTGCGCACCCGCGCCAAGGACCGTCTGCTGACCAAGGCGATTGCCACCGAGGAGAAGTTGGCCGACGCCCAGCCGGCGGAAGATCTGCTCGCGCTGGAGGGCATGGACAAGGAATTGGCAGTCGAGTTGGCAGTCCGCGGCGTTGTTACCCGCGAAGACCTGGCCGAGCAGTCGATCGATGATCTGCTCGAGATAGACGGCATCGATGAAGAGCGTGCCGGCAAGCTGATCATGGCCGCCCGAGCCCATTGGTTCGAGTGAGTTAATTAAGCGGCCTGAGGAGAGAAATGCATGACGCAAGTCACGGTGAAAGAACTGGCCCAGGTGGTCGACACACCGGTCGAGCGCCTGCTTCAGCAGATGCGCGAAGCGGGACTGTCGCACACCAGCGCCGAGCAAGTAGTGACCGATAATGAAAAGCAGGCTCTGCTGGCGCATCTGAAGAGCAGCCATGGAGCCAAGGTGGACGAGCCGCGCAAGATCACGCTGCAGCGCAAGACCACCACCAAGCTGAAAGTGGGTGGCAGCAAGACCATCAGCGTCGAAGTGCGCAAGAAGAAGACCTTCGTCAAGCGCAGCGCCGACGAAATCGAGGCGGAAAAGCAGCGCGAACTCGAGCAGCAGCGAGCCGCCGAAGAGGCCGCGCGCGCCAAGGCTGAGGAAGAGGCTCGCCAGCGCGCAGAGGAAGAGTCCCGTCGCAGGCTGAAGAGCGTGCCCGCGCCGAGGCCGAGGCGAAGCCCGCACCCGTTGCACCGGCTGCTGCGGTAGAAGCGCCTGCGCCGGCGGCTGAGGAGCGTAAGCGCGAGGAGCCCCGCCGCGTGGAAGAACCGCGTCGCACGGAAAAGGCGCGCGATGATGATGAGCGTCGTGACCGCAAGCATGCGCAGCACCGCCCGTCGCTCAAGAGCAAGGCGCCGCTGACTCGCACCGTGCGCAGTGGCGACGACGACGCGACGGTTTCCGTCGTGGCGGTCGTGGCGGCAAGTCCAAGCTCAAGAAGCGCAATCAGCATGGCTTCCAGAGCCCGACCGGGCCGGTGGTGCGTGAGGTTTCCATCGGCGAGACCATCACGGTGTCGGAGCTGGCGCAACAGATGTCGGTGAAGGCCGCCGAAGTCATCAAGTTCATGTTCAAGCTTGGTTCGCCGGTCACCATCAATCAGGTGCTCGATCGCGAAACCGCTCAGCTGGTAGCGGAAGAGCTGGGGCACAAGGTCAAGTTTGTCAGCGACAATGCGCTCGAAGAGCAACTGGCCGAATCGCTGAAGTTCGAAGGCGAGGCTGTTTCCCGTGCGCCGGTGGTGACGGTCATGGGCCACGTCGATCACGGCAAGACCTCGCTGCTCGACTACATCCGTCGCGCCAAGGTTGCTGCGGGCGAGGCGGGTGGTATCACCCAGCACATCGGTGCCTACCACGTGGAAACCGACCGTGGCATGGTCACCTTCCTCGACACCCCCGGTCACGCAGCATTTACCGCCATGCGTGCGCGTGGTGCGAAGGCGACCGACATCGTCATTCTGGTGGTGGCGGCCGACGACGGCGTGATGCCGCAGACGCAGGAAGCTGTGCAGCATGCCAAGGCAGCCGGTGTGCCGATCGTGGTCGCTGTGAACAAGATGGACAAGCCGGAAGCCAATCCGGACAACATCAAGAACGGCCTGGCTGCGCTCGACGTGATCCCCGAAGAGTGGGGTGGCGATGCGCCCTACGTCCCGGTTTCGGCCAAGGCCGGTACCGGTATCGACGAACTGCTCGAAGCGGTCCTGCTGCAGGCCGAGTTGCTTGAACTCAAGGCGACGCCGACCGCGCCTGGCCGTGGTGTCGTCGTCGAGTCGCGTCTGGATAAGGGCCGTGGCCCGGTAGCCACCGTGCTGGTTCAGGACGGTACGCTGCGCCAGGGCGACATGGTCCTGTGCGGCGTCAACTACGGCCGTGTTCGGGCGATGCTCGACGAGAATGGCAAGCCGATCAAGGAAGCCGGGCCGTCCATTCCGGTCGAGATCCTCGGCCTCGACGGCACGCCTGAGGCCGGCGACGAGCTGATCGTGGTGGCCGACGAGAAGAAGGCGCGCGAGATCGCGCTGTTCCGTCAGGGCAAGTTCCGCGAGGTCAAGCTGGCCCGTGCGCATGCCGGCAAGCTGGAAAACATCTTCGAAACCATGGGTCAGGACGAGAAGAAGACGCTGAACATCGTCCTCAAGGCCGACGTTCGTGGCTCGCTGGAAGCGCTGCAGAGCTCGCTCGGCGACCTGGGCAACGAAGAAGTGCAGGTGCGCGTGATCGGTGGCGGTGTCGGTGGTATCACCGAAAGCGACGCCAACCTCGCGCTGGCATCCAACGCCGTGCTGTTCGGCTTCAACGTGCGTGCCGATGCGGGCGCCCGCAAGATTGTCGAGCAGGAAGGCCTGGATCTGCGTTACTACAACGTCATCTACGACATCATCGAAGACGTCAAGAAGGCGCTGTCCGGCATGCTTGGCAGTGATGTGCGGGAGAATATCCTGGGCGTCGCCGAAGTCCGCGAGGTGTTCCGTTCGCCGAAGTTCGGCGCGGTCGCCGGCTGCATGGTCCTCGAGGGCAATGTCTACCGCAACCGTCCGATCCGCGTGCTGCGTGACGACGTGGTGATCTTCGAAGGCGAGTTGGAGTCGCTGCGTCGCTTCAAGGACGATGTCGCCGAAGTGCGCGCCGGCATGGAGTGCGGTATCGGCGTGAAGAGCTACAACGACGTGAAGGCTGGCGACAAGATCGAGGTATTCGAGAAGGTCGAAGTGGCGCGTTCGCTATAACCACCCAGGCGGCAAGCTCAAGCGCAAGCTTCAAGTGCGACCTGTTCCACTTGGCGCTTGCCGTTTGGCTTTGCGGCTCGATGAATTCCAAGCCTGCAGCTTGCAGCTAGAGGCAGTTTTATGGCCAAAGACTACAGCCGAACCCAACGTATCGGCGATCAGATGCAGCGAGAGCTGGCACTGTTGATTCAGCGCGAAATCAAGGATCCGCGACTCGGGCTGGTGACCATTACCGGGGTTGACGTCACCCGTGACCTGTCACACGCCAAGGTATATATCACCGTGATGGGCAAGGATGACGACGAGCAGGCGATCTCCACCAACCTGCACATTCTCGGCGAGGCGTCCGGATTTCTTCGTATGCAACTGGGCAAAGCAATGAAGGTTCGCACCATTCCCCAATTGCACTTTCTATACGATGCGAGCATTCGCCGCGGCGTCGAGTTGTCCTCGCTCATCGAGCGCGCCGTGGCAGAAGATCGCAAGCACGGCGAAGGGCGCGAGGAGTAAGCGTGGCTCAGGTCAAACGCATTCGTCGCTCGGTGAGCGGCATCATCCTGCTCGACAAGCCGCGCGGCTTCACCTCCAACGCTGCGTTGCAGAAAGTGCGCTGGCTCCTCAATGCCGAAAAGGCTGGTCACACCGGCAGCCTGGATCCGCTCGCGACCGGGGTGCTGCCGCTGTGCTTTGGTGAGGCGACGAAGTTTTCGCAGTACCTGCTCGATGCCGACAAGGCCTACGAGACGGTGGCGCAGCTCGGCGTGACGACCAGCACGGCCGATGCCGAGGGCGACGTGCTCGAGCGCCGTCCGGTAGCGCTGTCCGCGGCTGACATCGAAGCCGTGTTGCCTCGTTTCCGCGGCGATATCCAACAGGTCCCGCCAATGCATTCGGCGCTGAAGCGCGATGGACAGCCACTCTATAAGCTGGCCAGAGCCGGAGAAGTAGTGGAGCGTGAGGCGCGTTCTGTTACCATTACGCGCCTCGAATTGCTGGAGGTGATCGGCGACCGTGTGCGGCTCGCGGTTTCCTGCAGCAAAGGCACCTACATCCGCACCCTGGTCGAGGATATCGGCAGAGCGCTCGGCTGTGGTGCGCATGTGGCAGAGCTGCGGCGGACCCAGGCGGGTCCCTTCGTTCTGGCTGACACGGTCAGTCTTGAGGCGTTGGAGCAGGCTCATGGCGAAGGTGGCAGCGAGGCGCTCGACCGCTTCCTGAAGCCGGTCGATTGCGGTTTGCAGCATTGGCCATTGCTGAGCTTTTCCGAGCACAGCGCCTACTACTGGCTACATGGCCAGCCTGTACGCGTGCCGGATGCGCCAGCTTTTGGCATGGTTCGAGTGCAAGATCAGAACGGGCGCTTCATCGGAATCGGTGAAGTGTCGGACGATGGGCGTGTAGCGCCGCGTCGGTTGATTCGGTCGGAATGACCGATCGCCTCCGTTATGGGGGCGTCGAGGGTGGCTGTCAGCAGGCACGGTCATGCCTCTTACTACTCACACGGGAGCCTATCCCGGCCTGTTCACTCAAGGAGCCCATCATGGCACTGAGCGTTGAAGAAAAAGCCCAGATCGTTAACGAGTACAAGCAAGCTGAAGGCGACACCGGTTCTCCGGAAGTGCAGGTAGCCCTGCTGACCGCCAACATCAACAAGCTGCAGGACCACTTCAAGGCCAACGGCAAGGACCACCACTCCCGTCGTGGTCTGATCCGCATGGTCAACCAGCGTCGCAAGCTGCTGGATTACCTGAAGGGTAAGGACACCACTCGTTACAGCACCCTGATCGGTCGTCTGGGCCTGCGTCGCTAAGACGCTGCGAGCTGGAAGCCTGAAGCTGGAAGCCTGAAGCTGGAAGCCTGAGGTTGAGAGTCGGAGCCACGCTCCGCTACAGCTTCGGGCTTTCGGCTTTTTGGTTTTTGCAGGAGTGATCGGGCCGACTCCCGAGGTTCCTGCCGATTTCCCCAAAGGCAACAAAGAGAAGGAAAACACCGTGAATCCGGTAACCAAGAAATTTCAGTTCGGTCAGTCGACCGTAACCCTGGAGACTGGCCGTATCGCCCGTCAGGCCACCGGCGCCGTGCTGGTCACCGTCGATGACGACGTGGCTGTGCTGGTCACCGTGGTAGGTGCGAAGAATGCCGATCCGAGCAAGGGCTTCTTCCCACTGTCGGTCCACTATCAGGAAAAAACCTACGCAGCCGGCAAGATTCCCGGCGGCTTCTTCAAGCGTGAAGGGCGTCCGTCGGAAAAGGAAACCCTGACCTCGCGCCTGATCGACCGGCCGATTCGCCCGCTGTTCCCGGAAGGCTTCATGAACGAAGTGCAGGTAGTCTGCACCGTCGTTTCCACCAGCAAGAAGACGGATCCGGACATCGCATCGATGATCGGTACTTCTGCTGCGCTGGCCATTTCGGGCATCCCCTTCGACGGTCCGATCGGCGCCGCCCGCGTGGCGTTCCACGAGAGCACCGGCTACCTGCTGAACCCGACCTACGAGCAGCTCAAGGCCTCCAGCCTCGACATGGTCGTGGCCGGTACCGAAGACGCCGTGCTGATGGTCGAGTCCGAGGCCCAGGAGCTGACCGAAGACCAGATGCTCGGCGCCGTGCTGTTCGCCCATCAGGAGTTCCAGACCGTCATCCAGCTGTCAAGGAATTCGCCGCCGAGGCTGGCAAGCCGAAGTGGGAGTGGAGTGCCCCGGTCGAGAACACCGCGCTGCTGTCGGCAATCAAGGCCGAGTTTGGCGAGGCGATTTCCGAGGCCTACACCATCACCATCAAGCAGCAGCGTTACAGCCGTCTGGATCAGCTGCGCGAGCAGGTCATCGCCCGCTTCGCCACCGAGGGTGAAGGCCAGCCGAGCGTCGGCGAGGTCAAGGAGGCGTTCGGCCTGCTGGAGTACCGCACCGTTCGCGAGAACATCGTAAACGGCAAACCGCGTATCGATGGCCGTGACACCCGTACCGTGCGCCCGCTGAAAATCGAGGTCGGGGTACTGCCCAAGACCCACGGTTCGGCCCTGTTCACCCGTGGTGAAACCCAGGCGCTGGTTGTTGCGACCTTGGGTACCGCGCGCGATGCGCAGCTGCTCGACACGCTGGAAGGCGAGAAGAAAGACGCTTTCATGCTGCACTACAACTTCCCGCCGTTCTCCGTCGGCGAGTGTGGTCGTATGGGTAGCGCCGGCCGCCGCGAAATCGGCCATGGCCGTCTCGCTCGTCGTGGCGTCGCCGCCATGCTGCCGTCGGCCGATGAGTTCCCCTACACCATTCGCGTGGTATCCGAGATCACCGAATCGAACGGTTCGAGTTCGATGGCTTCGGTGTGCGGTGCCTCGCTGGCGCTGATGGACGCCGGCGTGCCAATGAAGGCGCCGGTAGCCGGTATCGCCATGGGCCTGGTCAAGGAAGGTGACAAGTTCGCCGTACTGACCGACATCCTCGGTGACGAAGACCACCTGGGCGACATGGACTTCAAGGTTGCCGGCACCGCCAACGGCGTAACCGCGCTGCAGATGGACATCAAGATCCAGGGCATTACCGAAGAGATCATGGAGATCGCTCTGGGGCAGGCGCTGGAAGCACGCCTGAACATCCTTGGTAAGATGAATCAGGTCATTGCCCAATCGCGCAGCGAGCTGTCGGCCAACGCTCCGACCATGCTGGCGATGAAGATCGACCAAGACAAGATTCGCGACGTGATCGGCAAGGGTGGCGCCACCATTCGCGCCATCTGCGAAGAAACCAAGGCCTCGATCGACATCGAAGATGATGGCTCGATCAAGATCTTCGGCGAAACCAAGGAAGCGGCAGAAGCGGCCAAGCAGCGCGTGCTGGGCATCACTGCCGAAGCCGAAATCGGCAAGATCTACGTCGGCAAGGTCGAGCGCATCGTCGACTTCGGCGCTTTCGTCAACATCCTGCCGGGCAAGGACGGTCTTGTGCACATTTCGCAGATCAGCGATCAGCGCATCGAGAAAGTCACCGACGTGCTGAAGGAAGGCCAGGAAGTCAAGGTGCTGGTGCTTGACGTGGACAACCGTGGCCGCATCAAGCTGTCGATCAAGGATGTCGCGGCAGCCGAAGCTTCGGGCGTCTGACCGTCTCGTTGCGTAAGAGAAAGGGCCTTCGGGCCCTTTTTTCGTATGAGCTGACGGCGGATATCACGTGCAGTTTGCAAGCCGGACGGTAGGCAAAATTGCACTCTGCAACAGCCAGTCAACCACTTTGGTTTATCAAGTTGCTGATTTAAAAGGGAAATAATTTTCTACGAAACCTGGCACGTCGGTTGCGACTCTGAACAAGAGAGCGGGGCGGGAGCAAGAGCCCCGTAAACCACGAGAACAGGAGTGACAGCTATGAAAATTCAGACCCTTACCGCTGCCGCCGTTGGTGCTGCTCTGAGTGTTTCGGTCGCCGGATACGCGATGGCAGCCAGCACGCCTGCCATCGACGACAGCCAAGCGACTATGCTCGCGGCCAATGACGCCTCCCGGGAGGCTGAGCACGCCATGGAAGAGGCAGGCGATGCTGTCTCCGATGGCTGGATCACCACGAAGGTGAAGTCCGTGCTGCTGGTCGAAGACGCGACCCCGGGCATGCAGATTGAAGTCGAAACCAAAGACGGTGTGGTATCGCTTTCCGGCACCGTAGCGACCGAGGCCGAGAAAGAGGCGGCGATCGCAAAGGCCAAGGGCATCAAAGGCGTACGCGAAGTGGCTGCCGACGGCCTGAAAGCCGCCGACTGACCGTTAGCCTGTACTGAAACCCCGCCCCATGGCGGGGTTTTTTATGGTTCATCGCGCTTTCCCGGGGAAGGCGGCCTTGATTTTCAGAAAGAAGTAGTCCGAGTCCCGGAAACCATAGGCCATGCGCTTGATCACCTTGATGC
>LZQO01000047.1_pt1 | contig 29695 bp, 35 predicted proteins | sample 768571 | NCBI WGS metagenome assembly LZQO01 (sample SAMN05207081, study PRJNA324507) | oil field metagenome | isolation source: sample BH-FW-10 from oil reservoir | place: India: Bombay High | collected 2015-12-01
CAGGTCGCCGCGCCGGCGGTGCTGGCGGCTGCCCGGCGGCGCCTGCAGACGCGTCGGCTGGGTCGACCGACAGGCCGGCCTGGCGCACCTGCCCATCGACGAGGCCATGGCACGGCTGGCGCATGAGGGCTGGCCAGAGGCCGACGCGAGCGGCGAGGAACCTGGCCATGACTGATCCGCGCCTGCTGCTGGCCGTGCTGCTCCTGTTCGTCAGCCCGCTGTCGTACGCCGAGGCCCCCTTCGATCCGTTCGAGGTCAGCGGCATCGAGGCCCGGCCCGGCGCGCAGGTCCCGCTGGACTTGCGCTTTACCGACCAGCAGGGCCGCCAGCGGCGCCTGGCCGAGCTGTTCGGCAAGCGGCCGGTGCTGCTGCTGCCGCTGTACTACACCTGCCCGAATGTCTGCGGCAGCCAGCTGGCCTCGCTGCTGCAGATGCTCGACGGCCTGCCCTACCGCGCCGGTGAGGACTACGAACTGGTGGCCTTCAGCTTCAACCCGGACGAAACGCCGGCCGACGCACGCGCCGAGCAGGCCAAGCTGGCGCGCCGCTGGCCGGCGCTGGCCGACTCGCCGGGCGTGCATCTGCTCACTGGCTCGGCGGCGGCCAGCTCGGCGCTGGCCGAGGCACTGGGCTTTCGCTACGCCTACGACAAGAAAAGCGGCGAGTACGCCCATGTCACCGCGGTCGCCGCGCTCAGCCGCGACGGGCGCCTGTCGCGCTGGCTCTATGGTCTGGGCTACCAGCCGGACGACCTGCGCCTGGCGCTGCTCGAGGCCGGCCAGGGCCGCGTCGGCGATTTCACCGACCAGCTGCTGTTGCTCTGCTACCACTACGACCCGAAGACCGGCGGCTACAGCAGCCTGGTGATCGAGGCCCTGCAGCTGGGCGGCGGCGCCACGGTGCTGTTGCTCGGCGGCTTCATCCTGTTCAACCTGCGCCGCGAGCGAGGGGGCGTCGGCCATGATCCTCGAGGGTTTCCTGCGCCTGTGGCCGGCGTCCGCCTCGCAGCACGCCAGCGACGTGGACTGGCTGATCACCGTGTTCACCCTGCTGATGGGGCTGTTCGTGCTGCCGGTGTTCTTCTGCCTGGTGCTCTTCGCCCTGCGTTACCGCGCCGGCCGCGACGTACCGCGGCACCATCAGTCGCAAGGCAACTGGAAGGTGGAAACCACCTGGATCGTGCTGCCCTTCATCGGTGCCATGGTGCTGTTCCTGCTCTCCGCGCGGCTGTTCTACGAAGCGCGCGTGCCACCGGCCGATGCGCTGGAAATACGCGTCACCGCCAAGCAGTGGATGTGGAAGTTCCAGCACCCCGGCGGCCAGCGCGAGATCAACACCCTGCACGTGCCGGCCGACCGGCCGGTCAAGCTGGTGATGATCTCCGAGGATGCGATCCACAGCCTGTTCTTCCCCGCGCTGCGCATCAAGCAGGACGTCCTGCCGGGGCGCTACACCGAGCTCTGGTTCCGCGCCGACAGGACCGGCCGCTTCGACGGCTTCTGCGCCGAATACTGCGGCACCGACCACTCCGGCATGACCGCGCAGCTGGTCGTCCAGCCGCCGGCGGCCTACCAGCAGTGGCTGCAGCAGGCGGCCACCGACGGCAGCCTCGCCGAGCAGGGCGCCGCGCTGTTCCGCCAGTTCGGCTGCAGCGGCTGCCATAGCGAGCGCTCGGCGACCCGCGCCCCGCTGCTACAGGGCCTTTACGGCGGCCGAGTGGCCCTAGCCGACGGCGACGAGGTGGTCGCCGACGCCGGCTACATCCGCGACTCGATCATGCTACCGAGCAAGCAGGTGGTCGCCGGCTTCGAGCCGATCATGCCGACCTACGCCAGGATCCTCGACGAGGACGCGGTGCTGCGCCTGACCGCCTACATCCAGTCGCTGGGCGAGGAGCAGGCCATCATTCCCCCGAAACGGAGCCGCCCATGAGCGAGATCAAGGCCGTCCGCGAGCCGAGCTACCTGGAAGCCGAGCACGGCATCCTCTCCTGGCTGCTGACCACCGATCACAAGCGTATCGCGGTGCTCTATCTGCTGGCGGTGACCTTTTTCTTCGTCGTCGGAGGGTTGGCGGCGAGCCTGATCCGCATCGAACTGGTCACGCCCGACGGCGACCTGCTGACCGCCGACGGTTACAACCGGGCCTTCACCATCCACGGCGTGATCATGGTCTGGTTCTTCCTGATTCCCTCGATTCCCTCGGTGTTCGGCAATTTCCTCGTACCGATCATGGTCGGTGCGCGCGACATGGCCTTCCCGCGGCTGAACCTGGCCAGCTGGTACCTGCTGGTGGCCGGCGGGCTGTTCACCCTCTATGCGCTGGTCGCCGGCGGGGTCGACACCGGCTGGACCTTCTACACACCCTACTCGACGATGTTCAGCAACGGGCATGTGGTGGCGGTGATCGTCGGCGTCTTCATCACCGGCTTCTCGTCGATCTTCACTGCCATCAACATCATCGCCACGGTGCACAAGCTGCGCGCCCCGGGCATGACCTGGTTTCGTCTGCCGCTGTTCGTCTGGTCGTTGTACGCGACTTCGGTGATCCTCGTGCTGGCCACGCCGGTGCTGGCGATCACCCTTACCCTGGTCGCCCTGGAACACCTGTTCGGCATCGGCGTGTTCGACCCCTCGCTCGGCGGCGATCCGCTGCTGTTCCAGCATCTGTTCTGGTTCTACAGCCACCCGGCGGTCTACATCATGGTGTTGCCGGCGATGGGGGTGATGAGCGAGCTGGTCACCTCGGCGGCGCACAAACGCATCTTCGGCTACCGCTTCGTGGCCTTTTCCAGCATCGCCATCGCGGTGATCGGCTTCATGGTCTGGGGCCATCACATGTTCGTCGCCGGGCAGTCGATGTACGCCAGCATGGCCTTCTCGCTGCTGAGCTTCCTGGTGGCGATCCCGTCGGCGATCAAGGCGTACAACTGGACCGCCTCGCTGTACAAGAGCCGGTTGACGATCAACGCGCCCTTTCTCTACGCGATGACCTTTCTCGGGCTGTTCCTGATCGGCGGGATCACCGGGCTGTTCCTCGCCCTGCTGGCGGCCAACCTGCACGTGCACGACACCTACTTCGTCGTGGCGCATTTCCACTACATCATGGTGGGCGCGGCGGTGGCGGGCTATTTCGGCGCGTTGCACTTCTGGTGGCCAAAGATCACCGGGCGGATGTACCCGGAGCTGTGGGGGCGGATCGCCGCGGTAATGATCTTCTTCGGCTTCAACCTGACCTTCTTTCCGCAGTTCGTCCTTGGCTATCTCGGCATGCCCCGCCGTTACCACGCCTACCCGGAGGAGTTCGGCGTGCTGAACATCCTTTCATCCTGCGGCGCGCTGGTGCTCGGGGCGGCCTATGCGCTGCCATTGTTCTATCTGCTGTGGTCGCTGTACCGCGGCGAAAAGGCCCCGGACAACCCCTGGGATGCCGCCGGGCTGGAATGGCGCCACGTGCCGTCGCCACCGCCCAAGCACAATTTCGAGACGATCCCGCTGGTGGACTTCGAGGCCTACGACTACCCGCCCGAGGCGACCCATGGCAAAGGTTGAATACCCGATCACCGAGCAGTTCCAGACCCACGGCCAGCAGCACGAAACGGCGCACCTGGGCACCTGGGCCTTTCTGGCGACCGAGCTGATGATGTTCGGCGGCCTGCTGGTGGTGATCTGGTATACGCGCACGGCGCACCCGGGCGGGGTCGGCGAAACCGTCGGGCATCTGCACTACTGGCTCGCCGGCTTCAACAGCGTGCTGCTGCTGACCAGCAGCCTGGCGATTACCCTGGCGGTCGTGGAGGCCCGTGACGGCCAGGCGCGACGGGCGCGCCGGCTGCTGCTGACGGCGGTCATCCTGGCCGGCGCCTTTCTCCTGCTCAAAGGCTACGAATACTTTGCCGAGTACCGCGAGCAGCTCATGCCCTGGCAGGTTTCGCCGCTGCAGCAGACCGGCGCGCAGCTGTTCTTCAACCTGTACCTGATCGCGACCGCCCTGCACGCCCTGCACGTGATCATCGCGCTCAGCCTCGGCCTGCTGTTCTGGGCACGCCAGCGCCGCGGCCGACTGCCGCTGCCCGAGCGCATCACCCTGCTCGAGGCGTTCTCGCACTACTGGCATGTGGTCGATGTGATCTGGATCCTGCTCTACCCGTCGCTCTATCTGGTCGGGAGACCGGCATGAGCGCGCGCCTGCTGAGCTACCTGGGGCTGCTGGCGCTGCTTGGCGTCAGCATCGCCCTGGCCACCAGCCGCCTGCCGTACCGGGACATCCTGATCATGCTGCTGGCCGGCGCGCAGGCGCTCGGCGTGCTCCTGGGCTTCACCCGCCTGCAGGACGAAAGTCCGCTGTTGCGGCTGTGTGCGCTGGCAGCCTGGTTCTTCGTGTTCCTGCTGCTGTTGCTGACCCTACTGGACCTGCTGACCCGCGCCCCGGTCTGATGGCCCGTTCGTCCAGCGCCCTGAGCGGGCAGTGGCAACGGGGTGTCCCTAGAACGAACGCCCTCGCAACCTCACAGCCAGGAGCCGCCCATGACGCTTTCGGTCTTTGCCCTCAACTGCACGCTCAAACCTTCGCCCGCCGACTCTTCCTGCGAATTGCTGCTGCGCCAGACGCTCGGCGCCTTCGCCGACCTCGGTGCCTACGGCGAGCTGTTGCGCGCGGCCGACTTCAACATCAAGCCCGGTGTGACTTCCGACGAAGGCGCCGGCGACGACTGGCCGGAACTGCGCCGCCGCATTCTTGCCGCCGATGTGTTCATCCTCGGCACGCCGATCTGGCTCGGCCATCCCTCGAGCATCTGCCAGCGGGTAATGGAGCGGCTCGATGCCTTTCTCGGCGAGACTGACGACGCCGGGCGCATGCCCTCTTTCGGCAAGGTCGCCTGCGCCGCGGTCGTCGGTAACGAGGACGGCGCACACCACGTCTCGGCCGAGATCTTCCAGGGCCTCAACGATCTGGCTTCAGCCTGGCGCCGAACGCGGTGACCTACTGGGTCGGCGAAGCCATGCAGGGCCAGGATTTCAAGGATCTGCCGCAGACGCCGGACAAGGTGCAGCAGACCACCCGCAGCATGGCGCGCAACGCCCTGCACCTGGCCGGCCTGCTGCGCGACGCGCAATACCCCGGCAGCGCCTGAGTCCCGGAGCGGACCTGATCATGGCCGATCAACCGCACGAAGAGCTGCAGGGCCTCGTCGAGGGCCTGATCCGGCTCGGCCGCGAGCGCGAGCAGGTATCGGTTGCCGACATTCAGGACGAGGTCGGCCAGCGCAGCTTCGGCCCCTTCCTGTTCGTCCCGGCGCTTGTCGAGATCAGCCCGGTCGGCGGCATTCCCGGCCTGCCGACGCTGCTGGCGGTGATCGTCGCCCTGTTCGCGCTGCAAATGCTGTTCGGCCGCAAACACCTCTGGCTGCCGGACCTGCTCACCCGGCGCAAGGTCGCCGGCGACAAGCTCGAGCGCGGCCTGTGCAAGCTGCGCCCGGTGATCCGCTGGCTGGACAAGCTGATCAGACCCCGCCTGCACTGGGCCACCAACCGCAACGCCAGCCGCCTGCTCGCACTGCTTTGCCTGGTGCTGGCCGCTTCCGTGCCGCCGCTGGAACTGATTCCCTTCGCCAGCAGCGGCCCCTTCGCCGCCATCGGCCTCATCGGCATCGGCCTCACCACCCGCGACGGATTGCTGGTGCTGCTGGGCCTGCTGATGGCCGCCGTCTCGGCCTATCTGGCCAGCGGCCTCTTCTAACCGCCCCTGCAAGCCCACCGCGCAGTCCAGAAAAGCAAAAGCCCCCGAAACTCTACGAATTTCAGGGGCTTAGGCTATGTGTAATGGCGGAGAGATAGGGATTTGAACCCTAGGTACCCTTGCGGATACAACGGATTTCGAATCCGTCCCGTTCGACCACTCCGGCATCTCTCCAGCGGCGCGCATCATAGCAGCTTAGGTCGCTTTGTCGAACCCCCAAGCACACTTTTTCCGCCTTTTTTCAGCGGGTTGCGGCATGGGCTCAAGCGGTGAGTCGGGTAAGCGCCTCGCGGTACTTGTCGGCGGTCTTCTGTGCAACCTCGGCCGGCAACGCCGGGGCCGGCGGCTCCTTGTTCCAGCCGGTGGACTCCAGCCAGTCGCGGACGAACTGCTTGTCGAAGCTTGGCGGGTTCTTGCCCTCTTCATAGCTGTCAGCCGGCCAGAAGCGGCTGGAGTCGGGCGTGAGCACCTCGTCCATCAGGGTCAGGGTGCCATGCTCATCGAGGCCGAATTCGAATTTGGTGTCGGCGATGATGATGCCGCGCGTGGCGGCGTACTCGACAGCGGCGCGGTACAACGCAATGGAGGTGTCGCGTACCTGTGCGGCCAGTTCCTTGCCGATGATGGCTTCGCACTCTTCGAAGGAGATGTTCTCGTCGTGGTCGCCCACCGCAGCTTGGTCGAAGGCGTGAAGATCGGCTCCGGCAGTTTGCTCGCCTCTTTCAGACCCGCTGGCAGGGCGATGCCGCAGACCGTGCCGCTCTTCTGGTATTCCTTCCAGCCGGAGCCAGCGAGGTAGCCACGTACGATCGCCTCCACCGCAACGGGCTTGAGGCGCTTGGCCACGACGGCACGCCCTTCGACCAGGGGCAGCTCGGCGGCAGGCACCACGTCTTCGACCCGGTCTCCGGTGAAATGATTGGGCACCAGCGTGCTGAACTTGTCGAACCAGAAATTCGAGATGGCGGTGAGAATCTTGCCTTTATCCGGGATCGGCTCGGCCAGGATCACGTCGAACGCAGACAGGCGGTCGCTGGCAACCATCAGCATGCGCTGGCCATCTACCTCGTAGAGATCGCGCACCTTGCCCGAATAGAGCTTGTTCAGGCTGAGATTGGTCGGGGTACTCATGGTCGATTTCCACCTAGACGCGCCATTCGGCAGCATCACCGCGCTGCAGGCCGACGCCTTGTTTCGAAGAGATAAGGGTGACGAGGCCAGCGCGCCGTCACCCCTGGGTTTGCGCCCGCGCGCCAGGTCAGCCGAGGTTTTCCTTGAGCCGCTCGAGCACGCGACGTGCTACCTCGGCTGGCGCAACGGTATCGATGTTGCGGTCCAGCGTGACGAGAATCTGCTCACCGGCACGAGTCAGGCGCACCTGATAGCGCTCGGCGCGCGCGTCGATCTCCTCCTGGCCCGGCTTGCTCGAGAACAGACGGGAGAAGAAGCCTGGCTTCTCGTCCGGCCGATCGGCGCCTTCGGCCAGGTTCACGTAGTAGACCCCGAGGCTGCGATTGAGGTCGTCGACCTTGATGTCGGCAGCCTGCAGTGCGCGGCCAATGCTCGACCAGGCACGATCGAAATCGGTGTCCAGGGTCAGCATCGGGTTGCCGCTGCCATCGGCAGTCAGGGCGACACGGCTCGGGGCATCGTAGTCGCGTTCGGCGAGCAGCGATACCGAGCCGCCTTCGTCAGCACTGCGACTGAGCGCGGTCTGCAGCTCGTCGAGCAGGGCGCGATCCAGTTCGGCGTTGACGGAGGCTTCCGGCCATGCCGGATCGGCTGTGCTGCCACTGTCGCGTTGCAGCGCGAGGACGAAGATCTCGCTGGTGTTGCGCTGCACACCCGGTTCGATGCGTACACGTACACGGGCTTCGCCATCCTGGACGCCCAGGCTGCGCGCCAACGCGGCGTTGATTTCCGAGCCTTCTGCCAGGCGGTGGAGAACTCGCCGGTTTGTGGCCGCTCCTCATCGATGGCGAAGCCGTTGTCGGTAAAGAACTGCCGGGTCGCCGCCCAGACTTGAGCCGGGCTGCGCAGCGCGACCAGCCAACGGCCGCCCTCGGAGCTCTGCACGCTGAAATCGCTGGCCTGGATCGCACCCTGCAGCGGCTGCGGACGCGGCACGTCGTATTTACCGGCGGCGCGGCTATCGGCCACCTGGTGCGGAATCGGCAGCAGCGGGTCGAGCGGGCGCAGTTGCTGCCCCGCCGGCACCTGCATGGGTGGCACCTGATGCGCCTGCAGATAATCGCTGCCGCGATCACGAAAATACCCATCGTCGCCCCACAGCCAACCGCAACCGCTGGTGGCGGAAATCATCAGGGCAAGAGTCGAGAGTCCGGCCAGTCGCTTCATCAATATTCCCTTATCTGTTCAGGCGAGGATGCCGCACTGGCGCATCGCCTGGCGCAGCGGCTCCCGGCAAGCCGGGCTGAGCCAGGTGAGCGGCAGGCGGATACCGTCGGCCATCAGTCCCATCTCGTGCAGCGCGAACTTCACCGGAATGGGGTTGGACTCGATGAAGAGTTTCTGGTGCAACGGCATCAGCCGCTCGTTGATCGCGCGCGCCGTGGCCGCGTCGCCGGCCATTGCGGCGGCACAGAGGTCGGCCATGGCACGAGGCGCGACATTGGCGGTGACGGAAATATTGCCCTTGCCACCCAAGAGCATCAGCTCGACTGCCGTCGGGTCGTCGCCGGAATAGACGAGGAAGTCCTTGCCGACGCGATCGAGCACTTCCTGCCCGCGCTTGAGATCGCCGGTGGCCTCCTTGATGCCGATGATGTTGGCGACCTTCGACAGGCGCTCAACGGTTTCCGGCAGCATGTCGCAGGCCGTACGACCCGGCACGTTGTAGAGAATCTGCGGAATGGCCACCGCCTCGGCGATGTGCTTGAAATGCAGGTAGAGGCCTTCCTGGGTGGGCTTGTTGTAATAGGGTGTGACCAGCAGGCAGGCATCGGCTCCGGCGGCCTTGGCGTTCTCGGTCAGCTCCACGGCCTCGCTGGTGGAGTTCGCTCCAGTACCGGCGATTACCGGGATGCGTCCATTGACCTGATCGACGACCCGACGAATGACCTCGATGTGTTCCTCGACCGAAAGCGTCGCCGATTCTCCAGTGGTCCCCACCGCGACGATTGCGTTGGTGCCTTCCTGCAGATGGAAGTCCACCAGCTTGCTCAGGCCATCCCAGTCCAGACCGCCTTGCGCGTCCATGGGCGTGACCAGCGCCACCATACTGCCCGCAATCATGCAACCACTCCTGCCGGAAAAAGAGAGGCGTAATGGTACAAGGCTCGATTGCGCTTTGCGAGTAGCCGGACGTGCCTGCGAAAGCCCTCCAGGAACCCGGCCCGGCGCCCCCGTCCATTCACAGCACTGACGCTTTTCGCTACCCTTAGCTGTTTTCGGCCGACCATTCGCCGATTCACCGTCAGGAAAGCTGTAATGCCCACCCCGTCCGTACCTCGCGAACAGTTCCTTGTGATCAGCGCCCTGGGCAAGAGCCCGATGGAACTTGCCAACGTTCTTTGCCGCGCGAGCAACGAGAGTCGCTGCGCAGTCGTCACCACTCGCCTCACCCGGCATGGTGAATACAGCGCGCTGGTCCTGGAGGTTACCGGCAGCTGGGACGCGCTGGCCCGCATGGAAGCCGCCCTGCCCGCGCTGTCGAAAAAGCACGGCTTCACCGCCAACGTGGTGCGTAGCGAACCGCTGGAGAGCCGACCGAACGCGCTGCCTTATGTCGCCTATGTCAGCGCGGCCTACCGACCGGACATTCTCAATGAGCTTTGCCAGTTCTTCATCGACCACCGCGTCGAACTGGAAAGCCTGACCTGCGATACCTACCAGGCCCCGCAGACTGGCGGCACCATGCTCAACGCGACGCTGACGGTGACCCTGCCGGCCGGTACGCAGATCAGCTGGCTGCGCGATCAGTTTCTCGATTTCGCCGACGCCATGAATCTCGACGCGCTGATCGAGCCCTGGCGTCCACAGAACCCGTGAGGAAGCCCCCATGCCCGTCGAACTGAACCAACCTGTCCCAGCATTCACCGCCCAGGCTACCAGCGGCGTCGAGGTCAGCCCGGACGGGCTGCGAGGCAAGCAGGTCGTGCTCTACTTCTATCCGAAGGACAACACCCCGGGCTGCACCACCGAGGGCCAGGACTTCCGCGATCTGCACGACCAGTTTCTCGCATGCGATACGCTCGTTTTCGGGGTTTCGCGCGACAGCCTGAAGACCCACGAGAACTTTCGCAGCAAACAGGGCTTTCCCTTCGAACTCATTTGCGACAAGGACGAGCAGCTCTGCCAGCTGTTCAACGTGATCAAGCAGAAAAAGCTCTACGGCAAGGAATACCTGGGCATCGAGCGCAGCACCTTTCTCATCGACCGCAATGGTGTGCTGCGCCAGCAGTGGCGCGGCGTAAAGGTACCGGGGCATGCCCAGGCGGTACTCGACGCGGCCCAGGCACTGTCGCGCGCCTGAGCGGCCCGTCAGGCCTTGCGCAGCCAGTAGCGGTAGACCGCCCCTTCCTCTTCTTCGTGCAGCAATTGGTGGCCGGCGAGCCGGGCGAAACTGCGAAAATCGCGCTGCGAGCCGGGATCGGTCGCCGTTACTTTCAATACGGCGCCACTGGGCAGACGGTTGAGTTCGAGCTTTGCCTTGAGCAATGGCATCGGGCAATTGAGCCCCGAGGCATCGAGCTCGGCGTCGAAGGCAGGGGGGTGTCGGTCATCGATCTCTCCGTCGGCGAAGGCGCGCAGCATACCCAGCCTTGCGCCGGTCTGGCCAGCGCACGGGCGCGCCGTTACAGTAGCCGCTCACCCCTCAGAGCCGCCCCGAATGAACCTGCTGCGCCCGACTCTGCTGACCCTTGCCTGCCTGCTCGCTCAACCCATCAGCGCCAGCGACCTGCCGTCGCTGGGCGATGCCAGCTCGGGCATTGTTTCTCCGGAGCAGGAGCACCAGCTCGGCAGGGCCTGGCTGAGCCTGCTGCGCGGCCAGGTCCACCAGCTCTCCGACCCGCTGCTGAAGGATTACGTCGAGTCGAGCGTCTACCGCCTCACCGAGACTAGCCAGCTGCAGGACCGTCGTCTCGAATTCGTCCTGCTCGACAGCCCGCAACTGAACGCCTTTGCCGCTCCCGGCGGCATCATCGGCGTGAACGGCGGCCTGTTTCTGCATGCCCAGACCGAAGCCGAGTACGCCTCGGTCATGGCTCACGAACTGGCGCACCTCTCGCAGCGGCACTTCGCACGCGGCCTTGAGGCGCAGCAGCGCATGCAGCTACCGATGATGGCCGCGATGCTCGCCGGTGTGGTCGCTGCCGCCGCGGGCGCGGGAGACGCCGGTATCGCTGCGATCATGTCCACGCAGGCCGCCGCGATCCAGGAGCAGCGGCGCTTTTCCCGGCAGAACGAACAGGAAGCCGACCGCATCGGCATCCTCAACCTCGAGCAGGCTGGCTACGACCCGCGCGCGATGCCGGAGATGTTCGGTCGCCTGATGCGCCAATACCGCTATGACCAGAAGCCGCCGGAATTCCTCCTCACCCACCCGGTGACCGAATCGCGCATCGCCGACACCCGCAACCGCGCCGAGCAGTACGCGAACGGCGGCCGGCAGGACAGCCTGCGCTATCAGCTCATTCGCGCCCGCACCCAGCTCCAGTTCGAGACCACGCCCGGGGTCAGCGCCAAGCGCTTTCGCGCCATGCTGGCCGACAACCCCAAGCTGGATGCGGCGCGCTACGGCCTGGCGCTCGCACAGATCAAGCCGGCCAGCTGGATGAAGCGCGCCAGAACCTTGCCAGCCTGCTGAAAGGAGCACCGGACGACCTCTACTACAACCTGGCCCAGGTCGAACTGGAGATGACCGCCAACGAGCTCGAGGCGGCCGCCGCGCGGGTGCAACGCCTGCTGACGCAGTACCCGGACAACTACCCGCTACGCCAGGCGCGCGTGGATGTGCTGATGAAGCTCAACCGCTTGGCGGAGGCCGAAAAGGAACTCGACCAGCTCGTTGCAGAGCGCGACAAGGATCCCGATATCTGGTATCAGCTCGCCGAAGTTCGTGGCCTGACCGGCAACATCGTTGGCCTGCATCGGGCGCGCGCTGAGTACTTCGCGCTCGTTGGCGACTATGACCAGGCGATCGAACAGCTGGATTTCGCCAAGCGTCGGGCAGACAACTTCCAGCTGGCTGCCCGGGTGGATGCACGCCAACAACAGCTGGCCGAAGAAAAACGCATGGTCGAGGAGATGCTGCGCTAGCCTGCTCCGGCCCAGCCTCATCGCCTACGCCGAAGCCTGCTTAGCTCAGGCGTTGCCAGCCTGGCGCAGCGAGCCGCGTGAGTGAAGTCGAGCATTCGCTTGAGCGGCTTGACCGCCCGCGGCACCAGCGCCGGATCGACAAATATCTCGTTGCTGCCCTTGCGCAGACAGTCCAGGGTGCGCTCCAGCGTATTCATCGCCATCCAGGGACAGTGCGCACAACTGCGGCAAGTCGCCCCCTGGCCCGCCGTAGGCGCCTCGACGAACACCTTGTCCGGGCACAGCTGCTGCATCTTGTAGAAGATGCCCTTGTCGGTCGCCACGATCAGCGTGCGGTTCGGCAAGGTCTGCGCGGCCTTGATCAACTGGCTGGTGGAGCCAACCGCATCGGCGAGCTCGATGACCGCCGCCGGCGACTCCGGATGGACGAGAATCGCCGCATCCGGATACAGCGCCTTCATGTCGGCAAGCTGCTTGGCCTTGAACTCCTCGTGAACGATACAGGCGCCATCCCACAGCAGCATGTCGGCCCCGGTTTCGCGCTGGACATAGCTACCCAGGTGCTTGTCGGGCGCCCAGATCAACTTCTCGCCGTTATCCATCAGGCTTTCGACGATTTCCAGCGCACAGCTCGACGTCACCACCCAGTCTGCGCGCGCCTTTACCGCAGCCGAAGTATTCGCGTAGACGACCACCGTGCGCTCCGGATGCTGATCGCAGAATGCGGCGAACTCGTCGACCGGACAGCCCAGGTCCAGCGAACAGGTGGCCTCCAGCGTCGGCATCAGCACACGCTTTTCGGGGTTGAGGATCTTCGCCGTTTCACCCATGAAGCGCACACCAGCGACCACTACGGTCTGCGCCGGGTGCTCATTGCCGAAGCGCGCCATTTCCAGGGAGTCGGACACGCAGCCCCCCGTGGCTTCGGCCAACGCCTGGATCACCGGATCGGTGTAGTAATGCGCCACCAGCACGGCATTCTGCCGGCGCAGCTCCTCGGCGATCTGCTCGCGCAGCTGCAGCTCCTGTTCGGGCGTCAGCGGAACGGGCTGCTTGGCCGCCAGGTGCGCCTGGACAAGAATGCGTTCGGGTATGTGCGTCATCTTTCGCTGGCCCTGCAAGAAAACGATTGCATGGTACGCCGCGGATCGTATCCGTCCTCAGGAACGGCCCGACCTGGGGGCTGCTGGCGAAAGGCGGGGCTGGCGGCCATGGGAAGAACCTGCCTGGCCGGCGCCACCCTGCCATTTCGAAGGGGCAGGAATACTAGCCGAAGCGCCGAACAAAGTGAAAGCGTGCGCCAGAAAAGAAAAAGGCCCGCCGGTTCCCCGGCGGGCCTTCTGTCAGATCACTCGCCCTTGAGCATGTGACCGCGCTCTTCGAGGTTGACGTGCCAGGCTACCGCCTCGCGCAGCAGGTGCGGCGTCTGGCCACCCTTGTCGCAAGCCGCTTCGAAATACTGGTTCAGCGCGTCGCGATAGGACGGATGCACGCAGTTGTCGATGATCACCCGGGCGCGCTCGCGCGGCGCCAGGCCACGCAGGTCGGCCAGGCCCTGCTCGGTCACGAGGATTTCCACGTCGTGCTCGGTGTGGTCGACGTGAGCGACCATCGGCACCACGCTGGAGATGCTGCCCCCTTGGCGATCGATTGGTGACGAAGATCGCCATGTGCGCATTCCGGGCGAAATCGCCAGAACCGCCGATGCCGTTCATCATCTTGGTGCCGCCAACGTGGGTGGAGTTGACGTTGCCGTAGATATCAAACTCCAGCGCGGTGTTGATGCCAATGATGCCCAGACGACGCACCAGCTCCGGATGGTTGGAGATCTCCTGCGGACGCAGGACCAGCTTGTCCTTGTACTTTTCCAGGTTGCCGAAGACACGGTCGTTGCAACGCTCGGACAGCGTGATCGAGCAGCCGGAGGCAAAATTCATCTTGCCTGCATCGATCAGCTCGAAGGTGCAGTCCTGAAGTACTTCGGAGTACATGACCAGGTTATCGAACGGAGAATCGATCAGGCCGCACATCACCGCGTTGGCGATATTGCCGATACCGACCTGCATCGGCAGCAGATGCTTGCCCAGACGGCCCTCCGCGACTTCCTTCTTGAAGAACTCGACCAGATGGTTGGCGATGGCTTGCGTCTCGTCGTCCGGCGGCGTGACGGTCGAATAGGAGTCCGGCTGCTCGGTGATGACGATAGCGGCAATCTTCGCCGGATCGACCGGAATCGCGGCGCTACCGATGCGATCGTCGACCTTGGTCAGCGGGATCGGGCCGCGACCTGGGCGCTCCTCGGGGAAGTAGATGTCGTGCAGACCCTCGAGATTGAGGTTGTGCGCCAGGTTCAGCTCGACGATCACCTGATCGGCGAACATCGCCAGGTTGGCCGAGTTGCCCACCGAGGTGGTCGGCACGATATGGCCCTGCTCGGTGATGCTGACGGCCTCGATGATAGCCACGTCAGGACGCTTGATCTGGTGGTTACGCATCTGCTCCACGGTGTGGGACAGGTGCTGGTCGATGAACATCACTTCACCGTTGTTGATCGCCTTGCGCAGCACCGGGTCGGCCTGGAACGGCATGCGACGGGCCAGCAAGCCGGCCGAGGCCATCTTGCCGTCCAGATCGTTACCCAGGCTGGCACCGGTCACCAGACTGATCTTCAGCTGCTCCTGCTTGGCGCGTTCGATCAACGCCAGCGGCACCGCCTTGGCCTCACCCGCACGGGTGAAACCACTCATACCAACGGTCATGCCGTCACGAATAAGGGTGGCTGCCTCTTCGGCGCTCATGACCTTGCTCTGCAGGGACGACAAGCGGATACGATCAGAATACATTTGAGCCTCGAACCAACGGACATTCAGAAGGGCCTGCAGTCTATTGCGAATGGAGCCCCACCGTTCACATACGAAAGTCGTAGAAGAACGCGCCGTAATAACTGAACAAGCGAAGCGGCAAAAGCGAACAAAAACTGCAGCTATAAAAAAACCGGAACTCACTGGAGTTCCGGTTTTTTGCTCCCAGAGCGGGATATGGTGGGTCGTGTAGGATTCGAACCTACGACCAATTGGTTAAAAGCCAACTGCTCTACCGACTGAGCTAACGACCCGATGCGGGCGCATGATACGGATTTAATTAATCAAATCAAGCACTTTTTCATCAACGATAGCGCGTGGCATCGGCCAGGCCAGCTTGAGCGAAGCCAGCAGCACGCAGGCGACAACTGTCACACACCCCACATGCACGCCCGTCATCGTCTGCCTGGTAGCAGGACACGGTGGTCGCATAGTCAACACCCAGCTCAGTGCCACGCCGTATGATTTCGGCCTTGCTCATATGCTGCAGTGGCGCCTGGATCCGGAAGCCGTTGCCCTCGACGCCGGCCTTGGTCGCCAGGTTCGCCATGCGCTCGAATGCCTCGATGAACTCCGGCCGGCAATCGGGGTAGCCGGAATAGTCGACCGCGTTGACCCCAATGAACAGATCATGCGCCTGGAGCACTTCGGCCCAGCCCAGCGCCAGCGCGAGGAACACCGTATTGCGCGCCGGCACATAGGTCACCGGCACGCCCTCGCCAGGCTGTTCCGGCACATCGATACTGGTGTCGGTGAGCGCCGAACCGCCAATACCGTTCAAGTTGATGCCAACGACCTTGTGCTCGGCCACGCCCAGCTGCCGCGCCACACGCTCGGCCGCCTGCAGCTCAGCGCGATGACGCTGGCCATAGTCGAAGCTCATGGTGTAGCAGGCGAACCCCTGGCTACGCGCGATCGCGACGACCGTTGCCGAATCCAAGCCGCCCGACAACAGGACGACCGCCTTTTTCTCATTCATGGCAATTCTCCGTGCGACCACACCGATCAGTGGCCTGGTTCGTCATTCCAGATGATCTTGTGCAACTGCAATTGCAGACGCACCGGCAGGTTGTCCGCCACGATCCAGTCGGCCAGGTCACGAACGTCGACTTGTCCATGACTCGGCGAGAACAGGACCTCACCGGCCCGCCGATCGAGCCCGTACTCGATCAGTTTGGATACGGCCCAGTCGTAGTCCTCGCGGGAACAGATGACAAACTTGACCTGGTCGTTAGCGGTGAGCTCGGCGATGTTCTCGTAACGATTGCGCCGCACCTCTCCCGAACCGGGGGTCTTGAGGTCGAGCACCCGACTTACGCGCCGATCGGTTGCACTGATATCCAGCGCACCACTGGTTTCCAGGGAAACCTCGTAGCCCGCCTCGCAAAGCCGCTGCAGCAAGGGCACGCAGTTCGGCTGCGCCAACGGCTCACCGCCGGTCACGCAGACATAACGCGGCCTGTGGCGAGCGACTTCGTCGACGATGGCATCCAGCGTCATCGTTTCGCCGCCACTGAAGGCGTAGGCGGTATCGCAGTAGTGGCAGCGCAGGGGACACCCGGTCAGGCGTACGAATACCGTGGGCAGGCCACTGGTACGCGTTTCCCCCTGCAGCGAGTAGAAAATCTCGGTAATTCGCAGGGTCTGTTGCATATCAGCCACGGGCGTGACGGCTAAACAGGCCATCCGCCTCCGTTGCAAGTGAAGGGAAGTCGCGCATTGTAAAGCAAGAACCCGCCTGGGTGGCGGGTTCTTTGGCGAACAGAGCGTTAGCGATTGAGCTGTCGCTGTGCCAGCTGTGCGGCCGAGCTATTGGGGTACTGGGCAATCACCTGCTTCAGAATTCCCTGCGCCTTGTCTCGATTACCGAGGCGCAGTTCCACGTCGGCCAGCTTGTAAAGCGAATCAGGCACCTTGCTGTGCTGAGGGTAAGCCTGGCTGACCTTGGCGAACGCCTGGCCTGCCGACTGCAGGTCACCTTTGGCGAGATTTACCTCGCCCAACCAATACTGCGCGTTACCGGCGTACTGGCTATTGGGATACTTGCGCAGAAACGCGCCGAAGGCCTGGCTGGCCTTGTCGAAATCCTTCGCCTTGATCAGGTCGAAGGCCGCATCGTAATACAACTTTTCCTTTGCCGGATCGCCCGCAGGAGCGGCAGCCTGAGTCGGAGCGGCATTCGCTCCCGAACCTGCGCCGGCCAGCTCGGCCGCGGCCGTGGAAGGCTGGTTGCCCGCTGAAGCGCTACCGGAGAGGCGGCTGTCCAGATCCTTGTAGCGTTCGAGCCCTTGCTGCTCCAGACGCTGGATCTGGTTCTGCTGTTCTTCGAGCATGCCGCGCAACTGCGCGATCTCTTCCTGCATCTGCTGCAGCTGCTGGAAAAGCATGCCCTGCGCCGAAGCCGGAGCTGTCGCCCCGCCTCCGACGTAGGCACCGCCGCTTTCAGGGGCGGCCACAGGGTAGCCTCCCCCGTAGCCCGAATTGGAGTCAGGCTCGATGACCGGAACCTGGGCCGCCGCAATCAGCGGCAGCCCAAGTACAGCAATACTCACGAAGCGGCGGTACAGGCGCATGACGAATTACTTGCGCAGTTCGACGCGGCGGTTCTGAGCCCAGGACTGCTCGTCGTTGCCCATGGCGACCGGACGCTCTTCGCCGTAGGAAACCAGCTCCAGCTGAGCCGGGGAAACGCCCTGCAGTACCAGGTAGCGCTGAACGGCCTTGGCACGACGCTCACCCAGCGCCATGTTGTATTCGCGGGTGCCACGCTCGTCGGTGTGGCCTTCCAGCACGACGCGAGCGCCGTTGCCCTTGAGGTCCTTGGCATGGACGTCCAGAGCGCGCATGGCTTCAGGCTTCAGGTCGGAGCTGTCGTACTCGAAGTAGAAGGTAGTGATCGCACGCAGGGCGGCTTCTTCGCTCAGGCTGCCATCCAGCGAACCGGCGTCGGCACCGTAGCCAGCGTTAGGATCCATGCCCGTAGCCGAGCCTTCGCCCGAGTCGTCGCCGCCCTTGGACGAACAACCGACAGCGACAGCCATGGCCAGAGCCAGCGCGGTGAACTTACCGAATTTCAGCATTTCCATCTGTAACAACCCCAGGTGTGGTTTTGGTGTTTTGGTTAAAAAGCGTGTTACCGCATCAGTTCAGGTAAGGGGACCAGGATGGCTCACGGACTTCGCCTGAGCAGTAGGAAGCGGGAGCCTAACTCGACCATTGATGGACACGAGCATCAAGACTCCCCGGCCCTGCTGGCGGGTGGCGTAGATTAGCATGGTGCCATTAGGCGCAACAGTGGGCGACTCGTCCAGACTGGTCTCCGAGAGGATGCGCAGATTGCCGCGCTGCAGGTCCTGCGCGGCCACCTTGAAGTTCGTGTAACCGTCCTGGCGATGAATCATCACGAGTGTCTTTTCATCCGCCGATAGCTTTGGATTGGCGTTGTAGTTACCCACAAAGGTCACCCGCTCGGCCGCGCCGCCACCCAGACGCTGCCTGTAGATCTGCGGTTTGCCGGCGCGATCGGACGTGAAGTAAATGGTCTGACCGTCAGCCCCCCAGAAGGGTTCGGTGTCGATGGCATAGTGATTGGTCAACCGCTGCATCTGCCGCGTGCCGAGGTTCATCACGTAGATCTCGGGATTGCCATCCTTCGACAGCACGAAGGCAAGCCGATTGCCATCCGGCGAGAACGCCGGCGCACCGTTGAGGCCCTCGAAGTTGGTGATCTGCTCACGACGCCCGGTGTCGATGTGCTGGACGAAGATGCGCGGGCGCTTCTGCTCGAACGAGACGTAAGCAATGCGGCGGCCATCGGGCGAATAGCGCGGCGACAGGATCGGTTCGCGCGATTGCAGCAGCGTCACCGCGCGGGCACCGTCATAGTCGGAGCGTTGCAGCGTGTAACGCGTGTTGGCGCCCATACGCTCAGCCGTCACATAAAGCAGGCGCGTCGAGAAGGCACCGCGGATACCGGTCAGCTTCTCGAATGCCTGATCGGAGACGTAGTGCGCCATGTCGCGCAACTGGTCTGGCGTACCGCCGACGCTGCCGGACATGACCTGCTGCTCGGTGGATACGTTGAACACGCCGAACTGGACCTGCAGACGGCTGCCCGCCGGCTGGATGCTGCCGACGATCACGTACTGGGCGCCCAGGGCTTTCCAGTCGCGGTAGATGATTTCACTGGCACGGGTCGGCAGGCTGATCATGTTCTGCCGCGGAATCGGCTGAAAAGTACCGGAGTTGCGCAAGTCGTTACCGATGATCTCGGCCATGTCCTCGGGCAGCACGGTGCCGCCTTGCCAGCCGAAGGGCACCACCGCGATGGGGGTGGCTCGATCGGTCCCACTGGTCACCACAAGCGGATCGGCCGCCTGGACGGAGCCGACCAGCAGCGTCAGGCCGACCAGCGCGATACGAATCAGGGTTTTCACAGATCCAAATCCTCTGGTTTGAAAATCATGCGCCGCTGCCGGTACATCCGGTCGAACGTAGCGCGGTCCAATTCCTGCATTTCCGGTATGCGCCCGACATTGCGGACCGCCGCGACGGCCGAATTGTCAAAGGCACTGTCACCACTCGAGCGGGTGACGCTGGCATTGGTGATGGTGCCATCAGGCAGCATCTGGATGTTGACCTCGACGCTCATGCCGTTGCGCGCCGAAGGCGGTCGCCGCCATTGCTGGCTCACCAGGCTGACGATCAGGTCGTCCAGGCTGCCGGCAACCTGGTCTCCCTGGGTATCAGCCAGGGCCTGCTGCCGCTCGGTGGTATCCGACAGCAACTCGGCGAGGGCCTGGGCCTTCTTGTCCTCGGCCGCCTTGCGCGCCGCCTCGGCAGCCGCTTTCTTCTTCGCCTCTTCGGCAGCCTTCTTCTTGGCCGCCTCCGCCGCCGCCTTTTTCCTGGCCTCTTCGGCCGCCTTTTTCTTCGCAGCCTCGGCAGCAGCCTTCTTCTTCGCCTCCTCGGCGGCTTTCTGCTTGGCCAGCTCTTCGGCCTTCTTCTTGGCGATATCGGCCTGCTTGCGCTGCTCGGCCTTCTTCGCCTCTTCCGCTTTCTTGGCTTCAGCAGCCTTCTTCTGCTCGGCCGCTTTCTGCGCTTCGGCCTTTCGAGCCGCTTCGGCCTTCTTTTGTTCCGCAGCCTTGGCCTGAGCCAGCTTCTGCTGCTCGACCTTGCGTTGCTCCATCTGCTCGGTCTCGAACTGCTTGGCGGCAGTCTTCTTCGCCTCGCCGGCAATCTTCTGGTTGGTTTGGGTCGTCGCCTGGCTCTGAGACTTCAGCTGGTACAGCGTGGCCTGCACGATGGGCTTGGAGGGCGGCAATTCCGGCGTCATCGCGAAGCTGACGAACAGCATCGCAAAGATGATGAGGTGCAGACCGACCGCCAGGATGGTTGGCCAGAAAAAGCTCTCCGAAGACGAGCGCTCCTGCTGCATCACGGCGCCTCGGTAATCAGGCCGACATTACCGACGCCAGCTTCCTGCAGGCCGCCCATGGCGGCCATCACGGCGCCGTAGTCGACCGCCTTGTCGCCACGCACGAAGACCTGTACCTGCTTACCCTGGCTGCGGCTCTGGTTCATGATCGCGGTCACCGCGCGGGTCATTTCATCCAGCGTCAGCGCCTTGTCCTGCACGGTATCGGTGTCGACTTCCGAGCCCATGTTCCAGTAGTAGGTCTTGTCGGCCTTGATCGAAATGGTCAGTACCTGGGCATTGTTGTCCTGCGGCAAGGCCTCACTGCTGACCTTCGGCAGGTCGACCTTGACGCCCTGGTTCAACATCGGTGCGGTGACCATGAAGATGACCAGCAGTACCAGCATCACGTCGATGTACGGCACCACGTTCATCTCGGCGACCGGTTTGCGTCTGTTGCGAATTCTGGCCATGGCCGTCGACCTCAATCTTCGGAGGTGTGGACTTTGCGATGCAGGATCGCCTGGAACTCGTCGGCGAAAGTGTAATAACGCGCGATCAGCATCTCGCCACGGGCGGAAAAGCGGTTATAGGCAATCACGGCGGGAATAGCGGCGAACAGGCCGATCGCCGTAGCGATCAGGGCCTCGGCGATCCCCGGAGCGACGGTCGCCAGCGTCGCCTGCTGGACCTGAGCCAGGCCACGGAAGGAGTTCATGATTCCCCAGACGGTACCGAACAGACCGATATAAGGACTGGTCGAGCCCACGGTGGCAAGGAAAGGCAGGCTCTGTTCGAGCTTTTCTTCCTCACGCGAGATCGCCACGCGCATGGCCCGGTTGACGCCATCCATCACCGCGTCGGGATCGACGCCCGGCTGCTGGCGCAAGCGCGAGAACTCCTTGAAGCCGGCGCGAAAGATCTGCTCGACACCGCAATCGGGATCCGGATTGCTGCCGGCCTGGCGGTAGAGCTTCGACAGGTCGATGCCCGACCAGAAGCGCTCCTCGAAGGCCTCGAGCGACCGCTTCGCCGCACGCAACAGGTTGCCGCGCTGAAAGATCAGGATCCACGAAGTCACCGAAGCAGCCACGAGAATCAGCATGACCAGTTGCACCACGAAGCTGGCGTTGCTGATCAGGCTCCACATGGACATATGGTCGACGTTGGCTTCCACGCTCACTCTCCTGCAGGGGATAGACCCGAACCGCCAAAGGCGCCACGCAGTGCCTCGGGGATGGCTCGGGGTTTCAGATTCTCGGCTCGCACGCATGCGACCCAAACGTGGCCTTCGCACAGCAGCGCATCGTCGCTTGCGCGCCTGACCTGCTGGCGAAAGCGCAGGCTGGCTCGCTTGAGCTCTACCACCTCGGCACTGACCTGCAGCTCGTCGTCGAGCCGGGCCGGCGACAGGTAACGCGCCTCGACCGAATGCACGACGAATAACAGGTCATCGTCGACGAGCTGCGACTGGGCGAAACCCAGCTCACGCAGTCGCTCGGTACGAGCCCGTTCCATGAACTTGAGGTAATTGACGTAGTAGACGATACCGCCAGCATCGGTGTCTTCGTAATAGACACGGCAGCGATGCGTAAAAGGCTTTGCTTCGGATTGCGCGCGCATACTAGAGCTCAGTTGATCGGTTGCCAATCGGGTGGAAGAACAATTTTTTCAACCATCCGTTTCAGGACCGAAAAGGTCCGGCGTAGGCGCCTCCGACAGGCGCCTGGGCAGGTTCAGGCCGAAGTGAAGGTAGGCATGGCGGGTCACCACACGCCCGCGCGGCGTGCGCATGATGTAGCCCTGCTGGATGAGATAGGGCTCCAGCACGTCCTCGATGGTATGACGCTCCTCACTGATCGCCGCTGCGAGACTGTCGATCCCCACCGGCCCGCCGTCGAACTTCTCGATCAGGGTCAGCAGCAGGCGCCGATCCTGATGGTCGAATCCATGCTCATCCACGTCGAGCATATTCAGCGCGAGGTCGGCGATTTCCTGGGTGATCTCGCCCTTGCCCCGTACCTCGGCGAAATCTCGCACCCGCCTCAGCAGGCGGTTGGCGATACGCGGCGTGCCGCGTGCGCGCCGCGCAATCTCGAAAGCCCCCTGCGGCTCGATCGGCAATCCCAGAATACCGGCGGAACGGCCGACGATCGTCGACAGATCTTCGGTGGAATAGAACTCCAGGCGCTGCACGATCCCGAAGCGGTCACGCAGGGGATTGGTCAGCATACCGGCGCGAGTGGTCGCGCCGACCAGAGTGAACGGAGGCAGGTCGAGCTTGATCGAGCGCGCCGCAGGCCCCTCGCCAATCATGATGTCGAGCTGGAAATCTTCCATCGCCGGGTAGAGCACCTCTTCGACGATGGGGGAAAGGCGATGGATCTCGTCAACGAACAGCACGTCGCCCGCCTCGAGATTGGTGAGCAGCGCCGCCAGGTCGCCGGGACGCTCGAGCACGGGGCCTGAAGTACTTTTGATCGAGACGCCCATTTCCTGGGCGACGATGTTCGCCAGCGTCGTCTTGCCCAGACCTGGCGGCCCAAAGATCAGGGTGTGATCGAGCGCTTCGCCACGCATCTTGGCCGCGCGAATGAACAAGTCCATCTGCTCGCGAACCGTTGGCTGCCCGATGTAGTCGGCCAGGCGCAGCGGGCGAATGGCGCGATCGAGCTGCTCATCTCGGTCACGGCTGCTCGCGGTGATCAGGCGGTCGGCTTCTATCATGCGCTTACACCATTCCCTTGAGCGCGCGGCGGATCATCTCTTCACTGCTCAAACCGTCTTCCCGTATCGCGGATACCGCACGGCTGGCCTCCTGCGGCTTGAAGCCAAGGGAGATCAGCGCGCTGACCGCATCATTCTCGGCGCTTGAGACTGCCGCAGCAGCGCGAGGTTCAACCACCAGCGTGGCAATCGATGGCATCGTCTCCCAGGCCTTGAAACGGTCTTTCAGCTCGACCAGCAGGCGCTCGGCGGTCTTCTTGCCGACGCCCGGGATCTTCACCAGCACCGAGGTATCCTGCGCCTGGACACAGCGCACCAGCTCGTCGACTTCAAGGCCGGACATCAACGCCAGCGCCAGTTTCGGCCCTACCCCGTTGAGCCGGATGAGCTCGCGAAACAACTCACGCTCGCGCTTTTCGTGGAAGCCATAGAGCAGGTGGGCGTCTTCACGCACCACCAGATGGGTATGCAGCGTCAGCATTTCCCCTACCGCCGGCAGCCGGTAGAGCGTGGTCATCGGCACCTCGACTTCATAACCGACGCCGTTGACATCCACCACCAGATGCGGCGGCTGTTTTTCCGCCAGTTGACCCCGCAAACGACCTATCACGCTTGGGCACTCCTGTTCTCGGCCGATAGCCGGCCGACGTTCTACAACCGCAGACGGCCACCGCGGCGCTTGGCGCTGGCGAGGCCGTGGGGAATGAGGCTCTGTCGATGGTGTGCATGGCACAGCGCGATCGCCAGGGCATCCGACGCGTCGATCTGCGGCTTCTGAATCAGCTTGAGCAGGTGCATCACCATCATCTGCACCTGCTGTTTGTCTGCGCCGCCGGTGCCGGCAATTGCCTGCTTGACCTGCGTCGCGGTGTATTCGGCGACTTCGAGACCACATTCGGCGGCGGCGACGATCGCGGCGCCCCGCGCCTGCCCGAGCTTGAGCGCCGAATCGGCATTGCGCGCCATGAACACCTGTTCGATGCCCATGGTAACCGGCCCATAGAGGCGGATGACTTCACTGATGCCCCGATACACAGCCTGCAAGCGCGCATGAAGCTCACCCCCTCCGGTCCGAATGCAGCCGGAAGCGACGTACTCGCAGCCTTTGCCCGTGTCGCGCACCACACCGTAGCCGGTGATACGCGAACCGGGGTCGATACCAAGGATCAAGGTCATCTCAGCAACACTGTCTATCCATCCAGGCGGCGAGTATAAGCGGCTATGCGCTCCCGAACCATCGGCCCCGTAAATGATCGGCCGGCGCCGTACAAACAAAGAAGCCGGAAGCCCCAGGGGGTGCCTCCGGCTTCCGGCAGCGCGACCACTCAGTCCAACTGTTCCATGATCTCGTTTGAGATTTCAGCGTTGTGGTAGACGTTCTGCACGTCGTCCAGGTCTTCCAGGGCATCGATCAGGCGCAGCACCTTCTGCGCCGTCTCCAGGTCGGCCACAGGCGCCGAGATCGACGGAATCATCGCGATCTCCGCCTCATCGGACTTGAAGCCCGCTGCGGCCAGCGCCTCGTTGACGGCATGGAATTCGGTGAAGCTGGTGTAGACCTGAGCGGAGCCATCATCCTCGACCACCACGTCATCGGCGCCGGCTTCCAGCGCAGCCTCCATCAGACTGTCCTCGTCGACACCGGGCGCGTAGCTGATCACGCCCTTGCGATCGAACATGTAGCCACCGAACCGTCGGTGCCCAGGTTCCCACCCTGCTTACTGAATGCATGGCGCACTTCGGCGGCCGTGCGATTGCGGTTATCGGTCATCGCCTCGACGATGATCGCCACACCGCTGGGCGCATAACCTTCATAGGTCAATTCGACGACGTTGTCCGCGTCGTTGTTGCCAGCGCCACGGGCGATGGCGCGATCGATCACGTCACGCGACATGTTGGCGGTCAGCGCCTTGTCCACCGCGAGGCGCAACCGCGGATTGTCCGCCGGAATCGCACCGCTCTTGGCCGCCACGGTCAGCTCACGAATGAGCTTGGTGAAAATCTTGCCGCGCTTGGCGTCCTGGCGCCCCTTGCGGTGCTTGATGTTGGCCCATTTGGAATGACCCGCCATGAATCTCTCCCTCTCTAGAACGCTGTTGGCGCCGGAGCCAGGGCCCCGGCGCGACCATCACTCTGCTTTCGGCTGCTCGCGCAGGCGAATGTGCAGCTCGCGCAGCGCCTTGCTGTCGACGGCGCCGGGCGCCTGGGTCATCACGTCCGCCGCACTCTGCGTCTTCGGGAACGCGATGACTTCGCGGATCGATTGCGCACCGGTCATCAGCATGACCAGGCGATCCAGACCGAATGCCAGACCACCGTGCGGCGGCGCTCCGAACTTCAGGGCATCGAGCAGGAAGCCGAACTTCTCTTCCTGTTCGGCCTCGTCGATGCCGAGGATGCGGAACACTGCCTGCTGCATTTCCTTGCGATGGATACGAATCGAGCCGCCGCCAAGCTCGGTGCCATTGAGCACCATGTCATAGGCACGCGACAGGGCCGCTGCCGGGTTGGCCTCCAGCTCTTCGGGCGTGCATTTGGGCGATGTGAACGGATGGTGCAACGCCGACAGCGAGCCGTCGTCGTTCTCTTCGAACATCGGGAAATCGACCACCCAAAGCGGCGCCCAGTCGCAGGTCAGCAGCTTGAGGTCATGGCCGAGCTTGATGCGCAGCGCGCCCAAGGCCTCGGAGACGATCTTCGCCTTGTCGGCGCCGAAGAAGACGATATCGCCATCGACGGCACCGACGCGATCGAGGATCACGTTGAGGTTTTCTTCCGGGATGAACTTGACGATCGGCGACTGCAGGCCCTCGACGCCCTTGGCGCGCTCGTTGACCTTGATGTAGGCCAGGCCCTTGGCGCCGTAGATGCCGACGAACTTGGTGTAGTCGTCGATCTGGCTGCGCGGCATGCTTGCGGCACCCGGCACCCGAAGGGCGGCCACGCGACCTTTCGGATCATTGGCCGGACCGGAGAATACCTTGAACTCGACTGCACTGAGCTGATCGGCCACGTCCACCAGCTCCAGCGGGATGCGCAGGTCCGGCTTGTCCGAACCGTAGCGGCGCATGGCTTCTTCGAAGGGCATGTGCGGGAACTCGCCGAACTCGACATCCAGCACTTCCTTGAACAGCTTGCGGATCATGCCCTCGGTGATGCCGATGATGTCCGCTTCCTCGAGGAAGCTGGTCTCGATGTCGATCTGGGTGAACTCGGGCTGGCGATCGGCGCGCAGGTCTTCGTCACGGAAACACTTGGCGATCTGGTAGTAGCGGTCGAAACCCGCCACCATCAAAAGCTGCTTGAACAGCTGAGGCGACTGCGGCAGGGCGAAGAAATTACCGGCGTGGGTACGGCTGGGCACCAGGTAGTCACGCGCACCTTCGGGTGTTGGGCGCCCGAGGATCGGCGTCTCGACATCGAGGAAGCCGTTCTCGTCCAGGTAGCGACGGATGCTGGCGGTGATACGCGAGCGCAGTTTCAGTTTCTCGGCCATCTCAGGACGGCGCAGATCAACGAAGCGGTAGCGCAGGCGGGTTTCCTCGCCGACGTCACTGTACTCGTTGAGCGGGAACGGTGGCGTTTCGGCTTCGTTGAGCACTTCCAGCTCGTAGCCCAGCACCTCGATGGCGCCCGAGGCCATGTTGGGGTTCACAGCACCGGCCGGGCGCAGGCGAACCTTGCCGGTGATCTTCACCACGAACTCGCTGCGAACACGATCAGCCTTGGCGAATGTCTCGGCACGGTCGGGATCGAATACCACCTGCGCCAGCCCTTCACGATCGCGAATATCGAGAAAGATCACCCCGCCATGATCGCGACGGCGATGTACCCAACCGCAAAGGGTGATTTCCTGACCATCCAGGCTTTCGTTCAACTGGCCGCAATAGTGGCTGCGCATCATGGTGGCTTCGCTTCTCGTATCGGTGAATTCGTTGATCGCGGCACGACTTCGCTGAGCACTTCGAGCCGCCGGGCACAAGCGCGGGATTCTATCAACTTAATCAGAATGACGCAGCCGTCGACCAGCCGCCGCTGGGAACCGCCGCGGCGCCCCTCGCTCAAACAGCCGTGATGCCACCGCACTTGCCTGCCATCAGCATGGCCTTTGTGGCTTACTATCCAGGCTTTGCTCAACCAAACAGGAGAACGACACATGGATATCAACATCGGCATCGCCGAACAGGACCGCGCCGCCATTGCCGAGGGGTTGTCCCGCCTGCTGGCCGACACCTACACCCTCTACCTGAAGACCCACAACTTCCATTGGAACGTCACCGGGCCTATGTTCAACACGCTGCACCTGATGTTCGAAACGCAGTACACCGAGCTGGCCGTCGCGGTTGACGACATCGCCGAGCGTATCCGCGCACTTGGTTTCCCCGCGCCCGGCACCTACGCCGCGTACGCTCGCCTGTCTTCGATCAAGGAAGAAGAAGGCGTGCCAAGCGCCGAGGAGATGATCAAGTTGCTGGTCGAAGGCCAGGAAGCGGTCGTACGCACGGCACGTGGCATCTTCCCACTGCTGGACAAGGTCAGCGACGAACCCACTGCCGACCTGCTGACCCAGCGCATGCAGATTCACGAAAAGACCGCCTGGATGCTGCGCAGCCTGCTAGCAGCCTGAGCCGCCGCGCGTGGGCAGCTGCTGCCCACGCGCCCCTTCCCTGACGCCCTTCACGACCACCGATTTGATGCCGCCCGCCGGCTCCTGTTAAATACCGCCGCGCCTCGGCGGCCCTTCCTTCTATATCGACGTCATCCTGACCGTTACGCTCCGGGACAGCGCCGCTCGAGCCTTTCCATTTTTGTAGTTGTGAGCTCAGACATGTTGAAGATCGTCCACCTGTTGACGGGCGTCGCTGCCCTGCTGCTGTCCTTTGTACCAAGCCTGCGCGGCCAGGCTCCGTTTCTCGAACATAACGCCGCCCTCGGCCTGTTCATGGTCGGCCTGCTCAATATTCAGTTCATTCCGTTCTATCGGTTGCAGGTTCAGGGCGTACGCCCGGTACTCGCCGCCGCATCGGCACTGATGATCATCGCGGCAATCGTTCAGGCGATCGTCGTCCTCGCCCCGATCGGCCAGATCGCCGGCCAACCGGCAACACTGGCCACGCTGCTGCTTGCCGTGGTCGCCGTACTGCTCCACCTCGCATCCCTGCAGACCCAGGCCGGCAGCCGACCGCAAGCCACCTCACATCGCCGCAGCGGCGCACCGAGCGCCGGCGAAACGGCCGGCACCGAAGGCCCTCGGGAAACCGGTACGGTCAAGTGGTTCAACACCTCGAAGGGTTTCGGCTTCATCTCGCGCGAGTCAGGCGAAGACGTGTTCGTGCACTTTCGCGCCATCCGCGGCGAAGGCCACCGCATACTGATCGAAGGCCAGCGCGTCGATTTCACCATTGTCCTGCGTGACAAGGGCCCGCAAGCCGAAGACGTGGTGATTCTGCACAGCCGATAGGCTCGCGCTCCGCCGCCCTCAATCAATAATGTGGCGGCGGAGCTTCTTCCCCCTCATCACCCAAGCGACTCTGCATCTCTTCCTGCCGACGCGAGAGCACTTCGAGCTGCAGCTGCAAGCGATCGATGATTCTCTGCTGCTCGACCAGCACATCGCTCAAGGTCTGCAAGGTATCGTCCTGGAACGCCAGACGGGTTTCCAGATCTGCAATACGGGACTCTGCATCCATCATCACTCTCCAGATCTAAGCTGATCGGCCAGCACCAGCTTGAGCTTATGCCTGATCTCGGCAACCTGCTCGTCACTGTAGGGCTTTGCCGGTAACCGGCCCCAGACCGGAGAGGGCCAGCTGGCGTCGCCTTTGCGTCGGGCGATGACATGCACATGCAACTGACTCACGACGTTGCCAAGCGTAGCCACGTTCATCTTGTCCGCGCCAAAGGTGTCCTTGACGATTTCCGCCAGCGCCGTCGCCTCCCTCCAGAGCAGCTGCTGATCGCCGACATCGAGCTGAAACAACTCACTGACCTCTTCTCGCCTGGGCACCAGGATGAACCAGGGATAGTTCGCATCGTTCATGAGCAACAACCGACAGAGCGGAAAGTCGCCAATGGTCAGGGTGTCCTGCGCTAGGCGCGCGTCGAGAACAAACATAGCTCACTCCTCAGTTCGAACGGGCAGCGCCGCAACAAGCCCAAAGGATACGCCAGCCGCGAGCGCACGGCAGCGTCTGCGCCCAGCACAGGCGCATTCGCCACCGGCAAGCGCACCAAATCGGTGCCTCCGCCTCCATGATTAATCCGCAACCTGCCCGCAGACCAAGCAAAGCCGTTGTAGGCACAGGACTTGCTAAGCTCACCACAATGGCGCGAATGGCCTTTTCGGTCGGGCAACCTTGCCCTAGCGCAAGACCCCGACTAGACAGTACATTCAGCAGATAGCGCGGCGCCGGAGGCCGAGTTGCCCGCTAAAAATAAGAAATGCCCGCTTTAGTTCGCGGGTAGGCATCGTTTTAATCCAAAGGAGCAAATCACGATGAAAGTGATGAAGTGGAGCGTAATGGCCCTGGCCGTAGCGGCAGGCACGTCGCAGATGGCCGTTGCCAGCCAGCAGGGCGGTTGCAGGAGCTGAGTGCAACACGGTTATTGAATTGAAACCGGAGCATCATGCCGCATTGCCATGGCATTTTGCATGACCTCTCCCATCACCTCG
>LZQO01000048.1_pt1 | contig 29257 bp, 36 predicted proteins | sample 768571 | NCBI WGS metagenome assembly LZQO01 (sample SAMN05207081, study PRJNA324507) | oil field metagenome | isolation source: sample BH-FW-10 from oil reservoir | place: India: Bombay High | collected 2015-12-01
GGCACTGAACCGGCTTGAGGTTCGAGCTCAATCAGAAGGGAGTTGTTGGCAGATGAGCGGCAGGCAACGGCGTCATAGCCTGGCCAGAAAGCAGCAAGATCAATAGGATGCATGGCGACAGCAGGGACAGGTGAAGGGTGTGTTTGGCGACTGCAATTTACCTGCTTCCCTGACTGTCAACTCGCTCTTTCCCCAGAGTCCGCGAAGAACCAAAAAAAAGCAGCCTAGTCGACTAAAGGCTGCGACCGATGACCGCCGCCTATCGGTGGGTACCGCAACGACGCGGCTGGTCCGGTTTCGGCTGCGCGGCCAGGCCAGGAATCAGGGGCTGCACGAGGGCTTCGCAGAGGCCCGGTAGCAGCAGCTGGTGCTCCGGTGCCAGCATCAGGCCATGCGACGAAAGTTCGAGCACGGTCTCGCGCTGCAACTGCCGCAGCAACGGCCATGTGGCTGCGAACCATCGCTGCGCCTGGGCGCCGAAGCGTGCGTCCAGCGCCTGCAGATCGAGCCGCCCCTGGCAGATCAGGCTCTGGCAGATCGCCCGGCGCAAGCCGTCGACATGGGCGGCGTGCAGGCCGCGCCAGACCGGCAGCAGATCCTGCTGCAGCGCCTCGCGGTAGCGTGCCGGCTGCTGCAGGCACTGCACGTAGCAGTCGCCCAATCGGCTGATGGCGCCGACGCGAGGGACAGATGGTCGGTACTTTCCGGTGTCGTGCTGTAGCCCGCCACGTCGTGGCGCAGGCTCTCGTTCTCCTGCGCCAGCGCGAGCTCGTCATGCGGCAGCACGAAGCAGCCCAGCCCGAGCAGGCGATAGCCGGCCGCGGTCAGCTGCTCCACGCCGTGGCGATGCATGTCCCGGGCGGCGCTGCGTGAAGCCAGGCCCAGGCGGGGTGAGGGCAGGCGCCCGGCGATGCTCAGTGAGCGGTAGTCAAACAGGCTGACGCGATCGGGCTGGAGTTCGATGATCGAGGCCAGCTTGCGCGCGAAGCTGGTTCCGGTCTGCCAGGAGCGGCCGTAGCCCAGGTCGACGTTGATTGCCTCGAACTGCAGGGCGCGTGCGGCTTCGAGCAGGCCGCGGATGCGCGCGGCGCTGCGGAAATACTCGACCGAGCCGCCGTCACCGGCATGCATGTCAGGCACACCGACGCTCAGCTGGCTGAAACCAAGCGAACGCAGCATGCCCACCAGCGGCCAGTCGGCATGCGCCAGTTCCACCTCGGCCAGGCAAACGGCGTGCTCGGAGAAGTGGAAACAGTCGCGCAGATGCGCAAGCAGTTCGGGCAGCGCACCGAGGCCAAGCGCCCGGGGCGCAACCTGAGCTGCACGACGGGTTGCCGCGGGCCAAGATGGCAGGCGATCTGCCGGGTTTGCTGCACGACGCCGGCGAGGTCATCGACCTCGATCGACAGCGTCAGCGGGCGCTGAGCACGACGACTGTCACGCAGCGCACGGAACAGATCCAGTGGAGAGAGGCGGTCGCGCAGATCGCCGGGGCCGGGATACCAGCAGGTCGCCTGGCGCGTCTGCCCGTATCGCTGCATCAAGCTGTCGTTCCAGCTGGCACGGCCAAGCATGGGAGCCTCCGGACGGCGCTTAGGGGGTGCTGCTATCTGTACACGGATTGGGCGAAGCGGTGTTGACCGGGAACAAGCCTGCGGTCATGGAAGAGAGGAGTGTGACGCGGTTGGGAAAGGAGGGCAGCGGAGCCTGCCCCCCTGCAAGACCTCACTTGTGGCTCAGTACCCACTCGGCGAGGATCTTGGCTTCTTCTTCGGTTACAGCGTTCGGCGGCATGGGAACAGGACCCCAGACACCCTGGCTGCCGTTCTTGATCTTGCCGGCGAGCATCTCGACGGCGCCGTCCTGGCCAGCGTACTTGGCAGCGACCTCTTTGTAAGCAGGGCCGACCAGCTTGCTGTCGATCGCGTGGCAGGCCACGCATGCCTTGCTCTTGTACAGGCTCTCTCCGTCCTGGGCCAGCGCCGGCTGCAGGGCAAGCGCGCCGCCAAGGGCCAACAGCGAAATCACGGTTTTCTTCATGGTGTTTTCCTTGCTTCTTGTTAGGTCCCGCCACGACCAGGGCCGCGATGAGACGACCGATTCGTCAGTCTGACGACTGCAAAATCATGGGACATTCTCTATCAGGCTTCAGCTCAATTCCAATGAGTAGCTCGCCAGGTTGATAGCAACTTCCTTGATTGAATTTCGTGATGCCCGAGGCGAGGTTCAGCGTACCAGCACCCAGCCCAGGGCGGTTGCCAGGATCAGCGAGAGACCCTGCCAGAATCGCAGCGGATTGCGCTCGAGCAACGGCGGGCGGCTGCGCGCCAGTAGTGCCGGGCCCGGTTCGCGCAGCTGGGTGACAAATTCCGACAGCGCCTCGAAACGGCGCGTGGGCTCCGGGTGCAAGGCCTTGGCCAGCACCTCATCCAGCCAGGCCGGCAGCTCGCTGTGCGCATCGCGCACCGAGCGATAGCGGAGCTTGAGCTGGGCCGCGCGACTGCGAGCTCTGGCGACCTCGCTGCCATAGGGCAACCGCCCGCTGAGCAGCTGGTAGGCGATCACCGCCAGCGAAAACTGATCCGAGCGCGGCGACCCCGGCTCGCCGAGCAGGTATTCCGGCGCGGTATAGGCGGCAGTGCCAGGCACCTGCTCAGCATGAGTGCCACTGATCTCCTCGAGCCCGGCGACGTGCGTCGAGCCAAAGTCGATGATCTTTACCGTGCCGTTACGGTCGATCATCAGGTTTTGCGGGCGCACGTCCTGGTGCAGCATGTCCAGGCGGTGGAAGGCCTGCAGACCGCGGGCGATCTGCTCGACGATGCTGCGCACCGTCTCCAGATCCGGCTGCGGATGGTCGATCATCCATTGCCAGAGCGTGCAGCCTTCGATGAAGTCGGTCACGGTGAACAGGTGCCGACGCGGCTGCGCAGGCAGGCGGCCGCGCGCCACATGCGGGTTATCGATGCGCCTGGCGATCCATTCCTCGGCCATGAAGCGCTCCAGATAGGCGCTGTCCTGGCGCTTTTCGAGCGACGGGATCTTCAGCGCGACCTGTTCGCCAGAGGCTTCGTCCTGCGCAAGGAAGACATGGCTGCGACTGCTGGTATGCAGCGCGCGGACGATGCGGTAGCCGTCGAGCGACATGCCGGCTTCCAGCATCGGTGGCAGAACGAGATCGGCAAGCTGCAACGGCAGTTCTTCGGCACCGTACGCGGGCAGGCGCTCGATGCGCACCAGTTGAGCGGTGAGGTTGTCGTCGCTGCCGGCGGCCAGCGCCTGCTCCACGAGCACCGCTGCGGCGCGCTGCAGGTCCTCGGCGTGCGCGGTGATGAAGCCCACCATCGCCGCGTCGCTCAAGTGCTCGTGAACGCCATCGGTGGTCAGCAGGAACAGGTCGCCTTCGGCCAGCGGTACGGCCTGGTAGTCGATTTCCAGATGCGCCTCGATGCCCAGGGCGCGGCCGAGGTAGCAGGTCTGTGCGCTGAGCTGCACGCGATGATCGCGGGTCAGTTGTTCCAGCGTGCCGCCGCGCAGGCGGTAGATCCGCGCATCGCCGACGTGGAACAGGTGCGCGGTGGTGGACTTGAGCACCACCGCGCTGAAGGTGCACACGTAGCCACGGTCGCGCTCGTAACGATGGATGCTTTGCCGGGTTTGCGCGTGCAGCCAGGAATTGATGGCAACGAGCACCCGGCCGGCTGACTTCTTCACCGACCAGGCGTCGGACGTGCAGTAGTAGTCGGCGAGAAAACTGGCGACGCTGGTTTCCGCGGCGACGTGGCTCACCGCGCTGCTGCTGATGCCATCGGCGATGGCGAGCGCAATGCCCTTGGTCGAACGCTGCGGCTCGTCCGGTATCAGGGCACCGTGAAAATCCTGGTTTGTTGGCTTGCGACCCCGGTCCGAATGCTGGCCGAGGCTGATGGAGAGTCGTGGGTTCATGGCGTTCGCCAGAAGGCCCGGCAGCGCGACGCCTGCCGGGCCGTCTGTTGGATGCTCAACCGAACGAGCGCTTGGCGGCGGTGCGCACGTGGGTGGCGTAGAGGGTCAGCCCGGTGAAGGCCAGGCCGCCGACGAGGTTACCGAGCGCCGTGGGGATCTCGTTCCAGATCATGTAGTCCATGACCGAGAAGTCGCCGCCCATGATCATCGCCGAGGGGAACAGGAACATGTTCACCACCGAGTGCTCGAAGCCCATGTAGAAGAACAGCATGATCGGCATCCACATGGCGATAACCTTGCCGCTGACGTTGGTGGAGATCATCGCGCCGACCACGCCCATCGAGACCATCCAGTTGCATAGCATCCCACGCAGGAAAATGGTCAGCCAGCCGGCCAGCCCGTACTCGGCATAGCCCAGGGTGCGCGCCTCGCCGATGTGCGAGATCTTCTCGCCGATCGGCCCCGGCTCGGTGGAAAAGCCCATGGTGAAGACGAACGCCATCATGAAGGCCACGGTAAGCGCGCCGGCGAAGTTGCCGACGAACACCAGCCCCCAGTTGCGCAGGATGCCCTGCACCGTGACGCCCGGGCGGCGGTCGAGCAGGGCCAGCGGGGTCAGCATGAACACGCCGGTGAGCAGGTCGAAGCCCATCAGATAGAGCATGACGAAGCCCACCGGGAAGAGCATCGCGCCGACCAGCGGCTGGCCGGTCTGCACGGTGATGGTCACGGCGAACACCGCGGCGAGGGCCAGGATGGCGCCGGCCATGAAGCCGCGGATCAGGGTGTCGCGGGTGGACATGAAGACTTTCGATTCACCGGCGTCCACCATCTTGGTGGCGAACTCGGAGGGGATGATGTAGGACATGGCGCTCTCTCTGTGTGGGCGGTGATGGCTTGGCTGGCGGTCTCTTGTTCGGGGGCGGCGGTCAGTTCACGGCGATCTGCACGGTGTCGCCGGCCAGCCGCACCGGCCAGACCTTGAGCTGCTGCTCGGGGTATTCCAGGCAGCGGCCATCGGCCAGGCGGAAGTGCTGCTTGTAGAGCGGCGAGGCGATCACCAGCTCACCGCGGATCTGCCCGAGCAGGCCGCGGCCGATGACGTTGGCGCCGGACTTGGGGTCCTTGTTGGCGATGGCGAAGAGCTGCTCGCCGGCCTCGCCGTCGGGCAGGTGGAACAGCGCCACCTGCTGGCCGTCGACCCAGGCGACCACGCCGGAGTTGGCCACCAGGTCCTGGCGGGCGCACAGGTTTTGCCACTGCGCAGGAGCGGCGGAACGTGCGGTCTGGGAACGGGCTGCATTGGTCGGGGTCATGTCAAACCTCCTCGGCGACGGGAATCAGGTGAAGTTCGGCGGCGCGGGCCGGGCGACGCTGGCCACGCTCCTTGACGAAGTGGATGTCCGGGTCTGGGCGAGCGTCGTTGACGAAGGTGCGGAAGCGCTTGAGCTTTTCCGGGTCGCTGATGGCGTTGGCCCACTCGCATTCGTAGGTGTCGACGACGTGCTGCATCTGGCTTTCCAGCTCGGCGGCGAGGCCCAGGCTGTCGTCGATGATCACGGCCTTGAGGTAGTCCAGCCCGCCCTCGAGCGACTCGCGCCAGACCGAGGTGCGCTGCAGCTTGTCGGCGGTGCGCACGTAGAACATCAGGAAGCGGTCGATGTACCTGATCAGGGTCGCGTCATCGAGGTCGGTGGCCAGCAGCTCGGCATGCCGCGGGCGCATGCCGCCATTGCCGGCCACGTAGAGGTTCCAGCCCTTGTCGGTGGCGATCACGCCGACGTCCTTGCTCTGCGCCTCGGCACATTCGCGGGTGCAGCCGGAGACGGCGAACTTGATCTTGTGCGGCGAGCGCAGGCCCTTGTAGCGGTTCTCCAGCAGCAGGGCCATGCCGACGCTGTCCTGCACGCCATAGCGGCACCAGGTGCTGCCGACGCAGGACTTCACCGTGCGCAGGCTCTTGCCGTAGGCGTGGCCGGTCTCGAAGCCGGCGGCGATCAGCTCGCCCCAGATGTCCGGCAGCTGGTGCAGCTGGGCGCCGAACAGGTCGATCCGCTGGCCGCCGGTGATCTTGGTGTAGAGGTCGTATTTCTTCGCCACCTGGCCGATGGCGATCAACCCCTCGGGCGTGATCTCGCCGCCCGGAATGCGCGGCACCACCGAGTAGGTGCCGTTCTTCTGCATGTTCGCCATGAAGGTGTCGTTGGTGTCCTGCAGCGGGATCAGTGCCGGATCGGTGATCGGCTGGTTCCAGCAGGAGGCGAGGATCGAGCCCACCGCCGGCTTGCAGATGTCGCAGCCGACATGCCCGCGGCCGTGCTTGGCCAGCAGTTCCTCGAAACGCCGGATGCCCTCGACGCGGACGATCCCGTACAGCTCCTGGCGGGTGTAGGCGAAGTGCTCGCACAGGCTCTTGTCGACCTCGACGCCCCGCGCCGCCAGCTCATGCTCGAACACCTGCTTGAGCAGCGCCGAGCAGCCGCCGCAGCCGGTAGCGGCCTTGGTCGCGGCCTTCAGCTCGCCAAGGTCGGTGACGCCGGCGTCGACCTGGCAGCACACCGCGCCCTTGCTGACGTTGTGGCACGAACAGATGGTGGCGCTGCCCGGCAGGGCGTCGGCACCGAGCGCCGGTGCGCCTTCGCCTGCCGGAAGGATCAGGCTCGACGGTTCGGCCGGCAGCTTGATGCCGTTCTGCGCGTATTGCAGCAGGGTGTCGTAGTAGCTGTTGTCGCCGACCAGCACGGCGCCGATCACCGTCTTGCCGTCCGGTGAGACCACCAGCCGGCGGTAGCTGCGCTGGCCTCGTCGATGAAGCGGTAGCTCTTGCTGCCGGGCGTGGCGCCGTGGGCATCGCCGATGGAGCCGACGTCGACACCGAGCAGCTTCAGCTTGGTCGACATGTCGCGCCGGTGAAAGGCGTATGCGCCTCGCCGGCCAGCTGTGCGGCGACGGTGCGGGCATGGTGTAGCCGGGCGCGACCAGGCCGAACACGCTGCCGTTCCAGGCGGCGCATTCACCGATGGCGAAGATGGCCGGGTCCGAGGTGCGGCAGTCGTTGTCCACAACCACGCCGCCGCGCGCGCCGACTTCCAGCCCGCAGGCGCGGCCGAGCGCGTCCTGCGGGCGGATGCCGGCAGAAAAGACGATCAGTCGTCTCGAGGAAGTCGCCGTCCTGGAAGTTCATGCGGTAGGCGTATTCCTCACCGACGATGATGTCCTGGGTGGCTCGAGACAGGTGCACGCCCACGCCCAGCGCCTCGATGCGCGCCTTGAGCGCGGCGCCGCCGGCATCGTCGAGCTGCACCGGCATCAGCCGCGGGGCGAACTCGACCACGTGCGCTTCCAGACCGAGGGACTTGAGCGCATTGGCCGCTTCCAGGCCGAGCAGGCCGCCGCCGACCACCACGCCGCGGCGGGCGCTGGCTGCGGCGGCACGAATCGCATCGAGGTCTTCGAGCGTGCGGTAGACCAGCCGGGCATTGCCTTCGGCGCCGGTAATCGGCGGTACGAAGGGGTAGGAGCCGGTGGCGAGAATCAGCTTGTCGTAAGGCTGGCGGCCGACGCTGGTAAGCACTTCGCGGCGCTCGCGATCGATCTCCAGCACCTGCACGCCGAGGTGCGCCTGCACGCCGTGCTGGTGTAGTAGTCGGCCTCGCACATGGCCAGCGACTCGGCATCGCGGCCGCCGAAGTATTCGGACAGGTGCACGCGGTCGTAGGCGCGCTGGCGCTCCTCGCCGTAGACATGCACCTGGTAGCGTCCCAGCGCGCCGCGCTCGACCAGTTGCTCGACGCAGTGGTGGCCGACCATGCCGTTGCCGACGATGATCAGGGTTTCTCGCTTGATCGGGGTGACGATCGAATTCACAGCCTTTTCCTCCGCCTGGCCTTGCCGGGCCGCAAAGCAAAAAGGCGCCTGGAGCCGTTGCCGGCCCCAGGCGCCTTTGCCTGGTATTCGTAGGTTTTTTGTGTCGATTCGCCCGAGCCCCGTTGCCCGGATCGCACTGTCCCGTCGCCTAGGGGCGCGGTGGTCGACGCTGACCACCCGGGACTGCCACTCGCATCGGGAGCGGCCTGTGCCTAGGGATTAGCAGGTTGCGTGCCAGATTCCGAAAAGGGCTGGCGAAGGCTGGAAAGGCGCGGCACAGAGCTGTTGCCGGGTCACCTGAGCGCTATCGCTACAGCCCCTTCCGGGCCGACCCGGCCTGTGCGCATGAACCACGAGAGTGCGCCACGGCCGGGCGACTCCCCATTCGGGGGCGCCATCAGCTCAGTTGGAACCGCGAGCCGATCGCCCCCAGGCGGCTGGAAAGGATGTGCAGCTGGCCGGCCTGTTCATCCAGCCGACCGGCATCGTCGGCGTTGCGCTCGGCGACATGCTGGACGTTGCGCAGGTGGCTGGCGACGTCCGCGCAAACTGCGCTCTGCTCATGCGTGGCCGCAGCGATCAGCTCGTTCATCCGCGAGATGGCCTCGATCTCGCCACCGATGGCCTCCAGCAGCGCGCGCGTGGTCTGGCTGCCGTCGACGCAGCGTTGCACGCTCTGCCGGCTTTCCTGCATCGCCTGGCTGGCCTGCTGGCTCTGCAGTTGCAGGCGGCCGATGACGCCCTGGATTTCGTCGGTCGACTCGGCAGTCCGACGTGCGAGGCTGCGCACCTCGTCGGCCACCACCGCGAAGCCTCGGCCCTGGTCGCCGGCGCGCGCCGCTTCGATAGCGGCATTGAGCGCCAGCAGGTTGGTTTGCGCAGCGATGGCACTGATGACGTCGAGCACGCGGCCGATCTCCGCAACTTCGGCGACCAGGCTTTGCACCCGCTGATCGGTCCCTTCGATGTGCTCGGCGAGCCGGCCGATCTCGCTCAGCGCCGTGCCCACCGACGCACGGCTTTCAGTGGCGCGGCGGGTGGCATCCGCGGCCGCCTTGGCGGCGTGATCGGCATGCTCGGCAACGTCATCGATGGCCAGGCTCATCTGCTGCATGGCCTCGGTCATCTGCGCGGCCTCGGCCAGCTGGCCGGTCGCGCCGCTGCGCAGGGTGGTGGTGGCCTCGCGCAACTGTCCGGCAGAGGCGCCTACCTGGCCCGCGTCGGCAAGCGCCGAGTGCAGCAACTGCCCAAGCTGGACGAGCAGACCATTGAAGCGTTCGGCGATCAGGCCGCGCCCGCGGTGACGCACGCTCAGATCGAAGCGCTGCGCATCGCGTGTGATGCCGGCGACAGTCGCCATCAGGGCATCGCCCTCGGCCGCCTCACGTGCGGCGCGCAGCGCCAGGTAGACGAGAATGGCGCTCTCGACCACGACATACACCGCGTGCAGAGCGATCACGCCCCAGCTGCCGGCTGGTACCAGGTAAACCGGCGTGCCCTGCTGCTGCAGGGCGAAGAACGCCAGATGATGCACGGCGATGGTGGTCGCCGCGACGACGATGGGCAGCCAGTCCCGGTAATAAACGAGAAAGGCCAGCAGCACGAAGATGCCGAAGTGCATTTCAAGCAGGCCGTGCGCCAGGTTGATGTGCAGCGCCGACATCACCATGAACGCGGCCGCGACGGTGCAGCGCAGCAGACGCCCGCCGGGAATCAATGCCTGCAGGGCGCTGACGCTGACCGTGGTGAGCCCACCAATGAGCAGCGCCTGGGCCCAGCCACCATTGAACGCTGCCAGCCCCAGGGCATAGGCGAACAGCAGCCAGAGCACGCCGAGCATGATGCGGTCGGCCTGGCGAAAATGGGCATGCAGGTCGTTCGCTTTCATGCCGCTCCGGGTGCTTGATGCGGCCAGGCTGGGCCGGGTGCGCGCCGCTGGCGCGCAACGCCAGCACGTCCGGGTGCGCCGCGGGCTTGGCCAGCAGCAGCTGGGCGGTGCCGATGGCCCGCTCGAGAAAGCCGCCTTCGCAGTAGCACAGGTAGAACTCCCAAAGCCGATAGAACTGCTCGTCGTAGCCCAGCTGCTCGAGCTCCTGGCGCGCTTGGCGAAGGTTGTCGTGCCACAGGCGCAGGGTGCGCGCATAGTGCTCGCCGAAATCCTCCATGTGCACCAGGTTCATGTCGGTTTCGCGCGTGGCGAGGTCGACCATCTTCTGCACCGAGGGCAGGGCGCCGCCGGGGAAGATGTAACGCTGGATGAAATCGACGCTGCGCCGAGCGCGTTCGTAGCGCTGGTCGCGGATGGTGATCGCCTGCAGCAGCATCAGCATCGGGTTTGAGCAGGCGCGCGCACTGGCGGAAGTACTGCGGCAGGAAGCGGTGCCCGACTGCTCGATCATCTCGACGGACACCAGCTTGTCGAACTGGCCTTCGAGGTCGCGATAGTCCTCGAGCAGGAGCGTGATGCGATCCTGCAGGCCCTGCTCCTCGATGCGCCGCTGGGTGTAGGCGTACTGCTCGCGCGACAGCGTGGTGGTGGTGACCCGGCAGCCGTAATGCACCGCGGCGTAGAGCGCCATGCTGCCCCAGCCGGTACCGATCTCCAGCAGATGGTCCTCGGGGCCGAGCTCCAGCTTGCGGCAGATGCGCTCGAGCTTGTTCAGCTGAGCCTGCTCGAGGCTGTCTTCGACGTTTTCGAACATCGCCGCCGAGTACATCATGGTGCGGTCGAGCATGCGCTCGAACAGGTCGTTGCCCAGGTCGTAGTGCGCGGCGATGTTGCGCCGTGAGCCGCTGCGGGTGTTGCGGTTGAACCAGTGCAGCGCACGCACCACCGGCTGGCCGAACAACGCCAGGCCACGCTCGATGCCGTCCAGCACCTCGAGGTTGGCGACGAACAGGCGCACCACGGCCGTCACGTCGTGGCTGGTCCAGTAACCCAGCACATAGCTTCGCCAGCGCCGATCGAGCCGTTGCTGGCGACCAGCCCCCAGAGGTTGGCGTCCTGCACGCGGATCTCGGCCTGCAAGGCGTGCCCGCGCTCGCCGAAGTGCAGTCGCTGGCCGCCGTCGACCAGGGTCAGCCCGCCGTGGCGCAGGCGCTTCAGGTGGCCGATGACGATACGCCGCAGCAGGCTGCTGGCCAGGCCGCTGGCGGCCATCGGTTTGGCTTTGACAGACAGGCTAGAGCTTTTCATCGCGGGGCTCCCTGGGTTGCGAGGTGGCGACGCCGTAGTGGCCAATGGCGGCGGTGTGGTCGAACAGCGGGACACGTTTGACGAGCAGGCGCAGGGCCTGCCAGTAGATGCCGAGCAGGGTCTTGCCGGTCATCCAGGGGAAGGCCAGCAGGTGGCGGTGCAGGGCAGTGCGGTCGAGCACCTGGCGTTCGAGGGTGAGCGTGGCGTCGAACAAGCGGGTCTCGCCCTGCCAATCCTCCATGTGCACGGCCAGCTGCGGGCCGGGAATGGTGAAACGCATGCGGTATTCCAGCTCGCGCGGCAGGAATGGCGAGACGTGGAAGGTCTTGGCCACGCTGCAGCGCAGCTTGCCGACCTGATTGGCCGGCAGAACGTAGTGATACCGCTCGCGCCAGGGGGTGTTGCTCACTTCGCAGAGCACGGCGCGCAGTTGCTCGTCGGCATCGAAGCAATAGAAGAAGCTCACCGGGTTGAACGAAAGCCCCCAGCTGCGCGGCTGTGTCAGCACACGTATGGGCCCGTCGATCCGCTTGCCGAGCGCCTCGGCCACGCGCTGGCGCACCGCATCGGCCAGGCCGGTGCCGTTGCACGTGAACTCGGCAGGTAGTCGGTCTCGCGGAAGCAGAACGCCGCCAGCCGCCCGGCCAGGGGCGACAGCTCGGTCAGCGCCTGTTGCTCGGCCAGGTCCAGGTAGAGCAGGCCGATGCGATAGCGAAACGCATGGGCCCGCGGAGCGAAGCGCCGATGCCGGACCCAGCCGGAATAGAGCGCGCTGTGCGCCAGCGCAGTGCTCACAGCTGCTCTCCGAAGGCTTCGGCGACGCGCAGCGCGCTGACCACGCCATCTTCATGGAAGCCGTTGGCCCAGTAGGCACCGCAGAAGTAGCTGTGTTGCTGGCCTTGCAGTTCCTCCACACGCTCCTGCGCGGCAATCGCGGCCAGGCTGTATTGCGGGTGGGCATAAGTGAAACGGGCGAGTATGCGTCGCGGGTCGATCGCCTGGGTCTGGTTGAGGCTGACGCAGAAGGTCTCCGGCGCCTCGATGCCCTGCAGGATGTTCATGTTGTAAGTCACCGCCGCCGGCTGCTGCGGCGGGCCGCCCAGGCGGTAGTTCCAACTGGCCCAGGCGAGCCGGCGGCTGGGCAACAGGCGGGTGTCGGTATGCAGAACGACATCGTTATCGGCGTAGCCGATGGCGCCGAGCACCGTCTGCTCCGCTTCGCTCGGGCGCTCCAGCAGGCGCAGTGCCTGATCGCTGTGGCAGGCGAACACCACCTTGTCGAAGCGCTCCACGCCAAGGGCGCTGTGCAGCGTGACACCTTCGGCGTCGCGGCGTACCTCGTAAACCTGGCAACTGCGGCGGATGCGCTCGGCGAAGCCGCGGGTCAGCGGTTCGACATAGGCGCTGGAACCGCCCTCGACCACATACCATTGCGGCCGGTGGTTCACCGACAGCAGGCCGTGGTTGCGGAAGAAACGGACGAAGAACTCCAGCGGAAAGCCCAGCATGTCCTTGAGCGACATGGACCAGATCGCCGCGCCCATCGGCACGATGTAGTGGTTGATGAAGCGCTGCCCGTAGCGCCCGATGGTCAGGTATTCGCCAAGCGTCACGTGCGGGCCGATCCGGCCATTGGCCAGGTCGTCCTGGGCCTCGCGGTTGAAGCGCAGCAGGTCCTGCAGCATGCCCCAGAAGGCCGGCGAGAACAGGTTGCGCCGCTGCGCGAACAGCGTGTTGAGGTTGTGCCCGTTGTATTCCGTGCCGCTCGCCGGGTCGCATACCGAGAAGCTCATCTCGGTCGGCTTGTAGGCCACACCGAGCTGGTCGAGCAGGCGGATGAAGTTCGGGTAGGTCCAGTCGTTGAACACGATGAAACCGGTATCGATCCGGTAGTGGCGGCCGTCGAACTCGACCGGAACGGTGTGGGTATGCCCGCCGATCCAGCTCTCGGCCTCGAACACGGTCACGTCGTGCCGACGGGCGAGCAGGTAGCGCAGGCCAGGCCGGAAATACCGCTGCCGATGATGGCAATTTTCATGGTCTGTCTATCCGTGAGAGTCAGGCCGCGCCAGCCGGCGGCCAATGGCGAACTGCAGCCTGGCGGGCAGCCAGGAAAGCAGGCGCAAACCGGCGATGAAGGGAGCCGGAAACGCGATCTCCAACGGCCGCTGTTCGAGCCGCTCGAGAATGTGTTGCACGGCGCGTTCGACCGGCCAGCGCATGGGCATGGGAAAGTCGTTGCGGCGGGTCAGCGGGGTGTCGACAAAGCCGGGGCTGACCAGCGTGACGTCGACGCCCTGCGCCGCCAGATCCAGCCGCAGCGCCTGCAGGAGGTAGCGCAAGCCTGCCTTGGAGGCGCCGTAGGCTCGGCGCGCGGCAACGGCAGCCAGGTCACCGAGCTGCCGACACCCACCAGATGAGGCCGGTCGCCGCGCAGCAGCAGAGGCAATGCCGCCTCGATGCAGTAGGCCGGGGCGATCAGGTTGCTGCGCACCACCCGTTCGACCAGGGCGGCATCGAAGCGGCCCGCCTCGATGTACTCGCAAGTCCCGGCGTTGAGGATGGCCTGGTCGAGCGCGCCCCCATTGCACGCCGATGACCTCGGCCATGCCCGCCACCGCAGCGGCGTCGGTCAGGTCGCCGGGCAACACTAGCGCCTGCAGCGGATAGCGCTCGGCCAGTGCCTGCAGCGGCTCCGCGCGCCGCGCACTCAGCGCGACCCGGTGCCCGGCGGCCAGCAGGCGCGCAGCCATTGCCTGGCCGATGCCACTGCTGGCGCCGGTCAGCCAGATGCGCCTGGGCGCGCTCACGCCAGCCTCCGGCGCAGCCAGCGAATGGCACCGCCCATCAGCGGGACGTGCTGGTAGAGCAGGGCGCCGGCATCGAAGTAGTCGCGGTGCCGCTCGACCTTGCCGTCGAGGTTCCAGCGCAGCAGGCTGCAACCTTCCAGGCTGATCGGCTTGCCACCCTTGAGCCGCGGGTGTTCGTAGGTCATCAGCCAGCGCAGGTAGCCCTGACCGTCGCGCACCTGATCGAAGGCGAAGAACTCGAACTCCAGCGCCTGGACGTTGGCGTACAGCTGCGCGAAGTAGCGCTCGAGCTCATCCAGCCCCCAGACCTCGTGCAGCGGGTCGCTGAAGTGCACGCTGTCGCTGTACAGCTCGCCGAGGCGGTGAAGATTGCTGGCATCGAGGCCGGAGAAACCCTCGGCGAAGCGTTCGAGAAAGGCGCTCATGTGGTCACCTCCAGATTGCGAAAGGCGTCCAGCGCCCGGGCCCGGCTCATGCCCAGGTCGACGATCGGCGGCGGGTAGCCAGCGGGCAGGAACAGCGCGCCGGCGCTGCTCGGGTCGTGGATCTGGCGGTCGCTCAAGGCATCGAGCTCCGGCAGCCACTGGCGCAGGAAGCGGCCTTCGGGGTCGAAGCGGCGCGACTGGCTGTGCGGATTGAACAGGCGGAAGTAGGGCACCGAATCGGTGCCGGTCGAGGCGCTCCACTGCCAGCCGCCATTGTTGGCCGCCAGGTCGCCGTCGATGAGGTGGCGCATGAACCAGCGCTCGCCCTCGCGCCAGTCGATCAGCAGGTTCTTGCTGAGAAACATCGCGGCGACCATGCGCAGGCGGTTGTGCATCCAGCCGGTAGCCAGCAGCTGGCGCATCGCGGCATCGACGATCGGGTAGCCGGTACGGCCCTGCTGCCAGGCCGCCAGCTCGTCCGGGGCATGGCGCCAGGGCAGCGCCTCGGTGTCGCGGCGAAACGCACGGCCCATGCTGACCCGCGGAAAGCCCACGAGGATGTGCTTGTAGAACTCGCGCCAGAGCAGCTCGTTGATCCACACCACGGCGCCCGGGTTGCCGCTGTCGAGCTCGCCGTGATTGCGGCTCAGCACTGCATGCAGGCACTGGCGAACCGAGATCACGCCGGCTGCCAGGTAGGCCGACAACTGGCTGGTACCGTCCCGGGCCGGCAAATCGCGTAGCCAGTCGTAGTAGCGCAGGCGTTCGTCGGCAAAGTCGTCCAGGCGCTTGCGCGCGTGGTGCTCGCCGGCCGGCCAGAGCGCGCGCAACGTCTCGCTCGGCGTGTCGAAACCGCTCACGCTCGTCGGCACCGGATCGGCCGCGACGCCGAGCGGTGCCTGCGCAGCCGGCAACGGTACGCAGGGCGGCAACGCCGGGGCCAGGCGCGCCAGCGCCGCCTTGCGGAACTGGCTGAAGACCTTGAAGTAGCCACCGGACTGGGTCAGCAGCGTCCCGGGCGTGAACAGGAGCTGGTCGAGGTGATGACGCCAGGTCACGCCGATACCCTGCAGCGCGTGGGCCACGGCCTCGTCGCGGCGCCGCTCGTTGACCCCGTACTCGTCGTTGACCCGCACGCAGTCGATGTGGTGTTCACGGCAGACGCCGGTCAACACCGCCGGCAGGCCTTGCCAGTCGGCCGCCTGGCGAATCAGCAGCGGCACGTTGAGCCGGCCGAGCTCGGCGGAAAGCTCGGCGAGGTTGCGCAGCCAGAAATCCACCTTGCAGGGCGCGTCGTCATGGGCCTGCCACTGCGCGGGCGTGATGACGTACAGCGCCAACGTCGGGCCGGCCTCCATCGCGGCGGCCAGGGCGGTGTTGTCGTGCGCACGCAGATCGCTGCGCAACCAGATCAGTTGGGTCATGCCCGATCCTCCTCTGACGGGTCCAGCAGGTCGGCCTCGGCCAGCTGCGCCAGTACCTGCAGCGGCCCCTCGGCCAGCCGCACGGGCGCCTCTTCCAGCGCAGCGCGGTGAATGAGGCTGGCCGGGCCGACGAGCACCAGCGGCGCGGCGCCCTCGCGGGCCAGTCGCGGCAACTGGCGCTGCAGACAGGCCTTGTCCAGGCTCTGGTCGGTATGCAGGAGCAGGGCGGTGGGGTTCAGCCGTTCGAGTGCGAGGGCCAGCTCGGCGAAGGGCACCGCGCGCTCGATCAGTTCGACCGGCGCCACTGCCGACACCAGCCAGGCGGTCAACCAGAGACCGGGGTCGACCGGGCGCTCGGCCAGGCTGGCGATCAACATGGCCGGCCCGGACTGCTGGCGATTGCTGTGGTACAGGCGCATGGCGATCTTGTTGCGCAACCAGCTCTCGAACATCACGCGCTCGAGCGCGGCGCCGAACTGGCCCTGCCAGCGTTGCGTCAGCTCGTCGAGCAGGGGCAGCAGCAGGTGCTGGCAAAGCGTGCGCGGCGGGTAGATGGTCAGCGCGCGGTTGAAGGTGTCGTCGAGCTGGCGCTCGTTCAGGCGCTCGAGGGCGGCGAGCATCTGCTCACGCAGCTCGCTCCAGGGATTGTGTTCCGCATGCTCGACCGGCTGGCGCGCGTCCAGCAGGTGCTTGATCTGGCCGACGGCCACACCGCGGTTGAGCCAGGCAAGAATCTCGCGGATACGTGCCACGTGCTCGTCGTTGTAGAGCCGATGCCCCTTGCCGGTACGCAGGGGCACGATGAGCCGTAGCGCCGTTCCCAGGCACGCAGGGTCACCGGGTTGACGCCGGTCAGCCGCGCCACCTCACGAATCGGCAACCAGCCTGGCTGTGACGCCTGCGGCTCTGGATGGAGGTCGTTCATGGTCAGATTCCGTTACGCAGGCTGAGGGTTTCCGGATGTGGCTGCAGATAGGCCTGCCGGGCGATGTAGCGGTGCGGGTGGCGGCGGAAGTGGTGCTTGAGCAGGGTCAACGGCACCACCAGCGGGACGATCCCGTCGCGGTATTGGTCGATCAGCCGGCGCATTTCCTGCCGGTCCTCGGCGTTGAGGGCATGCTTGAGGTAGCCGCTCAGGTGCTGCAGCACGTTGCTGTGCGTACCGCGCGTGGCGGTCTTCTTCAGCGCCTGCATCAGGCGGCTGAAGTAGTCCGCGGCGAACGCCTCGATCGGCTGCCGACCGGCTTCGGAAACCAGCCGCCCCAACACCTTGTATTGCAGCGGGTTGTTGGCCATCAGCTGGTACTTGTAGCGGGCGTGAAAGTCGACGATGGCACGGGCACTGATGCCTTCGGCCAGCAGCGCCTGCCATTCGGCATAGGCGCAGACGCGGGTGAGGAAGTTTTCGCGCAGAACCGGGTCGTTCAGGCGGCCGTCTTCTTCCACTGGCAGATCGGGGCGTGCCTGCATGAGGTGCCAGGCAAAGATGCCGCTACCGCCGCCGGCCAGGCCGTAGCCATTGGCACCGTAGACCTTGACGCGCTCCATGCCGCAGGAGGGCGACTTCTGCATGAGGATGAAGCCACTGATGTCGGTGAGCTCCGACGCGACCTGCCGCGCGTAGCGGGCCAGGCGTCGGTCACGTCCAGTTCGGGACGACGGCTGCCGACCGCGCGCGGTGCCTGCGGGTCGCCGACCAGGCGGATCGCTTCGCGCGGCACACCCAGCCGATGGCCATTTCCGGGCAGACCGGGACGAGCTCGAAATGTTGTGCAAGCGTTTCGCTGCACAGCCGCGACTCTTTGTGGCCACCATTGAAGCGCACCGGCTGGCCGACCAGGCAGGCGCTGATACCGATCTTGATGGCGGGGTGAGACATGGCGACCTCCAACTTTACTTGTACAGCTGTTGCTTCTTGTACAACATAGGGCCATCATAAGCCTGCAGTTGTACAAGTCAACAGGGATGTACAAGATTGTGTGAGAGGTCAGTGCCAGCCGATTCTCCAGCGCTGCTCGTCGCGCAGCTCGCGCCAGTCGATCCACTCACTGCGCTGGCTGTACACGGCCTGCAGCTCTACGCGCTGTAGTGTTCCGGCTTCATCGTGCTCGAGATCGGTCACGAGAAAGTGCTTTTCGCGCCGCACGGGCTGGCGGGCGGTCCATTTCGATAGGCGTAGCTTGGCGGGATTGAAGCGATTCACGGGGCAGTACCGGCTATACAGACCCAAATAGTTGTACAGGCCTATGCTTGCTGAGTACAGAGCGAGCAGGCACCAACAGAGGAGGCGGGACCATGCATATTCTGCTGACCGGTGGTACCGGGCTGATCGGCCGGGCGCTGTGCCGCCACTGGCTCGAACAGGGGCATCAGCTCACCGTCTGGAGTCGCAGACCGGGCCAGGTGGTAGGTCTCTGCGGCCGGCAGGTTCGCGGCATTGGCACGCTCGATGAAATCACTCACGAGCCGCTGGACGCTGTGATCAACCTCGCCGGTGCACCTATTGCCGACCGCCCATGGACCAAGGTCCGTCGACGCCTGCTCTGGGACAGTCGCATTCACCTCACCGAGCGTCTGGTGGACTGGCTGGCCGAACGCGACGAGCGCCCGGCGGTGCTCATCTCCGGCTCGGCCGTCGGCTGGTATGGCAATGGTGGCGAACACCTGCTCGACGAGGACAGCAGGCCGGTGACGGGCGACTTCGCCAGCCAGCTGTGCGGCGCCTGGGAGGAGGCGGCCTGCGAGGCCGAGCAGCTTGGCATCCGCGTCGTACGCGTGCGCACCGGCTGGTACTGGCCGAAGACGGCGGTTTTCTCAAGCGCCTGCTGCCGCTGTTCCGCCTGGGCCTCGGCGGGCCGACCGGCAATGGTCGGCAGTGGATGCCATGGATCCACCTGCAGGACCAGATCGGCCTGATTGATTTTCTTCTCTGCCAGCCGCAGGCCAGTGGCCCGTACAATGCGTGCGCGCCGCAGCCGGTACGCAACGCCGAGTTCGCCCGCGCGCTCGGCCGCACGCTGCACCGGCCGGCGCTGCTGCCGGTGCCGGGCTTCGCGCTGAAGCTGGCGCTGGGCGAGATGGCCGATCTCCTGCTCGGTGGGCAGCACGCGCAGCCCAAGCGATTGGAGGCGGAGGGTTATCGCTTCCGTTTCCGCGAGCTTGATTCGGCGTTGACCGATCTTCTGGCCCGCCCAGGCGGGCAGAAACTGCGGCATGTGTGAAAATGGCGCGCCGCGCGGAGGCGGCGCACTCGATTGGCAGTCAGGAAATTCGTATGACAGAGCAGGCGTTGTTGTTGGTCAACCTGGGTTCGCCCGCGTCGACGCAGGTGGCGGATGTGCGCCGTTATCTCAACCAGTTCCTCATGGACCCTTACGTGGTGGACCTGCCGTGGCCGCTGCGGCGCCTGCTGGTTTCGCTGATCCTGGTCAAGCGCCCGGAGCAGTCGGCGCACGCCTACGCCTCGATCTGGTGGCCGGAGGGTTCGCCGCTGGTGGTATTGAGCCGGCGCCTGCAGGAGGCGATCCGCCCGTACTGGCCACAGGGGCCGGTCGAACTGGCCATGCGCTACGGTGAACCCTCGATCGAAAAGGCGCTGGTCCGCCTGGCCGGCCAGGGCATCAGCCAGGTCACCTTCGCACCGCTCTACCCGCAGTACGCCGACAGCACCACGACAACCGCCATCGAGGAAGCGCGGCGAGTCATTCGCCAGCATGGGCTGAAGCTGCAGCTGTCGATCCTGCAACCGTTCTACGACCAGCCCGAATACCTCGATGCCCTGGTTGCCAGCGCACGCGAGTACCTGGACGGCGGCTTTGATCACCTGCTGCTGAGCTTTCACGGGCTGCCCGAGCGCCACTTGCACAAGAGCGACCCCTCCGGCAGCCATTGCCTCAAGGGCGCCGACTGCTGCCAGCGTGCCGAGGGCGAGGTGCTCGCACACTGTTATCGCGCGCAGTGCCTGCGTACCGCCGAGGCCTTCGCCGCCGGTGCGGGCCTGGCTGCCGATCGCTGGTCGGTCTCGTTCCAGTCGCGGCTCGGTCGTGCGAAGTGGATCGAGCCCTATACCGAGGCGCGCATCGACGAGGTGGCCGCGCAGGGCGTCAAGAAGCTGCTGGTGATGTGCCCGGCGTTTGTCGCCGACTGCATCGAGACGCTCGAGGAGATCGGCGATCGCGCCCGCGAGCAGTTCATCGAAGCCGGCGGCCAGGAACTGGTTCTGGTGCCCTGCCTGAACACCCATGAGGCCTGGGTGCAGGCGCTCGCCACGCTGTGCCGGCGCGCGCCGCAAGCGCTCTGAACCCGCACGGGGCGCCTCGGCCTGGCGCCCCGCACATGCGGCGCGGTTCCGGCTAGCCCGAGCGGCTCGCGACCGGGTCGTCCAGGCAGGCCAGGCTCAGGGCGTTCTTGCCATTCATCTTGGCGTTGTACATGCAGTGGTCGGCGCGGCTGATGAGCTCATCCACGCCCTGTTCGTCGCCCCGGAACAGCGCGACGCCGATGCTGGCGCTGCTGCTCAGCTCGCGTTCGCCGATGCAGTAGGGCGCGGCCAGGCTTTCCAGCAGCTTTTCCCCGATGCGGCTGGCCTGGCCGATGGCTTCCTCCGGCTCCTGGCGAGATCCTCGAGGATCACCACGAACTCGTCGCCACCCAAGCGGGCGACGGCCTTCTGCAACCGCTCGGCGACCAGGCGCAGGAACTGATCGCCGGCCTTGTGGCCACAGGCGTCGTTGATCATCTTGAAGTTGTCCAGGTCGATGAACATCACCGCACCGCAATGCCGGCTGCGTTCGCTGGCATCCAGGGCATGCTGCAGGCGGTCGAGGAACAGCCTGCGGTTCGGTAGGTTGGTGAGCGGGTCATAGAACGCCAGTTGATGGATGCGCTCCTCGGCCAGCTTGCGCTGGGTGATGTCCATGACCGTGGCGATGTAGTGCGTGACCTTGCCGTTGTCGTCGCGCACCGCGGTAATGGTTTGCCACTCGGGAAACACCTCGCCGTTGCGGCGGCGGTTCCAGATTTCGCCTTCCCAGGAGTCGGTGGTCTTGATCTGGTGCCAGAGCGCGGCATAGAAGGCTTCGTCATGGCTACCGGAGGAAAGCATCTTTGCCGGCTGGCCGATCAGTTCCTCGGCGCTATAGCCCGTGATGAATGTGAAGGCCCGATTGACGCGGATGATGTAGGCCTGCGGGTCGGTGATGAACATGCCTTGCTGCGATTCGAAGGCGATGGCGGCGATGCGCCGCTCCTGCTCGGCAAGGTCGCGTTCGGTGATGTCGCGGCTGCACCAGACCACCGCACGCCGTTCGTCCTCGGTGGTTTCCAGACGCTGTGCGCGGCCCTCGAAGGTGCGCAGGCCGTCGAGCGTCTGTAGCGAGTAACGGCTGCGCTGCGGGGTGTTGCGCTCGAGGGTCAGGCGAATGAAGGCAAGAAAGCGATCGGCATCCTCGGGATCGAAGACTTCGTGCAGCAGGCGCCCGACGAGCCGGTGGGGCTCCTGATAGAGCAACAGGCTGTCGGCCGTCAGGACTTCCAGATAGCGCCCGTCCTCGTCGAGCACCATCAGCAGGTCGGGCATCGCCCGCGTGATCGCCCTCAGCCGCGCTTTGCTGCGTTGCAGCGCCTGCTCGGTGCGGGCGCGCTCGGCAAGGTCGTTGAGCAGCAGCCCGAGCACCGCGGTAGCCAGCGGCAGGGTCAGCAGAAAGGGTAGCGCAACGGTCTTCACCGCGATCAGGCCGAGCCCCGAAGGCAGCAGCGCCTGCACGGCGACCACCGGCAGATGGATGATGAACCCGGCTGCCAGCAAGGGCAGAAAACGCAGCGGCAGATGCCCGCGTTCGTGAGCCAGACGCAGCACCAGGCCCAGGAGTATCGGGATGAAGATGCTCAGTAGGCCGACATAGGTGCCCACACCACCGAGCCAGACCCGGTAGCTGGCCGCCAGCACACCGGCGACCGCGGCCGTCAGCGGCCCGCCGAACAGCGCAGCGATGCCGAGCACGACGCTGCGTGCATCGAAGATCAGGCCCGATTGCAGGGTGAAGGGCACAAGCATGCCGATGATGCACGCGGCCCCGAAGCACAGCCCCATGACCAGCTGAAGCAACCGAGGCTGGCGGTGCGCCAGGTGTCGCAGGCTGAAGGTGAATAACCAGCAAAGGGCCAGCAGGAGCAGGGCATTGACTACCAGCGATTGCAGCATCGCTCATGCCTCGAATTGTCGTACGCGATAGTGGCCTATTAATAGCAGCATACCGGCGGCGGTATAGCCAGCGGAAAATAGGCCCTGTCGCGCTGAAACGGGGGTACCGAGGCGTCAGTTCCTCAGCGCTTGCAGCTCGGCGCGCAGCCGGGCGTTTTCGGCCTCCAGCTCGCGCACGCGCTGCAGCGCCTCGACTTCGGCACTGACGTTTTTCTGGATACCGATGAAGTAGGTGAGCTGGTCGGCCTCGTTGAACACCGGGGTGATCGAGAGCTCGTTCCAGAAGGGGGTGCCATCGCGCCGGTAGTTGCGGATCACCTCCCGGCACGGGCGGTGGTTGCGTACCGCTTCGCGGATGGCGTTGAGCCCCGGCTGATTGCGGTCGTCCCCCTGCAGGAAGCGGCAGTCCTGGTAAAGGATCTCGTCCACCGTGTACCCGGTCAGGCGCTCGAAGGCCGGGTTGGCATAGATCAGGATGTTGTCTTCGCCTTCCTGCTCGGCAACCACGATGCCGTCGTTGGAGGCTTCCACTACCAGTTGCAGCAGCTTGGCGTTGATCATGTCAGGCAAGTCCGGTTGGCATTCTTGTCGCGGCATTCTAGTCGATTGTCGCCGGGCTGTAGCGGTCCAGCCCGGCGTGCCGGACACCGATTTGTAACGGCGCGCGCTCACTCGGCCTTGCGGAAGAACAGTGTGACCTGGCCAAGCTCGACGCCGAACTTGGTCATGAACGATCGGTTGGCCATGGTTTTGGCATCGATCAGGTACATCCAGTCGTCGAAGTTCACCCGGTACACCGAGCCATCGACCGGCAGTTCGAGCACGTAACGCCAGCGCAGTGCGTTACCGGCGACTTCGCCAACGGCTTCGCCGACCACGTCCCCTGCAGTGCCGCGCCAGCGATTCGGGCCGTCGGGGCGCAGCGTCCAGACGCGCCGCTGGGTAGTGCCGTCGCTGTAGCTGAAGTGCTCGTCGAGAATCAGCCGGTCACCCTCGAGCGAACCGTCGATGCGCACATGGAAGCGCTTGACCACTTCGCCGGAGCGCTTCTGGAACATGCCCCAGGCATCGACGCGCCCGGCGAAATACTCGCGCAGGTCCAGGCGCGGTTCCTCGTTGCGATAATCGCCGACCTCGACATTGGTGCAGCTGGCCAACAAGGCGCAGAGCAGAATCATCAGTTTCTTCATGCGAAGCTTCCTCCACGAGCGAGGCGCGAAAGCGCCGTGGCCGCCAGCAACTTCAATGCACAGGGCACGCCGGCGTAGACAAAGGCGAGTCGCCAGTCGGCGGGCTCGCCCGGGGTGTAGCCCAGCAGGGCCAGTAGCGGCAGGCCGAGCCCGGCGAAGGCGAGCGCGAGCTTGGCGAGCAGGCTCCAGATGCCGAAGTAGCGGCCGTCGCGCCGCGTTCCTCGGGCGGGATGAGGTCGGCAAGCAGCGCGGGCGGCAACGCCAGGTCCGCCCCGAGGGCGAGGCCGCTGAGCAGGCAGATCAGCGCATAGGCGAATGCCGCACCCGGCTCGAGAAAGATCGCCCAGATGAACGCGGCGCAGGCGGTGAACATGCCCAGCCGCCAGCAGCGGACCTTGCCGAAACGGTTGGCCAGCGCCGTCCAGAGTGGCAGGCCGAGCGCCCCGGAGACGAAGTAGAGCGCCAGAAACCAGCCGGCCTGGGCCTGCAGCTGGAGGAAGTCGGCAATGAAGAACAGCGCCAGCGTCGCAGGTATCGCGACGGCCACCGCGTTGGCAGGAAGACCGCCGCCAGCTGGCGGAACGGCCGGTTGCGCAAGGGCTGGCGCCAGTCGTCCTGTTCCCGCCGCGGCTCCCGGTGTGCGACCGGCGCGCCGCGCAGCGTCAACGCCGTCGCGAGCAATAGAAGTGCGGCAAAGGCCACTGCGAAGACCAGCAGGGCCGTGGGCATGCCCAGCCGCTGCGCGAGCAGCGTGGGCAGCAGGCTGGCGAGCACCACGCCGACCAGCCCGGCGCCCTCGCGCCAGGCGGCCACGCGGGTACGGCTCGCGGGGTGATCGGTAATCCTCGCGCCCCACGCCAGATAGGTGATGTTCACCAGGCTGTGCAGGCTGTAGGTCAGCACCAGCATCGCTGCGAGCCAGAGCGCGAGGCCTGTATCCTTCCAGGCCGGCGGCGCGAGCAGCCCGAGCATCGCCAACGCCGGCAGCGGCGCGGCGAGTGCGAGGATGCGCGGCCAGCCACGCTCGCTGCTGCGGTCGATCAGCCGCCCCAGCCAGGGGTCCTGAAACGTATCGACCAACCGGGCCAGGAACAGCACCAGGCCGGTGATGCCCAGGCCCAGGCCGAGCTCGGCCGCATAGAAGTTGGGCACCAATACGTAGATCGGCAGCGTCGCCATGGCCAGGGGCAAGCCGAGGCTGGCATAGCAGGCCAGCGGCACGCGTTTCATTGGCGGCCCAACAGCTGTTGCCGCAGCTCCGGATCGCGTGTGCGCGGGTCGAGCCAGATGGCGAAGAAGGCGTCGGCGAACTCGGGGTCGCGGATCTCGTGCTGCAGCTGGTCGCCGACGTAGAAGCGGCAACCCCAGCCAGGCAGAAAGACACCGGTGATGCGCTGGCCCGGCAGCACATCGACGAATGCCCGGCGCATCTCCCGCGCCAGCGTGCCAGGCGATCCGGTGCGAGGTCGGTGCCGGCCAGGCGGGCGATTTCCTCGAGGCTGGTCTGCACCAGCGAATCGCGGCTGATGCGCCGATGGTAGGTCAGCTCGAGGGCGAAGGGCGCCGGCGCCTGACCTAGCGGTGCGGCGCTCCACAGTCTGGCGCTATAGATGCGTAGTCCGAAGAAGCGCAGTTCGCCTTGCCCCTGCAGGCGAGCCTGCGGCAGATCCTGGCGCCAGCTGGCCTGGGCCGTGCCGCTGAGCAGGCAGAGCAGGGCGGCGAACAGGATCAGGGCGCGCATGGCAGCCTCAGCGCTGTGCGGCGAGCGTCACCGACACCGAGTCGGCGAAACGCAAGGCGTGCGGTTTGTCGACCTCGACCTCGGCATAGCGAACCGCCGGGTGGTCCATCACCAGGTCGAGCAGCTCCTGGGTCAGGCGCTCGAGCAAGGCGAAGCGATTGTCCTCCACATGCCGGATGACCGCCTTGGTGATGGTCCGGTAGTTCAACGCCTGGTCGATGTCGTTCTCGCGCACCGCGGTCGCGGCCGGGTAGTGCAGCGTCAGGTTGACGATGACGTCCTGGCGGTTGCGAATCTCGTCCTCGTTGATGCCGATATACGTCCGCAGCCGCAGGTCCTTCACGCGGATCCGCGCGAGGCCGTTTTCCAGACGGCTCATGCCCGGTCCCGCCCGATCAGCTGCATGAACTCCATGCGGGTGTTGCAGGAGCTGCGGAAGGCGCCCAGCATCACCGAAGTGTTCATCACCGAGTTCTGCTTCTCGACCCCGCGCATCATCATGCACATGTGTCGCGCCTCGATGACCACCGCCACGCCGGCCGCACTGGTGACTTCCTGAATCGCCTCGGCGATCTGCCGCGTGAGATTCTCCTGGATCTGCAAGCGGCGCGCGTACATGTCGACGATGCGCGCGACCTTTGATAGGCCCAGCACCCGCCCGGTCGGAATGTAGGCGACGTGCGCGCGGCCGATGAAGGGCAGCAGGTGATGTTCGCAGAGCGAATAAAGCTCGATGTCCTTGACGATCACCATCTCGTCGTTGTCGGAGGCGAACAGCGCTCCGTTGACGACTTCCTCCAGGCTTTTCGTATAGCCGTTGCACAGGTAGCGCATGGCTTTCGCGGCACGCAGCGGCGTGTCGCGCAGGCCCTCACGCTCGGGGTCTTCGCCCAGCCCTTGGAGGATGTCGCGGTATTGAGAAGAGAGCGTGTCCATGATGCGGTCCAGGTGTGGTCGGTACGCTTGAAAACCTATACGACAAAATATGAATGTACAAGTTATTTGAGTATTCTCGGTTTGTTGTACAGTTTTCCCGGCGCGCAGAGCTCCCGAGACGGCACCGCTAGGGCTCTAGGCATGTACAAATCCATGATTTCTGTACAGGTATCGAAGTGGGTATGTCGACGATGACACGCAATGATCTGCGCCGCGCGATGCGTCAGGGGCGGGTAATAGAGGTCGAGCTGCGGAGCCTGCAATGCTGCGGCTACAACGCCTGGGTCATCGAGCATCGCGGGACTCGCTCGGCGTTCGCCGTCGACCGAGGCCAGACGCTTTGGCGCGATCAGGCAAGCCTGAAGCGGGCGCTGCGCGGCTGTGGCGTGCAGGAGGTCTATTGGCGGCAACCGGTCAGCCATGACGAGATCATCGGCCGGCCCACACCGCTCGGCGCCGACGAGGGGCTGCGCGTGCCCTTGAACGACTGAGCGGGCGGGCCATGCCGGCGGTGGATGCGCGCAGTTCCGACTTGCCGGAATGGCTGCGCTACAATGCCGGCACTTTTCAGCGCACGAGCCGCCCATGACCGAGACCACCGGCGCGACCACCGCAGCAGCCAACCCTTCGGCACCAGCCGAGCTGTTCCCCATCCGTGAGGTGGCCCGGCTGACCGGCGTCAACCCCGTCACCCTGCGGGCCTGGGAGCGGCGCTACGGGCTGATCCAGCCGACCCGCACCGAAAGCGGGCACCGCCTCTATTCCATGGCGGATGTCGAAGCGGTGCGCAGCATCCTGGCGTGGACCGAGCGCGGTGTGGCGGTGAGCAAGGTCGGCAGCCTGCTCGCGCGCAGCAATGCGGGGCCGGCTTCCGAAGCCCCCACACCTGCCGAGGTCTGCAGCGGCGACTGGGCCGAATGGCAGCTGCAGCTGCGCAACGCCGTCGCCGAGTTCGACGAGGCCCGCCTCGACCAGCTCTACGGCCAGATCTTTTCGACTTACCCGTTGGCCATCGTCTATCAGGACGTACTTCTGCCGGTATGGCAGGAGTTGATGCTGCGTCAGGACGAATTCGGCCGTACCAGCGAATGGCTGTTCCTGGATGCCTTTCTTCGCGCTCGCGTCCTGCAGCGCTTGCAACTGGGCCGGCTTCCGGGGCGCGAGCGGGTGCTGGTGGCCGCGGTGGCAGGCCAGTGTCGCGAGCTGGAACTGCTGATTGCCGGGCTCTTGCTCGGTAACGACAGCCTGGCCGTCAGCGTGTTGCCATTCGGCCAGCCGATGGACGAGCTGGCGCTGGTCTGCGACAAGGTACAGCCGCAGGCGCTGGTGCTGTTCTCCAACTTGCCGCCTGGCGAGCCGCAGGTACGGCAGTTCGGCAAGGTCGCGCTCGCGGTCAATTGCCCGGTGGCGCTGGCCGGCGAAGCTGCCGAACACGGCCGCGATGCGCTGCGCGGGACCTCGATCGCCTGTCTTGGCAGCACCGCGTCGCTGATGCAGCGGCGGCTGATGCAATTCCTGGCGGGCCAGCTCGACACCTGAGCCGGCCTCGTTCCGAAGCAGGGTTGCCCCGCGCCGGCCGCCGGGCGATGCTCGCCGACGACCACTCGAGCCTGTTGCATGAACGCTTTCGATCCCAGTGCTGCCCCCGAATCATTCGTCACCGCCAGCGGGCTCAAGGTCGGCCTGCTCGCGCTGCCGGCCGGCAGTCAGGCGGCGGCGCTGGTACGGGTGCCCGGTGGTGCGCACGATGCGCCGACGCGTTATCCGGGCCTGGCACATTTTCTCGAGCACCTGCTGTTTCTCGGCAGCGAGGCCTATGCCGTCGACGACAGTTTGATGGCCTTTGTCCAGGGCTGCGGCGGCCAGCTCAACGCTTCGACGCGCGAACGCCACACCGACTTCTTTTCCAGGTTCGCCAGGATGATTTCGAGCAGGCACTCAGACGCCTGCTCGACATGCTGGCGCGGCCACTGCTCGATCGCGCGGCACAAGCACGGGAACGGGAGGTCCTACAGGCCGAGTTCCTGGCCCGCGGGCGCGACACCGAGACACTCTGCGATGCAGCGCTCGGTACGGCACTCGCCGATCCGCATCCGTTCGGCGGCTTCCATGCCGGCAATCGCGAAACCCTGCCGGTGGAGTCGGCTGATTTCCAGGCAGCGCTCACCGACTACCATCGCCGGTTCTACAACAGCGGCGCGCTCGAGTTGCTGGTGGCTACTGCCTTGCCGCGCCGCGACCTCGAGCAGTTGCTGCAGGCACCGCAGTGCCACGTGCCTTCCGCCTCCGCCGAGAGCACGGCGCCACGCCTGCCGAGGCTCGCCTTTCGGTCCGACTGGAGCCGCCGCCTGCAGGTCGCGCATGAGCCCTCCAGGCTGTTGCTGGCCTACGCGCTCGACGAGGTCAGAGGCAGCCTCGATGGCGCATTGGATTACCTGGCCTGCGCGTTGACCAGCGAGGCGGACGGCAGCCTGATCGCCGCATTGCGCGCACGCCGGTGGTGCGAAGGGCTGGCCATGCGCGTGCCGTACCTGCACAGAGGCCAATCGGTGGTGGTGCTCGATCTGCGTCTGACCGAACAAGGTCACGCCCAGCGGCCGGGCGTGGTTGCCCTGGTCTCGAGCTGGTTGGCGTTCTTTGCGCGCCACGGGGCAGCCGCGGCGGCCTGGGACGAATACCAGCGCGTGCGCCAGCGCAGCCTGGTCGGAATGGAGCCACTGCTGCGCCTGCGTTACTGGATCGAAGCGGGTTCACGCATGCAGTCGCCGGAACAGCTGCAGCCCGCGCTCGGTGAGCTATTGGTGCGCATGGTCGGCACCGGGCCGACACTGCTGACCTGTGACGAGCGGCCGTGCCCGGCGGCCGGTGGAGAGGGCTTCGTGCTGCGCCTGGCGGACGAACCGCTGCCAGCCGCGACGACTCTGCCCGTGGTGGACTGGCAACTGCCGAAGGCCAACCCCTGGCTGCGCGACCCGGCACCGAACACCGCCCAGCCGCCGCTACCGACGGCACTGCGCTGGCTTGGACGCGATGGCAGCGATGCCTACGGACAAGGCGCGCTCTACCTTTCGTGGCAGTTCGCCACGCGCCGTCGATCGCTCTGGCACTGGCGGTGGAGGCTGCCTTGTGCGAGCCCCGCTGGGCTGCGCGCCAGGCGGGTGTCGAAATACTGTTCGAGGACCTCGGCACGGCCTGGAGCCTGGGCCTGGTCGGCTTCGCTCCGGCGCTACCCCTGATCGCCGCCGACCTGCTGCCGCGGCTCGAATCGCTGGGACCGGCATCGCTGTCGGAGGCACAGGCAAGAGCGGCGCGAGCCTGTGAGCTGAATGGTCAGGAACTGCTGGTACGTCAGTTGTGGAATCGGCTGCCGCGCCTGCTCGGAATCGCCGATCTGGCGACCCAGCCGGGCGCATGTGACCCCGGCAGCCTCGACGCCGCCTGGAACGAGGCGCGCTGGCAGGCCCTGGCGTTCGGGCTGGGCAGCGGGCAACAGGCGGCGCTGGCCACGGCGCTCGCCGCGG
>LZQO01000049.1_pt1 | contig 28909 bp, 33 predicted proteins | sample 768571 | NCBI WGS metagenome assembly LZQO01 (sample SAMN05207081, study PRJNA324507) | oil field metagenome | isolation source: sample BH-FW-10 from oil reservoir | place: India: Bombay High | collected 2015-12-01
CGAGGTCAGCCTGTGCAACCCGCTGATGCTCGCGTGGGTGCAGCGCCTGCGCGAGACGCTACCCACCATGCGCTGCGCAGCGAAGTGGCGAGTGACGAGGAACTGCAGAAAAAGCTCGACCTCGGCCTGCTCGATGCCGCGCTGGTGCACCAGCCGAGTACTGGCCGGGCCTGCAGGTCGAACAGTTGCTCGAGGAAAAGCTCATCCAGGTGGTGCAGACGCGCAACCCCGAGCCGTACCTGTACGTCGACTGGGGCCCGGCGTTTCGCAAGCAGCACAACCAGGCGCTGCCCGAGCACACCCGCGCCGCGATGTCCTTCAGCCTCGGCCCGCTGGCGCTGCAGTACCTGGTGCAGTGCGGCGGGCGCGGCTATTTCCGCACGCGGGTGGTGCAGCGCTACCTCGACGAAGGCGTGCTCAAGCGCGTCGAGCAGGCGCCGGAATTCTCGCATCCGGTGTACCTGGTCTATTCCCGTGCCAACCGCTCGGCGGCGCTGGCCAAGGCGCTCAACCTGGTACGCGAGCTGGCGCTGGACGACTTCGACTGGTCGCGCTGGTACTACGAGATCTGAGCCGACTCAGTCCGGAAGCTGCTTGAGCCAGTTTCGGTACAGCGCGGCGATCAGATCGGTCTGGGTGATCATGCCCACCAGGCGCTGCTGTTCATCGACCACCGGCAGGCAGTGCAGGCCGCGGTCGGACAGCAGGTAGACCAGCTCGACCATGTGCGTGTCCATGGTTACCGAAACCACCGGCGAACTCATGATGGCGCGCAGCTTGGTGCCGCGCAGGAAGTTCAGCTGGCCGAAGCTCAAACGCCCCGGGCGCGGGTGGAAGTGCTTGAGCAGGTCGATCTGGGTGACGATGCCGACCAGGCGGTGATCGTCGCCCTCGACCACCGGCAACGAACGCAGGCGATGTTGCTGCAAGGTCTGCCAGGCCGATTCGATAAAGGTGTCCGGGGTATGCCAGTAGATATCGCGCGACATCACGTGCGCGGCGGTGACCTCGCCCATGCTGCGGCGCAACGCGTGCTTCTCGGTCTGCTTGATCAGCCGGGCGAGGTCGTCACGGGTGATGTCGACGTACTCGCCGAATTCAGCCAGCGCCCGGTCGACGTCATCCTGGACGAAGCTCATCCGCTCGCCCGGTCGCGGATCGCGGGTGTGGTGCTCGTTTTCGCGCGGCAGGCGCGCCTTGGGGTAGGGATTGCCCGTGAGGTTGTTGAACAGCAGCGCGAAGGTCACCAGCAGCAGCGAGTTGAACATCACCGGCCCGAGCAGGCCGAAGTGCAGCTGGTGCAGGTCGGGGCTGCCCACCGCGGCCACCAGCGCCAGCGCGATGCTCGGCGGGTGCAGGCAGCGCAGCGAGAACAGGCACAGCAGCGTTGCCGCGCCGGCCAGCGTCGCGGCGAGCACGCTGGGCAGGCCACTGAGCCCCAGGGAGACGCCGATCAGTGCGGCGAACAGATTGCCACCGATGACTGACCAGGGCTGGGCGAAGGGGCTCGACGAGGCGACGAATACCAGCACGGCGGAGGCGCCAACCGGCGCGATCACTTGTAGCGCCAGCCGGTGCCGACCAGCCAGCGGTCACTGAGAAACACCAGCGGCATGACGAAGGCGATGCCGATGGCGGCGCGCAGCCACAGTCGGGGAGCCGCATTCAGCGGCGCGGGCACGAAGGATTTGAACCAGTCGATCAGGTTGTCTTGCATGGAAGCTCTTGTCAGACGAAGCACCGGCTATCGGAGCGTAGCCGGGTAAAAAAGGTCCGTCCCTGGACCATCAGGAGCTACAAAGGTAGCGAGGGGAAATCAAGCAGTCACAGCGGTCAGCTCTGCATCGGGGGCCGGGGCGCGCGGCGCATGGCGCACCGTCAGCCAGGTGTTGAGCGCCATCAGCAGCATGCCGGAGGCGAACAGGCCGCCGCCGATCATGCGCACCACATAGCCCGGGTGGCTGGCCTCGAGCGCCTCGACGAAGGAATAGGTCAGCGTGCCGTCCTCGTTGATTGCTCGCCACATCAGGCCCTGGGTGATGCCGTTGACCCACATCGAGGCGATGTACAGCACGGTGCCGATGGTCGCCAGCCAGAAGTGCGCATTGATCAGTCGCACGCTGTACATCCGCTCGGCGCCCCACAGGCGCGGCACCAGGTGGTACAGCGAGCCGATCGAGATCATCGCCACCCAGCCCAGCGCACCGGCATGCACGTGGCCGATGGTCCAGTCGGTGTAGTGCGACAGCGCATTGACCGTCTTGATCGCCATCATCGGGCCTTCGAACGTCGACATGCCGTAGAACGCCAGCGAGACCACCAGAAAGCGCAGGATCGGGTCGGTGCGCAACTTATGCCAGGCGCCGGAGAGGGTCATCATGCCGTTGATCATGCCGCCCCAGGACGGCGCCAGCAGGATGATCGACATCACCATGCCCAGGCTCTGCGCCCACTCCGGCAGCGCGGTGTAGTGCAGATGGTGCGGGCCGGCCCAGATGTAGATCGAGATGATCGCCCAGAAGTGCACGATCGACAGCCGGTACGAGTAGATCGGCCGCTCGGCCTGCTTCGGCACGAAGTAATACATCATGCCGAGAAAGCCCACCGAGAGGATGAAGCCGACCACGCTGTGCCCGTACCACCACTGGACCATCGCGTCGGTGGCGCCGGAATAAACCGAATAGCTCTTGAGCAGCGATACCGGCAATTGCACGTGATTGACCACGTGCACCATGCCCGTGACGATGATGAAGGCGCCGAAGAACCAGTTGCCGACGTAGATGTGGCGCATCCGCCGGCGCGCCACGGTGGCGAAGAACAGGTAGCCGTAGAGCAGCCAGACAAAGGTCACCCACAGCGCGATCGGCCACTCCATTTCGGCGTATTCCTTGGACGTGGTGTAGCCCAGCACGTAGCTGATCGGCATGGCCACGCAGGCGCCTGCCAGCCCCAGAACACCACCGCGGCCAACTGGTCGGAGACCAGTCGCACCTGGCTGGTCCGCTGCACGATGTAGAACGACGAGGCGAACAGCGCGCCGCCGCCAAAGGCGAAGATCACCAGGTTGGTATGGATCGGGCGCAGCCGACCGAAGCTGGTCCACGGCAGGCCGAAATTGAGCTGCGGCCAGACCAGCTGGGCCGCGATGAAGACGCCCAGGCCCATGCCGAGCACGCCCCAGACGAGGGTCATCAGGGTGAACTGGCGCACGACGCGGTAGTTGTAGTCGGGTTCGAGAGTGCTCTGCGGTTCGCTCATAGCTATCGCAAGCGGATGCGGCGCGGGCGGCGATCCGCGTGGCCTCGTCACAAGGCCCGGGCGGTAACGACTGACCGGCACGCACTCACTCGCCGTTCCTCTGTGGAAGTCGGTTCATGAACAAGCGCGACCGGGTGTCGCGCCTTGATGCGTGGCCATTGTCAGCCGAGCGATTTACTTTTATCTAACGAATGTTATTGCTCCTTGTAAGCAATATTATTGAATCAAGCATCGAGCAGCTGTCGTTCGCCCCGCTCTGCCCCGCTTTCGGGAGCCTGCTCCAGCCTATCGAGCAGGCCGTTGACGATGCGCATCACCTGAAGATTGGCGTCTTCCATGCGCTCCAGGCTCTGCAACGCAAGGGTCAGCTCACCCTGGCCGAACGCGGTGATCGCCGCCTGGCCCTGAGCCTGCACGGCGGTGTGCGGCCGCTCGATCTGGGCGAAGCCCTCGAACAGCTTGAGCTGGCGGTCGGCGTCGCCGTAGTACCAGCGGCCGAAGCGGCAATCGCGCTCGCTCGGCAGCTCCGGCGGCTGCTCGCCGTTGCCGAGCAGGTGGTTATAGACCACGAACTTGAGCGACAACTCGTCAAGGTTGGCCAGTTCGACGCCGGCGCGCAGGGCCGAGGTCTCGCTGCTACGGCGCATCGCCCCGGCCAACTCGCGCAGCCTTTCCATCGCCTGCACCGCTTCCTCGGCGGTGTGGTTGAAGCCCTGCGCGCTCTCGCCCTGCAAGCGGATGTGCGTATGCACGCTGCGGATTTCTTCCTGTACCTCGCCGATCTTGCGCACGATGTCGTCGGTGGCCAGCGCGGTCTTTTCCGCCAGGCTGCGGATCTCGCTGGCGACCACGGCAAAGCCGCGCCCGGCGCTGCCGGCGCGCGCGGCCTCGATTGCGGCATTCAGCGCGAGCAGGTTGGTCTGGCTGGCGATGCCGCTGATCAGGTCGACGATGCCGTTGATCTCGCGCGAGCACTCGGCCAGCGACTGTACCTTCTGCGAGGCCTGATCGAGGCCGTCCTCCATCCGCTGCGCCTCGCTACGCAACGCACCGAACTGCTGCCGGCTGGCCAGCGCCGCCTCGGCCACCTGCCCGGCGCGGTCCTGGCTGTGCGCCAGCTGCGCAGCGAGGTATTCGAAGGAATCGCCAAGGCTGGACACCGAGCTGCCGAAGCGCACCAGGTTGGCCGCCACGCCGCGGTGGTGAGCGAGCTGCTGCCGCTGCGCCTCGATCACCCGGTGCGCGTCGCCCAACTCCTGCTCCAGTGCCTCGATGCGCGCCTGGCGCGCCTCATCGCGTGCAAGCCGCTCGCGAGTCTCGTGCTCCAGGCGCTGTGCCATCTGCTTGCTCTTGAACCACATGCTGCCCCCTCAGGCCAGGGTATAGCCGTTGTCCACCACCCAGTCCTGCCCGTAGACACCGCGCGCTCCCTGCGATAGCTGAAACAGAATGACGTTGGCGACCGCCGCGGCCTCGAGGAAATGCCCCGGCAGCAGCCGCTTGCTCACCGTGTCGGCGACCTGCTCGAGTTGCTCGTCGGCCAGCCCCAGCGTGCCCCAGATGGCGGTAGCGGTAGGCCCGGGCGAAACCATGTTGATGCGCACCTCGAGCGGCGCGAACTCCACCGCCAGGGTGCGCGTTTGCGCGGCGAGCGCCGCCTTGGTGCCGATGTAGCCGCCAGCCCGGGAAAGCTCGCACGGGTCAGAAAGGTGCCGATGAACACCACCGAGGCCGGCTTGGCCAGTTCGCTGCGCAGCGCAGCCAGGGTGTTCAGCGCGCCTGCGCCGTTGACCGCCCATTGCCGCTCGAACGCACTCGCATCCAGGCTATCGGCCAGCTCGGCAATACCGGCATTCGGCACCAGGAAATCCACCGGCCCCATCGCCGCGGCACGCCGGCACAGGGCTGTCAGGTCCTCGGCCGACGTCACATCGCCGGACAACCAGCACAACCGCTCGCCGTAGGTTCCATCAGCGGCCCGAGGCCACCCTGCGAACGCGACATCGCCAGCACTCGCGCGCCACGCTGCAGCAGCGCCGCGCACAGCGCCAGGCCGATACCCGAACTGGCGCCCGTCACCACGGCCAGACGATCGAGGAACTCGCTTTTCATCTCTTTCTCCGTTGCTCGGCACGCCGAGTCTCAGGCGCCGGGCTCGAGCCAGGCGCAGCGTTGGGAACTTGGAAGGAAACTGTCGCCCGGCTCAGCCGGGATGACCGTCGACCCGCGCGCTGAGCAGCATCGGCGCGTAACGCAGGGCGTAGACGAGAAAGGCCAGCGACCAGCAGGCCGCCGCCAGCCAGAGGCCAGCCACCGGCCATTGCGCGGCGAGGAACACGCGAGCCGCCACGCCCAGGTTGAACAGCACGAAGGCGGGCACCATGCCGGTCGGCACCTGTAGCGGGCGGCCGGTGTGGCCCAGGGTCACCCGCGCGATCATCGCCAGGATCAGCCCGCTCATGGCGCCGACGGTCAGCGCGTGCAGCGAAGGGCTCGATTGCGCCAGCAGACCGAAGTGCCAGAGCGCCAGGCCGAAGCAGGCCACCACCAGCCAGAGCATCGACAGATGCAGCGACCAGAGCAGCGGCACGCGCCAGATGCCCTTGTCGTACCAGCGGCCGAGACGCAGCAGGTGGCCGGCGCCGAGCAGAAGCAACAGCACGCCTACCAGCGGCTGCGCCTGCAGGGCGATGCCCAGGGCATGCAGCAGAGCGATCAACGCGCTGCCTGCCAGCAGGGCCACATCGAGCCAGACCCAGGGTTTGATCGCTTCGACCCAGCCGAGGCCGCGCTGGGTGAAGAACGGAATCACTCGCCCGCCGATCAGCCCCATCAAGGCCGCGACCAGCCACAGGCCGGCCAGCACACCCTGGCGCTGCAGGGCATCGTCGGCACGCGCCATGCCGGTCAGTACCAGCGCATCGGCAGCGATCATCAGCGTGAGCACCGCCAGCACCGGGTAGTTGCGCTTCTGTCGTACGGCCCAGAGCATGCGCCCCATCAGCACCGCGACGGCGAAGAGAAAGGCCAGATCGAGCGGAATCAGCAGCGCCAGCGGCAGGCCGAACAACCAGCCCAGGCGCGCCGACAGCCAGAGCAGCGCCAGGCCCATCAGCGGCTTGCCGGAGGGCGCCACCTGGCCGGTCCAGGTTTGCACCGCGGTCAGCAGAAAGCCGGCGACGATGGCCATGGCAAAGCCGAACAGCATCTCGTGACGGTGCCAGGCCAGCCAGCCACCGGTGGGCTGGAAGCCCGGCCACAGACCGGTCCAGGCCATCACCCAGAGCGGCACGACCAGCAGCGCGAACACCGCGCCGGCGAGAAAGAACGGGCGAAAGGCGAGGCGCCAGACGGGCGGGATACTGAGGGCTTTTCGCCGGTCGACAACTTGCACTGCAGGCCTCCTGAAAACGTTCTGCCGCCGGACGACGGCTTGCGGCGGCTCGGCGGGGCGTGCCTCCAAAGACGGAGGCGATGGCTACTTTCTACCGCTTCACTACCCCGATCAGACTTGATTGCAATCAGCTTTTCCCGGAGACGGCGAAAAAGTGACGGTTGGCCCCCTGCGAGCCGCTTTCCCGGCCACCCGAGCGGATCGCGCCCGCCTAGCGGCAAAAAAACGGGCCATGAAGGCCCGTTTCCTTGGCGCGGTTGCGCATCACTTGACCTCGTGACGCACCGACTCCTGTGCGGCGGGCGTGCTGTCGCCCTCGCTGACCGACTTGCGAAAGCCACTGATCGCACTGCCCAGGTCCGACCCCAGGCCGCGCAGGCGCTTGGTGCCGAACAGCATGACGACGATCAGAAGAATGATCAGAAGCTGCCAGATGCTGATACCCATCATTTGCTACCTCGTTGCGTTGACTGCGGTCAGTGACCGGCGTGTTCGTTGTGGCCCATCGACGCCGCCGCGTGCTCGCCGTGCGCGCCCTCGTGCATCGCGCCCTCATGTGCCGCGCCATACTGCATGGCCGCCGCCTGCTGGAGCAAGGCTGGTCGATCTCCTCGAAGCGCAGCACGCGCCCGCCGTGTTCGGCGGCCAGCTTCTGCGCGGCGCCCTCCTCGGCGAAGCTGGCGAGCACCGCACCCATCGCGCCCTTGAGCGGCGTTCCGATCACATAGTAGGCGCTGGTTGCGTCAATCAGATGGCTGTCGTCCGGGTGTTCCCAGACACTTCGCCCCATGTCGTGCACGTAGAGCTTCATGTCACGCCCGCGGTTTTCCGGCTGCAGCCACCAGCCGAGCATCTCGGCGGCCGAACAGAACTTCTTCACTCCGCCCGCCGTCACCGCCTCGCCCTTGGGCCCGGGAAAGTCGCTGATGACCATGCCGCAGACGTGGCATTCGTCACCGTCGTGAAAGGCTACCGGATCGAGACTTGCAGCCGGCTGCTGCGACTCGCCGCAGGCAGCCAGCCCCAGCGCCAGCAGCAGAACCAGGCCGAATTGCTGAAAGGTTTTCATAGTTCCCCCAAGGAATCAGGCCATGCGCCGACGGAACACGGCGAAGGCAACGAGCAGTGAAACGGCGACCCACAGCAGCAGGCAGAGCCAGAGCATGGCGCCGGGTAGTGGCAGGTCGGCCCCCAGGGACAGCACGCCCATGGCGCTGCTGCCTTCGAAGCCGGACAGGTTGATCAGCCGGTACACGTCGGCTGGGTTGAGCAGCAGCAGCCAGGGCAGCAGCTCGGGGCTGAACTTGCCCTCGCTGAGCACCAGCAGGGCCAGCAGCAGCAGATCGAACACCAGCACGAAGAGAAACCACACGCCCAGCGCCAGGCCGGCCGCGCTGGATTTTTCGTTGACCTTGCTGCTCAGGATGTAGGCCAGCGCGAGAAACACCCAGCCGAGCAGCGTCGAGGACAGCATGAAGCGACCGAATGCCCAGGCGAGCATGCCGAGCTCGATGTCCTCGACCAGCAGGGCGATCGCCAGCGCCGCACAACCAAAGCCGATGAGCACCGCCAGGGCCAGGATCAGGCCGTGGCCGACGAACTTGCCGAGCAGGATCTGCCCACGCCCCAGCGGATAGGTCAGCAGCAGCATCAGCGTACCGCCCTCGTCTTCGCCGACGATCGCGTCATAGGCCAGCAGCAGCGCGATCAGTGGCATAAGAAAAGTCGCCAGGCTCGCCAGACTGGCGATCGTCGCCGGAATCGAGGTGAAGCCGAGTTGCCCGGACGCGGCGGCGCCGAGCCAGGCGATGCCAACGGCGAGCGCGGCGAACAGCAGGCTGATCGCCAGCAACCAGCGGTTGCGCAGGCCGTCGCTGAGCTCCTTGCGTGCGATGTTCCAGACCTGGTTCATGCCCTGCCCTCCTCGGCGCGCACGTCGCCGGCGCGCTCCATGTAGTAGCGGTAGAGGTCCTCGAGCGACGGCTGGTGGATCTCGATATCGTCCGGCTCGCTCTCGCCGAGCAGCTGGCGCAGCAGCACCAGCTTGTGGCCGTTGCAGGCCACCACTTCCAGGCTCGTTTCATTCAGCGAGCGGGCGCTGTGGCCTTCCTCCTGCCAGCGGCTGAGCCAGCGGTCGCGCTGGTCCAGGCCGCTGGCGCGGATGCGCACCGGCAGGCCGGCCTCGGCACGCAGCTGCGCCAGGCTGCCGACCGCCTGCAGGCGGCCCTTGGCGAGGATCGCCGCACGGTTGATGTGCGCCTCGACGCCTGGCAGCACGTGGGAGCAGAGGATGATGCTGGTACCGCGCTGGCGCAGGGTGTCGATCAGCCGGTAGAGATCGCCGGTGGCGATCGGGTCGAGGCCGACGGTGGGCTCGTCGAGCAGCAGCAGGCGTGGCTCGCCGAGCAGCGCCTGGGCCAGGCCGAGGCGCTGGCGCATGCCCTTGGAATAGGTCTTGACGCGGCGATCGGCCGCGTGGGTCAGGCCGACCTGTTCGAGCAGTTCGTCGACCTGGCCGAGCGCCGCGCCCTTGAGCCGGGCGAAATGGCGCAGCGTCTCGCGGCCGCTGAGCTGCGGGTAGAAGGTGACGTTCTCCGGCAGGTAGCCGAGCTGGCGGCGCACCTGCGGATCGGCCGGGGCGCGGCCAAGCACACGGACCTCGCCGAGGCTTGGCGCGAGCAGGCCGAGGATCAGCTTCATGCTGGTGGTCTTGCCCGCGCCATTGTGGCCGAACAGGCCCAGCACCTCGCCTTCGCCGAGGCTCAGATGCAGATCGTGCAGTACGGTCATGCTGCCGTAACGCTGGCTGACGCCCTGGATTTCAACGGCGTTCATGACTGGGGTTCCTGTTTCAAGAGATTTTGCGTCGGCAGGGCCATCAGCGGATGGCTGTCCTGCACGCCGGGCGAGCGAATCACCGGAAAGGCGCGCTGCACCCAGCGCAACAGTTCGATGCTGGGGCTGTTCATCAGCAGACGCACCTGCGGGTACATCCACAGCAGCCGGTCGACGTTGTCGTTCGGCTCGTAGGGCACGTCGCCCAGGCCGTCGTCGTTGCGGTCCCAGCCCAGGTAGTCGCTCCAGTAGTTGCCGCGCCCGTCCTGCGACCATTCCTGGGTGCGGGTGGCGACGTACTTGACCTGCTGCTGGTTGCCGACGAAGGCATTGCCGGCGATGCGGTTGTCCTCCGAGCCGGCGGTCAGGTGGATGCCCAGCGCGCTCTTCTCGAAGTGATTGTTTTCGATGGTGTTGAACAGCGAGTTGTAGATGAACAGCGCCTTGCCCTCGCCCCCGGAAATCATGCTGTCACCGCCGGTGTCGCCGGACTGCACTTCGCTGACGAAGTTGTCGCGAATGGTCGAGTAGGTGATGTAGTTCATCAGCATGCCGTAGTTCTGGTCATGCTCGGAGCGGTTGCCGACGACGGTGAGCTTGCGGCTCTGCATCAGCGCATAGCCGGTACGCGTGCGGCGGGTGACGTTGCCGATCACGCTGTTGTCGTTGGCGAACATGTAGTGCACGCCGTACCGCAGGTCTTCCAGCACGTTGCCTTCCAGGCGGTTGCCGTTGGAGGTGTCGATGTAGATGCCGTCACGGGTCTGCTGCACATGGTTGCCGACGACGCGCGCACCGGTCACCGCGTACAGGTGGATGCCGTTGCCGCGGTCCTGCGAGCGCACGCTGGGGTCGCCCTCGATACGGTTGCCGAGCACGCTGGCATCGGCCGTGCCGTCGAGCCAGATACCGAAGCCGGCTCCTTCGAGGTGGTTGTCGCGCAGGATGGCGCCGCGTCCGCTGCGCTCGACGAAGATCGCCGAGTTCATCGCGGTAAGGTCGCGGCCCCAGTTACGAATGTTGCAGCCTTCGACAGTGACCTGCGCGGCGGCAATGGTCAGGGCATTGCCCTGGCCCCCGGCATCGAGCACGGCGCCCGGCGCACAGCGCAGCGTGAGCGGCTGGTCGATGCGGAACTGGCCCAGGTGCTCGCCAGCCGGCAGCAGCCAATGGTTGTCGCCCTGCGCTTCGAGCGGCAGCGACGTGAGGGGCTGCGCCGCCTGGGCGCCGCCACCGAGAAAGAGAAGCGCAACAAGCGCCAGGAGGTGGAATCTGCCGTTGGTCCGAGATACGAGCACTGCAGTTACCTTGTTCGGCTTTCGGGCTTTTCCGGTGCGGCGGCGCCACTGGCGCCGCCTCGGTCGAGTCGCCCCGGCCTGAGCCGGGGCGATCGGGTTACGCAGGCTCGACCATCATGCGGCCGACCATTTCCATGTGCAGGGCATGGCAGAACCAGCTGCAGTAGTACCAGTGCAGGCCGGGCTTGTCTGCCACAAAGGTGATGGAAGAGGTCTGCTGCGGGCTGATCTCCATGCTCACACCGTGGTTGACCATGACGAAGCCGTGGGACACGTCTTCGATCTGGTCGATGTTGGTGATGGTCACGGTGACTTCGTCGCCCTGCTTTACGGTGAACTCGTTGATGCCGTAGGTCGGCGCCATCGAGGTCATGTACACGCGGACCTTGTTGCCGTCGCGGATGACCTTGTTGTCGGCGGTCAGGTTGATGCCATCCTTCTCGGCGCGCTTGACGGTCTCGGCGAAGAACGGGTCGTTGCGATCCCAGATCTTCTTGGTCTTGATCTGGTCACGACGGGCATGATGCAGTCATGCGGCTCGGCGAAGGTCGGGCCGTCATGCATCAGCTTCATCTCGTCACCGGAGATGTCGATCAGCTGGTCGTTTTCCGGGTGCAGCGGGCCGGTCGGCAGGAAGCGGTCCTTGGAGAACTTCGACAGCACCACGACCCACTTGCCATCCGCTTCGCGCGTTTCGCACAGCGAGGCGTGGTTGTGCCCCGGCTGGTAGTGCACGTCGAGCTTCTGGCGGATGTAGTTGACCTTCTCGCCCTTGTAGGCGCGGATGGCGTCCTCGATGTTCCACTTGCACAGCTGGCTGTCGATGAACAGCGTGGTGTAGCCGTTGCCACGGCCGTCGAAGGTGGTGTGCAGCGGGCCGAGACCCAGCTCCGGCTCGGCGACCACGACGTCGCGCGGGTCCTTCAGCTTGCCGTCGAACAGGTCGGGCAGCTTGTCGATGGCGATCACGGTGCAGGTCGGCGACAGCTTGCCGTTGGCGATGAAGTACTTGCCGTCCGGCGAGGTGTTGCAGCCGTGCGGGTTCTTCGGCACCGGGATGTAGCGGGTGAATTCGCTGTCCTTGCCGTCCTTCTTGCGGCCATCGAGCACCGGCACCTTGGAGTCGCCGAGAGTGATGAACTTGCCGGCCTTGACCGCTTTTTCAGCCGCGTGGATGTCGAACACCACGACCCAGTCGCGCTCGTTGCGCATCATGCCGCCGAGGTCGTAGGCCTTTTCCGAGTTGTAGCAGGTCGACGCGGCGAAGCGGCCGGTGTAGTCGGCGTCGGTGTTGTCCAGGTTGCCATCGACGATGATCTGGAAGGCCATCTCCATCTTTTCGGCGTCGATGACGTTGTACATCGTGTAGCTGTTTTCGTCCTGCAGGTCGAAGACCTTGCCGTCGTTCGGATGCGGGATGACGAACTCGGCGTTGGCGAACACGTACTTGGTGTGCGGCACCTTCTGCAGGCGCAGGCCGTGGATGGCCTGGCAGTTCGGGACGGTCAGGATCTTGTCGCACTTCATGATATCCAGGCGGATACGCGCGACGCGGGTGTTGGCCTTGTCGTTGATGAACAGGTACTTGCCGTCGTACTTGCCGTCGGTCATCGAGATGTGCGGGTGGTGGCAGTCGCCGTTCTTGTACTTGGCGCTTTCGCCGAGCACCGCCTTGCTCTCGTTGGTCAGACCCCAGCCGGTCGCCGAGTCGACGTTGAACACCGGAATACGCATGATCTCGCGCATCGAAGGGATGCCCAGCACCCGCACTTCGCCCTGGTGGCCGCCGCTCCAGAAACCGTAGTACTCGTCCAGTTCGCCCGGGCCGACTTCGATCTTGGAGCGTGCTTCCTTGGCGGCGGCGGCAAAGGATTCACGCGTCATCACCGCGCCGCCGAAGGCCGTCGCAGCCACGGCCGCACCGGTCATCGCGGAGGCGCCGAGGAAGCTGCGGCGACTCAGGCCGCCCTTTTCCAGGGTCTCTGGATTCTTGCTCTTGTCACTCATGGGGTGTTGCTCCTTTTGACTCACAAACACAGGGGTGTGTTGGTTGCGAGCGACTCGCCGGCGGCGGGCACTCAGGGTTCAACGACTTCAACGACGGGAATCAGGCTAGCGTCGGCCGGGGCCGGCTTCTCGCGCTTCTTGCGCTTGTTCTTGTTCACCAGCGGCGGGCACTTGTGCTCGTTGTGGTAGGTCATCTGGCAATCGAGGCAGTAGTGGCACTCGTTGGCATTGATGTGGCCGTCCGGGTGGATCGCCTGGATCTCGCATTCCTTGGCGCACAGCTGGCAGGGGCTGCCGCACTCCTTGCGACGCTTGAGCCAGTCGAACAGGCGCAGCTTGGTCGGGATCGCCAGCGCCGCGCCGAGCGGGCAGACGTAGCGGCAGTAAACCTTGCGGGTGAAGATGTTGATGACCAGGAGGAACACCGCGTAGAGGACGAACCACCACTGGCGGTCGAACTTGAGCATGATCGCGGTCTTGAACGGCTCAACCTCGGCGGCCTTCTCGGCCATCATCATCGACTCCAGCGAGATGCCGAACAGCACCAGCAGGATGATGTACTTGATCGCCCAGAGCCGCTCGTGGACCGCGAAGGGCAGCTCGTACTGCGGGATCTTCAGCTTGCGCGCGGCCTCGTTGATCAGCTCCTGCAGCGCGCCGAAGGGGCACAGCCACCCGCAGAACACCCCGCGCCCCCAGAGCAGGATGCTCGCCGCGGTAAAGGTCCAGAGGATGAAGATCACCGGATCGGAGAGGAACAGCTCCCAGCGGAAGTCCTGGAACAGGGCATGCACGAAGGTCAGCACGTTGACCACCGACAGCTGCCCCAGCGCGTACCAGCCAATGAACACCACGGTGAAGATCAGGTAGCCGCGGCGCAGCCAGTGCAGGAAGTTGGGGTGCTGGGTGAACTTGTCCTGCAGGAACAGGATGACCGTCAGCAGGCCCAGGGCGGCGACGATCACGCCGATCTGGAAGCTCTTCTGGTACCAGATGTTGACCCACATCGGCCGGTTGGCCTCTTCGATCGCAGCCAGCTCCTCGGCGGTCGGCTGCGGCCGCTCGATGTAGGCTTCGGGCATCTGGTACGGCAGCTCGAAGCTGGTGAACACCCCGGCCACCGGGCCGGTCTGGCGGCGCACCAGCAGCTCCAGCGACCAGGGCGAGCCCGGGTCGAAGGCGACGTGCTCGCGGATGATGAAGATCGCCATCTCGCGGAACTCGGGCATGCCTTCGGCATAGACGTCCGACAGGCGGATGTAGTCCAGATCGCGGAAGCTGATGATGTTGCCGAACTGGCGCAGCTGCACCCGATCGAAGATGCCGCCGCGCACATAGCCCGAGCCCTTGAACGAGTAGTCGCCGCTGCCGAGCACGGCGATCGCGTGTTCGCCCGGCTTGAGCGTGCTCATCAGGTCGGTGTACTGCGCCTCGCCAAGCAGGTTGCGGCCGATGGTCGGCGGGTTGAGTTCGGTGGCGTACAGGTCGATGAAGGTCTCGCCCTTCTCGTCCGGCTCGGCCTCGTCGATGCCTCGGCTTCGGTGCCTTGAAGGCCTCGTCGATCTGGCCGTAGGTCAGCAGCAGGCGGCGGATCGCGCCGTTGCCGGTCAGCTCGGCCCAGCTGGCCGGCTGGTAGACGTCGGCGCGAACGGTCGCCGGCTTGCTGCGGCCGCCGGCGGCGGGCTCGACCAGCTTGAGCGAGACGGCCACCTCGTGGGCGGCGCGCATGACGATCTCGTTGACCACCATGACGGTCACGGTGGCGCCGGTCACGGCATCGATGGTCACTGCGTTGCTGTCGCTGGAATGCCCGACCACCACGCGCTGGTCGGCCTTCACGCCCTGATACTTGGCGGTGAAGTCGTGCAGCTTCTGCTCGGGAATGCCGATCAGCAGGATCGGCTCGTGGTGCTCGAGCACGTAGGCATCCTTGATCGTGCCTTGCGGATCGAGCAGCACCTGGAGGTTGATCGGCTTGCCGGAGTAGGCCGGGATGTCGACGACGTTGATCGTCTGGAAGGCGTAGCGAGGATTTCGTCACCCTTGCGCAGGGTTCGCACCTGGTATTCGCCCTCGGGTTCGGAGACCTCGGCCTGCGGAAAGACCTGCTCGATGCGCTGGCGCTCGACTTCGTACTCGCGTGCCTGGAGGCCGAAGCTGCACATCATCAGCGCGAGGAGGACCACCAGGCCGTTCCCCCACGCTCGCAGGGCGCCGCGGGCGGAAAAACGATGGGCTTTCATGCTGTTACCTACTGCACTACGGGATGTGCCCCGCATGGTAGGTGAGGGGCTCTCGTTCCCCCCTTGATTGCAATCAAGCTCGGTCCCGGTGGTCTGATTCCATTGCGCCATGTCAACGAAACGCCTCGGCAGATGACTCTACCGAGGCAAGCCTAGACCAAAAGAGTGACGTTATCGGGACCACGCGGCGGCGCGTGAACCGCTGCGCAGAACGGACAACTCAGTGGCGCCCGGGGGTGAGGTAGGCGGCGGTGGCGCCGCGCCGGTCCTCGCTGGCCTTGAGCTCCAGCTTGGCGATGCTGCGCAGGTGCACCTGATCCGGACCGTCGGCGAAGCGCAGGGCGCGGCCGCCGGTCCACATATCGGCCAGGGGCGTATCCGGGGTCAGGCCCATCGCGCCGTAGACCTGCATGGCTCGGTCGACCACACGGGTATGCATGCGTGGCACCAGCGCCTTGATCATGGCGATCTCCTTGCGCGCGGCCTTGGCGCCGACCTCGTCGATCATCCAGGCGGTCTTGAGCACCAGCAGGCGCGCCTGCTCGATCTCGATGCGCGACTCGGCGATCCAGTCGCCGATGTTCGAGTACTGCTGCAGGTACTTGCCGAACGCCTTGCGTTCCTGGGCGCGCTCGACCATCAACTCCAGCGCCAGCTCGGCCATGCCGATCGAGCGCATGCAGTGGTGGATGCGCCCCGGGCCGAGCCGCGCCTGGGCCATCATGAAGCCATCGCCCTCGCGGCCGAGCAGGTTGCCCACCGGCACCCGCACATTGCGCAGCAGCAGTTCGCTGTGGCCTTCCGGGGCGATGTGGCTCATCACCGGGATGTTACGCACCAGCTCGACACCGGGTGTGTCGAACGGCACCAGGATCATGCTCTGCTGACGATGCGTCTCGCCATCCGGGTCGGTCTTGCCCATCACGATCAGCAGCTTGCAGTTGGGATGCGAGGCGTTGGTGATGAACCATTTGCGGCCGTTGATCACGTAGCTGTCGCCGTCGCGGCGGATCAGCGTCTGGATGTTGGTCGCGTCAGAGGACGGCACGTCCGGTTCGGTCATCGCGAAGGCCGAGCGGATCCGCCCCTCGAGCAGCGGCTTGAGCCAGCGTTCGCGCTGCTCGGCGCTGGCGAACAGGTGCAGCAGCTCCATGTTGCCGGTGTCCGGCGCATTGCAGTTGAACACCTCCGAGGCCCAGGGCACCCGCCCCATGATCTCGGCCAGCGGCGCGTACTCCAGGTTGCTCAGCCCGGTGCCCGGCTCGTCGGCGTGCAGCGAGGGCAGGAACAGGTTCCACAGCCCCTCCTCGCGTGCCAGCGCCTTGAGGTCTTCCATGAACGACACGGGGTAGTGGCCGGCATCGACCTCGGCGTGCCAGGCACCGATGCGCGGCACGATGTACTGATCCATGAAGGCGAGCAGCTGCTGGCGCAACGCCTGAACGCGGGGGCTGTAGGCAAAATCCATCGGTGGGGCTCCGGAGACGGGACGATGCCGTCACCTTAGCCGCCCGCGGCACCGACGCAACGAGGCTGCAGCGGCTGAATCGCCGCCGATCACCGTTGCGAAAGCCGCTTCGCCCTTGACCGAGGTCATCACGCCCCGGCGCAGGCCTGCTATGCGCGCAACCTACCAGTGCAGGTAGAACATCGCCTTGGCGAGAACGACGATGCCGATCATCTGCGCCAGGATCGCCCAGTGCAGTGCCCGGTAACGCTCGGGTGTCATGCCGCCGCGGCGCAGCAGCACGGCAACCAGGCCGAAGCTCAGAAACACCCCGACGGCGAGCAGGATCTTCAGCCACAGCAGCGTGGCGAAACTGCTTGCCAGTGGCGCCGCCAGCGCCTGGCGATGGTGCCAGGCCAGGGCGATGCCGGCGCCGTAGACGAACAGCACCACCCAGTGCAGCACCACCCGCGAACGCGCGCCGACAGCACTATCCAGCGCCGGGACGCTGTCGGCCGCCAGTTCGCGCTTGGCCCGCGCGAGGATCACCACTTCGAAGAACAGCGTGCCGATGAAGCAGATCGCCGCCAGCAGATGCACCACATGCAGCAGGGGATAACTCATCAGGGACTCCTCGAAGGCCGTTCAGGGGGCGGATCATCCCGCAAGCTGCCGCACAGGCAAAGCCCGGCAGGCACAGCGGGCGGCTCAGGGGTTCATCGCGGTGATGTGCGCACCGTCACGACGAATGCGCTGGCCGACCAGGAAGCCGCCATCGGAACTGCGGATGCGGTCGATGCTGCCGTCGTCCCGGCGCACCACGTAGAGCGTCTGCTCCAGGCCGCTGCCCTGCTGCACGCCCTGCCCGGCCAGGTAGCCCAGCCCGCCGCCGACCAGCGCCCCGATCGGCCCGGCGACCGCACCGAGCATGAAGCCGCTGAGGCCGCCAAAACCGCCGCCGACCATGTTGTCCGCATGCACTTCGAGAATCTCGTCGGCACGCGCCGCGCCGGTCAGCAGAATCATCGAACCCACTACCGCTGCAATCGCCTTTTTCATTTCATGCTCCTAGAGTTGGTGACATTGCGCAGTAGAACAGTCATGAATCGTGCCGCCTTTTATAGGCTTGTTTATCAAAGAGTTAAGCATTTAGTGGTCAATAGGACCTCACGCTTACGGGTTTTTATAACCCGCCAAAATGGTTCAAACGACCACTGTCAAGATTACCCAGCACAGGAGCCTGCCGATGATTCGATGCCGCCGCGCGTACGACCCACCGACCCCAGCCGACGGCCAGCGTGTACTGGTCGACCGCCTCTGGCCACGCAACTGCCGCAAGGAAAGCCTGAAGCTAAACGAGTGGCGGCGCGAGGTCGCACCTTCGACGGCGCTGCGCCAGGCATTCAAGACCGGTGCGTTGAGCTTTGACGAGTTTCGCCAGCGCTATCGCAGCGAACTCGCGGCGCATCCGGAGCATTGGTGGGCGCTGCTGGAGCCGGCGGAAACGGGCGTGCTGACGCTGGTCTATGCGGCACGCGACGAGCAGTTGAACAACGCGCAGGTGCTGGCCGAATGGCTGGAAGAGGCGCTCGAGCGCCGCGACGCACCCAGCTCGCCGACCTGCCTGGCTGGCAAGTCGTAGAGCGCGCCGGGTAACCCGAGCGTTTGCAGCGAAGGGATTCAGCGACGGTTGACGATCTGCGCGGCGCGAATCACATCGGCACCGATCTCGGCCTCGTAGGCCTGCCACAGCGGCAGCATCTTCTCGCGCCAGGCTGCGCTCGGCATCGCTGAGGCTGATCAGCTTGCTGCTGCCGCTGGCCAGAATGCGCTCGCGGTCGCGCTGGTTGAGCGCCTCGGCTTCGCGATTCACCATCTGCGTGACCTCCAGAATGATGCCCTCCAGCTCGGAGCGTACGGCGAAGGGCACACTGCGCCAGAACTCGGAATTGGTCACCAGCATGTAGGCCAGCACGCCATGGTTGCTCTCGGTGATATAGGGCTGGACCTTGTGCATGTTCTGGCTGGCGATGTTCGACCAGGGGTTCTCCGCGCCCTGCACCGTGCCGCTCTGCAGGGCCTTGAACACCTCGGCGAAGGGCAAACGCACCGGCTTGGCGCCGACGGCTTCGAACTGCGCCTCGAGCACTTTCGACGGCTGTACGCGGAAGGCCAGGCCGGCGGCATCGCCCGGCAGGTGCAGCGGCTTGGTCGCCGAGAGCTGCTTGAGGCCGTTGTTCCAGTAGGCCAGCCCGTAGATGCCGTGCGATGCCATCGAACGCAGCAGTTCACGGCTCTTCTCGCGCTTCTGGAAGCGGTCCACCGCCGCCTGGTCGTCGAACATGAACGGCAGGTCGAACACCTGCAGCTGCTTGGTGTACTTGTCGAACTTCGACAGCGAGGGCGCCAGCATCTGCACCTTGTTATCGAGCAGCGCCTGCATCTCGTCGGCGTCGCCGACCAGACTGGAGTTGGGATAGACCTCGACCTTTACCTGGCCGGGCAAGCGCTCGTGCACCAGCTTCTGGAACAGCAGCGCGCCCTTGCCCTTGGGCGTATCGTCGGCCACTACATGGGCGAACTTGATGACGATCGGCTGCCCCTCGGCCGCCATGGCCGGGCCGGCCAGAAGAGTGAATGCAGCGATGGCTGCCGTGACGCAGGACTTGAACATGTGGCCCCCGAGACAAAAAAAAGCGGTTGCGCGCCTCGTGAGCACGCGTCGCATCGATGGTTTGGAAAGTGGGCTGCAGCGCCGAAGCGGGCAGCCCTGACGGCGTGACGGGTCCAGGCAGCCGTGGCTGCCGGCCGGTCTTGTTGGAATGGTGTCGCACTGCGGCAGGTAGGCCGGCGCGCGAGCGCGGAATTCTTGGTGATCGCCCGGCAAAGGACAACGCTCGAAGGACGAACCAGCTCTCATTTCCGACAGTTTCACTTGGTCATGCCGGTCGAACTTCACCCGCGCGGCGGGCTTCTACTGTTGCAGCCTTCAAGCCACCACCCGGGACTTCGCCATGAACCTGCCAGATCACCCCGGCCAGCGCGCCGACGTCGACTGCCTGATCGTCGGCGGCGGCCCAGCCGGCCTCACCGCCGCGCTCTATCTCGCGCGTTTCCGCCGCTCGTGCCGGGTCGTCGATGCCGGCTGCAGCCGCGCGGCGCTGATCCCCCGCTCGCACAATTACCCCGGCTTTCCGCCGGGCATCTCCGGCCGCGAGCTGCTGGCCCGCCTGCGCGAGCAGGCGCAGGGCTATGGCGCGCAGCTGCAGGACGGCCGGGTCGACTCGCTCGAGCGCCACGCACTGGGCTTTCGTGTCGCTTCGCCGGACAAAGCTGCATCGCCCGCCGGGTGATCCTGGCCACCGGCATCGAGGACACCCTGCCGGAGATGCCCGATGCCCAGGCGGCGATTGCCCGCGGGGCGCTGCGCCTGTGTGCGATCTGCGACGGTTACGAGGTCGACGGCCATGACGTGGCGGTATACGGCGAAGCCGAATGCGCGATCGGCCACGCGGCGTTCCTGCGCACCTTCAGCGACCGCGTCACGGTGATCGCCCCGGGCGGCGACCGCGCGGCCCGCGACGCTGCGCTGGCGCTGGCGAACCACCACGACATCCACCTGCTGTTCGATGGCATCGAGCGGCTGCAACCCCGCGACGGCGGCATCGAGGTCACCACGCTGGCCGGCCAGGTGCATCGCTTCGACATTCTCTACCCCTGCCTGGGTGCGCGTTTTCGCTCCGACCTCGCGCTGGGGATCGGCGTCGCCTGCGATGACAGCGGCGCAGTGCTGGTCGACGCCCATCAGCAGACCTCCGTGCCCGGCCTCTATGCGCTGGGCGACGTGGTGCCGGGGCTCAAACAGATGAGCGTCGCGGTTGGCCACGCCGCACAGGGTGCAACCGCCGTGCACAACAGCCTCGAGGCCAACCCCTGGGGTGGCAGCGCGGCCAGCCGATGACCGCACTCCCTCGGCCGCGCCGAACCGGCTAGGCTCAAGACAACCTCTCGGCGGACATAGCTCATGGCCCTCAGCGTCTTCGACCTGTTCAAGATCGGTATCGGCCCGTCCAGCTCGCACACCGTGGGGCCGATGCGCGCTGCGCTGCGCTTCGCCGAACGGCTGCGCGACGATGGCCTGCTCGATAGCGTCGCCGCGCTGCGCGTCGAGCTGTACGGCTCGCTCGGCGCCACCGGCAAAGGCCACGGCAGCGACAAGGCGGTGCTGCTCGGCCTGGAAGGCGAGCGGCCGGAGAGCGTCGACACCACGGGGGTGGAGCGCGCCTGGCGACCCTGCGCGAGCAGCGCCGCCTGCGCCTGCTCGGCCAGCGGAGCATCGATTTCGATCCGCGTGACGGCCTGGCCTTCATCCGCCGCCCGCTGCCCTTTCACCCCAACGGCATGATCTTTCGCGCCTTCGATCAGGCCGGCCTGCAGCTGACCAGCCGCGAGTACTACTCGGTCGGCGGCGGCTTCGTCCTCGACCAGAGCGCGGCCGAAGGCGGGCGCATCGTCGAGGACGATACCCCGCTGCCCTACCCCTTCCGCAGCGCCGGCGAACTGCTCGCCCTGTGCCAGCAGCACGCGCTGTCGATCAGCCAGCTGATGCTCGCCAACGAAGGCGCCTGGCGCCCCGAGGCCGAGACGCGCCAAGGCCTGCTGCACATCTGGCAGGTGATGCAGGACTGCGTCGCCGCGGGCTGCCGCAACGAAGGCGTGATGCCGGGCGGGCTGAAGGTGGCGCGCCGTGCCGCCGCCCTCAACCGCCAGTTGCGCGAACACCCGGAAGCCAACCTGCGCGACGCCCTGAACGTGCTCGACTGGGTGGACCTCTATGCGCTGGCGGTCAACGAGGAAAACGCCAGCGGCGGTCGCGTCGTCACCGCCCCGACCAATGGCGCGGCCGGCATCGTCCCGGCGCTGCTGCACTACTACTGGCGCTTCGTGCCCGGTGCCAGCGAGGACGGCGTGGTGCGCTTCCTGCTCACCGCCGCGGCGATCGGCATCCTCTACAAGGAGAACGCCTCGATCTCCGGCGCCGAGGTCGGCTGCCAGGGTGAGGTCGGCGTGGCCTGCTCGATGGCCGCCGGCGCGCTGTGCGAGGTGCTCGGCGGTACGCCGCAACAGGTCGAGAACGCCGCCGAGATCGGCATGGAACACAATCTCGGGCTGACCTGCGATCCGGTCGGCGGGCTGGTGCAGGTGCCGTGCATCGAGCGCAACGCGATGGGGGCGGTCAAGGCGCTCAATGCGGCGCGCATGGCCCTGCGTGGCGATGGCCGGCACTTCGTCTCGCTGGACAAGGTGATCCGCACGATGCGCCAGACCGGCGCCGATATGAAGAGCAAGTACAAGGAGACCGCCCGCGGCGGCCTGGCGGTGAACATCATCGAGTGCTGAGCGCCGCGATGCGATGAACGGCACCCATCAGCCAGCGGCGCAGCGGTCCTACAGTAGGGATGATCCGAAGGGAGAACAGCCAGCCATGTGCAGCGCGCCCAGCGACACCGGCGGTGGCCAGACCAGGCCGGCCCCCGCCGGCCAACCCTCATCACTGGCCGAGACGCATCGCCTGGCCGTGCAGCGGCACACGCCGGCCAGCATGCTGATCGATCGCAACGGGCAGATCCTGCATGTCAGCGAACGGGCTGGCCGTTATCTGCGCCACCCGGCCGGCGAACCCACGCTGCTGCTGACGCAGCTGGTGCTGCCCGAGCTGCGCCTCGAACTGCGCCTGGCCTTGCTCGATGCGGTGCGCCGCGGCGAGAGCGTCGAAGCCAAGCGCGTGCATGTACTGCGCGACGGTGAATGGGTCTGGGTCAGCATCTCGGTGCGCCCGGTCGAGCCAGGCCAGAGCGATCACCTGCTGGTGCTGTTCGACGAGATCCAGGCCCGCCGAGAGCTGCCGAGCCCGCCGGACCAGCAGGACGGCCTGATGCGCCAGCTCGAAGCCGAGCTGCAGCAAACCCAGGATCAGCTGCTACAGGCCACCGCTCAGGCGCGTGGTGCCGCCGCGCCCTCGCTCGCGGGCGACGCGCCCCTGCCGGCAGCAATCGACAACGACCTGCAGGCCGCCAACGAACGGTTGCGCCAGCAGCTCGAGCAGACCCGCCAGAGCGCCGACGAGCTGCAGAACCTGATCGCCGCGGTGGATATCGCCACCCTGCTGGTCGACAGCGACCTGCGCGTCACATGGTGCTCGCCACGCCTGCGCGAGATGCTGGCGCTGGCCGCCGGCGACATCGAGCGCAGCCTGGAGCGGATCGCGCGGCGCCTGGACTACCCACAGCTGTTCGACCATCTGCGCAGCGTCTGCACGCACAACGTGCGGATGCGCCGCGAGGTCCCCGACCAGGACGGCCGCTGGTATCTGGCGCGGCTGGCGCCCTACCGCGCCGGTCGCGAGGCCTGCGGCGCGGTGCTCAGCCTGATCGACGTCAGCGACCGCCGCGAAGCCGAAGACCGCGCGCGTGCCGGCGAAGCCCACATGCGCCGGCTGGCGCAGAGCATGCGCGGCTACGCCATCATCACCATGGACCCGGACGGCCGGGTCACCAGCTGGAACGGCGGCGCAGAAACCATCTTCGGCTTCAGCGAGGGCGAAATGCTCGGCCAGCCGGTCGAGCGCATCTACAGCGAGCAGGACCGCCAGCAGGACGTTCCGCAAAAGGAGCGGCAGCGCGCCCTGGCAGACGGCTCGGCGTCGGACGAGCGCTGGCACCTGCGCGAGGACGGCCAGCAGATCTACTGCAGCGGGCTGGTCAATCCACTGCTCGACGGCGATCGCCTGCTGGGCTTCGCCAAGATCGCCCGCGACCTCACCGAGCAGAAACGCCAGAGCAGCGAACAGGCCAGCCGCCTGGAGCATGCGCAGAGCACCAGCGAGCAGAAGGACCAGTTCTTCGCCGTGCTCTCTCACGAACTCAAGCACCCGCTGAACCTCATCCAGCTCAACAGCGACCTGATCATCCGCGCCCCGGTGGTCAAGCAGTCGCCCGCGCTGAGCAAGGCCGCCAGGGGCATCCAGGCCGCGGTGCGCAGCCAGTCGCGCATCATCGACGACTGATGGACGTCTCGCGCCTGCGTACCGGCAAGCTCAAGCTCTACTTCGACACCTTGCACTACCAGGCGCTGCTCGAGGGCATCGAAGCGGTGTTTCGCCCGCTGACCCAGGCCGACGGCGTGGTCTTCGACAGCGACCACGACCCCGAGCCGCTGTACGTCGAGGCGGACCCGACCCGGCTGGAACAGATCGTCTGGAACCTGCTGAACAACGCCTGGAAGTTCACCCCGCCCGGCGGGCGCATCAGCCTGCGCCTGAGCCGCGAAGGCGAGCACGCCCGGCTCGAGGTGAGCGACACCGGGCATGGCATCAGCGAAGACTTCCTGCCCAAGGTCTTCGACCTGTTCGGCCAGGCCGAGGTGCAGCACAGCCAGCGCGGCCGACAGGGGCTGGGCATCGGCCTGGCGCTGGTGCAGCAGCTGGTCGAACTGCACCGCGGGCGTATCGAGGCGCATTCGGACGGGCTCGGTCGCGGCGCGCGCTTCACCGTCTGGCTGCCGCTCTACCTGCAGGCGCAGCTGGAGCTCGGCGACCAGCCCCTGGCCCATGACAACGGCCAGCTGCAGGGCGTGCGCATCCTGCTGGTGGACGACAGCCCCGAGGTGCTGGAAATGCTCGACGACCTGCTGCGCAGCGAGGGCGCCGAGCTCGAGACCGCCGGCAGCGGCAAAGAGGCGCTGGCACGCTGCGCCGCCAGCCGCTACGACGTAATTCTTTCCGATGTCGGCATGCCCGGGCTGGACGGCTACCAGACGATCAGCGCAATCCGTGCGCAATCGCTCAACCGCCACACCCCGGCCATCGCGCTCAGCGGCTATGGCTCGCGAGACGCGCTGGAGCAGGCGCGCAGCGCCGGCTTCGACCTGCACCTGCGCAAGCCTGTCGACCTGGATTCGCTGGTCAGTGCGGTGCGCCAGGTGCGCCGGCGCTGATGCCGTATTCGCGCAGCTTGTTGGCGATGGTGGTATGCGACACGCCGAGGCGCTTGCCCAGCAGCCGGCTGCTCGGGTGCTGCTTGTAGAGGCTCTCCAGCACCGCCTTCTCGAAACGGCCCATGATCCGCCCCAGGTCACCGTCGAGCGAGAATTCGCCGAGCGGCTGCGCCGCGCCGTAGCCCGGCAGGCGAATGTGCTCCGGGCCGATAGTGTCGCCGTCGCACAGCGACACTGCCTGGAACAGCGTGTTTTCCAGCTGCCTGACATTGCCCGGCCAGTGATAGCCGGCCAGCCGCTCGAGCGCCTGCGGCGCCAGCCGTGGCAGCGGGCAGCCGATCTGCCGGCTGGCCTGGTCGATGAAGTGGCGCGTCAACGGCTCGAGGCCGTCCAGGCATTCGCGCAGCGGCGGGATGTGCAGCGAGAGCACGTTGAGCCGGTGGTAGAGGTCCTGGCGGAACTGCCCGCTGGCGCAGAGCTCGGAGAGGTCCTGCTGGGTCGCGCAGATCACCCGCACATCGAGGTAGACCTCCTCGTCGCTGCCGACCCGACGGAAGCCGCCGTCCTGCAGGAAGCGCAGCAGCTTGGCCTGCAGGCGCGGGCTCATTTCGCCGACCCCGTCGAGAAACAGCGTGCCGCCTGCGGTCAGCTCGAGCAGGCCGAGCTTGCCTTCCGGGCGCGCGCCTCGAAGGCACCGGGGCCGTAGCCGAACAATTCGGTCTCGGCCATCGACTCGGGCAGCCCGGCACAGTTGAGCGCCATGAACGGCGCCTGTCCGCGCGGGCTGGACAGGTGGCAGGCGCGCGCCAGCAGCTCCTTGCCGGTGCCGGTTTCGCCCTCGATCAACAAGGGCGCGTCGAGCGGTGCCATGCGCCGTGCTTCACGCACCACCGCAGCATCATTTTCGAGCTCTGGAAGATGCTGTCGAAGCCGCGCAGCTCCTGGCGCCTGACGTTGTAGATGCGCTCGCCGAGCTGGTCGGCGCGGTGCAGCGCCAGCACCGCCCCGGCCAGGGCCTCGCTGTCGTCGTGCTGCGACTGCAGCGGGGCGATGTCGGCGAGAAACACCTGGCCCTTGACCTGCACACGCAGGCCGTTGATGCGCGCCTTGTTGCTGCGTACCAGCTCCGGCAGGTCGAAGTCCTCGGCATAGCGCGACAGGCTCATGCCCGGCACCTCATCGACGCGCACGCCGAGCAGCTGCGCCGCGGCCCGGTTGGCGGCGACGATGGCACCACTCATGTCGATCGACAACACCGGAAAATCCAGCGCACCGAGCAGCGCATTGAGTTCCAGCGAATGCCGCTCGCTGGGCATCAGCCGACCTTGCGCACCTCGAACCACCCCGGGCAGCCGCCTCGATCTTTGGCCGCAGCGCCTGCAGCTGCAGGTTCATCAGGTTCGGGCAGTACAGGTAGATGGCATTGCCCTGCTCGCCGCCGACTTCGCCGCGGGCGACGTTGATGCCGTAATCGACGAGCAGGTTGAGCATGTCGCGCAGGATGCCGACACGGTTCTGGCAGAGCACACGGATACGCATGGCATGGGCCTTCTTGTTTTTCGCGGCGGGCCGCTTTTGTCGTCAAGAATATTTGACGGATTCGATGCCCGCCAGCGCCGTTCGTTCTGCTTTCGCCCGTTGCGTAATGATTTTTTTACAAAATGCTCCCCATGCTTGCGGCAAGCTGTCGCAGCCGGGGCTGTCCAAGGCTCCGTTGGCGGGTTCAGATGAGGCATCCGATAACAACAACATTGCCTCACAGACGCGCCTTGCCGCGTCGGGCCAGGAGGTCAGATGAAAACCACGCGATACGTCGCCCGCGAACCGGACGCCGAGGGCATCATCCATTATCCGGACAGCGAACATGCGGTGTGGAACACCCTCATTGAGCGCCAGCTGAAACTGCTGCCGGGGCGCGCCTGCGACGAATACCTCGACGGCCTCGACCAGCTCGCCCTGCCCAACGACCGCATCCCGCAGCTTGGCGAAGTCAACCGCGTGCTCGAACGGGCCACCGGCTGGCAGGTGGCCCGCGTGCCGGCGCTGATTCCCTTCCAGACCTTTTTCGAACTGCTGGCCAGCAAGCGCTTCCCGGTGGCCACCTTCATCCGCACGCCGGAGGAGCTGGACTACCTGCAGGAGCCAGACATCTTTCACGAGATCTTCGGCCACTGCCCGTTGCTGACCAACCCCTGGTTCGCCGAGTTCACCCACACCTACGGCCAGCTGGGGCTGGCGGCGAGCAAGGAGGAACGCGTGTACCTGGCGCGGCTGTACTGGATGACCGTGGAATTCGGCCTGGTCGATACCCCGGCCGGCCGGCGCATCTACGGCGGCGGCATCCTCTCCTCGCCGAAGGAGACGCTCTACAGCCTGTCCAGCGAACCCGAGCAGCAGGCCTTCGACCCCTTGGAGGCGATGCGCACGCCGTATCGCATCGATATCCTGCAGCCACTGTATTTCGTCCTGCCGGACCTGCACCGGCTGTTCGAACTGGCCCGCGAGGACATCATGGCGCTGGTCCGGCAGGCCATGCGCCTGGGCCTGCACCAGCCGAAGTTTCCGCCGAAGGCGGCGTAGGGTAGAAAACCGCAAGGCGTTTTCCACGCGCCGGTTCGGCTGCCACCAAGCCGTAGGTGGATGACGCCGCAAGGCTTATCCACCGACCACAACCCGATCTATCGACAGCGAGGCGGAGCGAACCCGACGCGTGGACAAGCCTGCGGCGTTGTCCACCCTACGGCCTTTCATTCGCCTAGGCTTTCCAATGACCTTCACCCAACAGACCAAAGGGACCGACACCATGACCGCCCTCGCCCAAGCCCAATGCGAAGCCTGCCGCGCCGATGCGCCCAAGGTATCCGACGAAGAACTGGCCGAGCTGATCCGCGAGATTCCCGACTGGAACATCGAGGTACGCGGCGACCACATGGAGCTGGAACGCGTCTTCCTGTTCCGCACTTTCCGCCACGCTCTGGCCTTCACCAATGCGGTCGGCGCCATCGCCGAGGAAGTCGGCCACCATCCGGCCCTGCTCACCGAGTGGGGCAAGGTCACCGTGACCTGGTGGAGCCACGAGATGCGCGGCCTGCACCGCAACGACTTCATCATGCCGCGCGCACCGACCAGCTCGCCGCCAGCGCCGAGGGCCGCAAGTGATGCATTTCGGCCAGATACCCCGCGTGCCCGGCGACCCGATCCTCGGCCTGCTGGACGCCTACCGCGCCGACCCCAACCCGGCCAAGCTCGACCTGGGCGTCGGCGTCTACAAGGACGCCCGCGGGCTGACGCCCATTCCGCGGGCGGTCAAGCTGGCCGAGCAGCGCCTGGTCGACAGCGAAGAGACCAAGAGCTACATCGGCGGCCACGGCGATGCCCTGTTCGGCGCGCAGTTGCTGCGCCTGGTGTTGAGCCCGCGTGCGCTGGCGCTGACCGAGGAGCGCGCCGGTTGCACCCAGGCACCCGGGGGCACCGGCGCCTTGCGCCTGGCCGGCGAGTTCATTGCCCGCTGCCTGCACGGGCGCAGCCTCTGGCTGAGCGACCCGACCTGGCCGATCCATGAAACGCTGTTCGCCGCGGCGGGCGTGCCGCTGCGCCATTACCCCTACGTCGCGCCGACAACCGCCTGGACCGCGAGGGCCTGTTCGCCACGCTGGAGCGCATTCCGCCCGGCGACGTGGTGCTGCTGCACGCCTGCTGTCACAACCCGACCGGCTTCGACCTGAGCCAGGACGACTGGCTGCGGGTGCTCGACATCGTGCGTCGCCGCGAACTGCTGCCGCTGTTCGACTTCGCTACCAGGGCTTCGGCGATGGCCTGGACGAGGACGCCTGGGCGGTGCGGCTGTTCGCCGAGACGCTGCCGGAGCTGCTGATCACCAGTTCGTGCTCGAAGAACTTCGGCCTGTACCGCGAGCGCACCGGCGGGCTGATCGTGCTCGCCGCCGACAGCGAGCGGCTGCTCGATGTACGCAGCCAGCTGGCGGCGCTGGCCCGCGGCCTGTGGTCGACGCCGCCGGCACACGGCGCCGCGGTGGTGGCCGCCATCCTCAGCGACGATCCGCTGCGGCAGATCTGGCAGGACGAGGTAGAAACGATGCGCCGACGCATCGCCAGCCTGCGCCAGGGTCTGGTCGAGGCGCTGATGCCCTACGGCCTGGCCGAACGCTTCGCGCACATCGCCGAGCAGCGCGGGATGTTCTCCTACACCGGCTGACCGCCGAACAGGTGCGCCGGCTGCGCGCCCGAGCATTTCGGGTGTACCCTGGTCGAAAGCGGCCGCGCCAGCGTCGCCGGGGCTCGATGCCGAACGCCTCGATGCCCTGGCCGCCGCCATGCCCTACGGCCTGGCCGAACGCTTCGCGCACATCGCCGAGCAGCGCGGGATGTTCTCCTACACCGGCTGACCGCCGAACAGGTGCGCCGGCTGCGCG
>LZQO01000050.1_pt1 | contig 28755 bp, 30 predicted proteins | sample 768571 | NCBI WGS metagenome assembly LZQO01 (sample SAMN05207081, study PRJNA324507) | oil field metagenome | isolation source: sample BH-FW-10 from oil reservoir | place: India: Bombay High | collected 2015-12-01
AGCGTGCGCGGCGGGACGCCGAAGCGCTGGCCAGCCGGAGGTATCTGCCGATCGAAAAGAAGGCGCCGGCCTATCCGGCACGGGCCCTCGACCGAGGCCTGGAAGGCAGCTGCACGGTCGCCTACGCCGTCAACGCCCAGGGCAGGATCGAACACCCCCGGGCCCTCGATGACTGCCACCCGCTGTTCGTGCAGCCGTCGCTGACCGCAGCCCGCAGCTTTCGCTATCGCCCGCGCATCATCGACGGCCGTGCCGTCGCGGTGCCCGAAGTCAGAAACACCTTTCATTACCGCATCCAGTGATGCGCCCGACTCAAAGAGCAGACGAGCCCCCCGATGAAACAGGACTTCAAGGATTTCCACGCCGCGCTCGCGGCGCTCGACGACGATTCCGTCAACCCCAGCCACAATCCGAGCCTTGGCCAACTGGCCGACCGTGGTCGGCGCAACCTGCTCAAGGGTGGCCTAGGCCTGACTGCGATCGCCTTCCTCGGCGGCGGCCTCGCAGCCTGTCGCAGCGCGACCGGGCGCGAGTCGTTGCTGGGCTTCGAGGGCATCCCGCCGAAGCTCGACCCTGCCTTCGACGGGGTTGAGGTGGCCCCCGGCTATAACGCGCGGGTGTTTTTCTCCTGGGGCGATGCGGTGCTCGCCGACGCCCCGCAGTGGCAACCCGATGCCAGCGATGACTGGCAGGCCCAGCTCAAGCAGGCCGGTGACAATCATGACGGCATGCACTTTTCCCGTTTCCCGACGACCCCAACGGCCATGGCCTGCTGGCGATCAACCACGAATACGTCAACCCGCCGCTGCATCCCGACGGCATGCAGGTGGTTGACGGCAAACGACCGCTGGATGAGGTGCGCAAGGAGCAGGCCGCCCATGGCGTCAGCATTATCGAGGTGAAGAAGGATGCCGAGGGTCGTTGGCAGCGCGTCATGCCGTCTGCTACAACCGGCGCCTCACGGCCATGACGCCGATGGCCGTGAGTGGGCCGCTGGCCGGCCACGAAGCGCTTAGAACCGCGTCCGATCCAAGCGGGCAAGAGATCCTGGGAACGTTGAACAACTGCTCGAGCGGCTTTACGCCGTGGGGCACCTACCTGGTTTGCGAGGAGAACTGGCACAACTACTTCGTCAATCGCGACGCCGACGATCTGGCGCAGCGCGTCTCGCACAAGCGCTATGGAATCGCCGGCCAGGGGCCGAGCAAGCTCTATGGTTGGGAAACCGCCGATCCCCGCTTCGATGCCACCCCGGACCCGACCCAGCCCTACGGCGGGCATGTGCATGAACCGAACCGCTTTGGCTGGGTCGTGGAAGTCGATCCGTTCGACCCGCGCAGCAAGCCGGTCAAGCGCACCGCCTTCGGCCGCTACTGCCGCGAATGTGCAGTGCTGTCGCTTGGCGAGGATGGCCGCATGGCGTACTACTCCGGCGATGACACCAAGGGCGAGTACATCTACAAGTTCGTACCCGACGGTCGCTACGTCCCCGGCGCCGACCAGGCCAACCGCCGCCTGCTCGACAGCGGCACCCTGTACGTCGCGCGCTTCGATGCTGATGGCAGCGGCCGCTGGCTGGCGCTGGTGCACGGGCAGAACGGCCTGACCGCCGCCAATGGTTTCGCCGATCAGGCCCAGGTGCTGCTCAATGCCCGGGCCGCGGCCGACAGGGCTGGAGCGACGCCGATGGACCGCCCCGAATGGGTCGCCGTGCACCCGCGCAGCCGCGAGGTCTACGTGACCCTGACCAACAACGACGAGCGGGGCGGCAAGCAGCCGACCGACAAGGCCAACCCCCGGCCGCACAACCTGCACGGCCAGATCCTGCGCTGGCAGGAAGCTGCGGGAGACCCGACGGCGACAACCTTTACCTGGGAGCTGTTCCTGCTGGCCGGTGAACGGTCCGGCGCTCGGGACCAGACGGGCCAGCCGCTACCGGCGAACCTGATTGGCACCATCGATGGCGATATTTTCTCCTCGCCGGACGGTTTGGCATTCGACGCCGACGGGCGCCTGTGGATCGAGACGGACTACGGTGATGACGAGCCGGCCATGCAGGCGATGGGGACGAACCAGTTGCTCTGCGCCGACCCGACCACCCGCGAGGTCCGGCGCTTTCTGGTCGGCCCGCGCGGCTGCGAGATCACCGGCATCACCTGGAGCCCCGACTACCGCGCCATGTGGATCAACGTGCAGCACCCTGAACTGAGCTTCCCGGCCGGCGACGGCAAGACACGCCCACGCGCTTCGACGGTGCTCATCACCAAGAATGACGGCGGCGTGATCGGTACCTGAAGCCGCCAGCGGCGGCTCGCGGGGGCCGCCGCTGTCAGTCGCGGTAGAACACCTGCACCAGGTGGTAACCGAACTGGCTCTTGACCGGACCATGCACCTCGCGCAGCGGCTTTTTGAAGATCACCTGATCGATGCTGCGCACCATCTGCCCCGGGCGCACCTCGCCGAGGTCGCCGCCTTTCTTCCCGGACGGCAGGTCGAATACTTGCGCGCCAGCACGTCGAACGCCTCGCCATTGGCCAGGCGCTTTTTCAGTTGCGCGGCTTCGGCTTCGGTCTTGACCAGAATATGGCGGGCCATGGCTTTGGGCATGTCGCGATCCTCGTGCATTGAGGGGCGCGATTGTAGTCGCCCTGGCGCGGTTGTCGATTGCGCCGCCGCTGCGCTTTGCGGAGCGTCCTGCCAGGCTCGACGAACGGTAGTTCTGTGTTCGGTGCTGGTAGCGCTAACATCCAGCCCGACAAACACAACAACAACGGATTTCCCGCATGCCTTCAAAGCAGCCTTTCCGGGCTACCGCGTTGCCGGTCCTGGTCGTCATGGGCGTGAGCGGTTCGGGCAAGACCGATACCAGCCACGCCGTCGCCGACGCGCTCGGCCTGCCGCACATCGAGGCGGACAACTTTCACCCTGCGGAAAACGTCGCGCGCATGCGTGCCGGCACGCCGCTGTCCGACGCCGACCGCGTGCAATGGCTGCACGCCCTGATCGGCGAGATGCAGCGCACGCTCGAGAGCGGCAGTGGCTTCGTGCTGGCCTGCTCGGCGCTCAAGCGCAGTTACCGCGAACTCTTGCGCAGCGCCGTCCCGGGGCTGCGCTTCGCCCATCTGGCCATCGATTACGACACCGCGGTGCAGCGCGTCGGTGCGCGCCCGGGGCATTTCATGCCGATCTCCCTGGTCGATAGCCAGTTCGCCACCCTCGAATCGCCCGAGGCGAGCCGGGCGTGTTGACCGTCGACGCCCGTCAGCCGCGCGAAGCGGTGCTGCGGCAGATCGTCGAATGGATGCGCGGCGCCGACGCGGATGAACAGATGGAGGCGCGTGTCGACCTTTCCGCGCGCCCGTTTGATAGCGCTACCACGGCGCCGCCGCTGACCAACGAGCCGATCTACCGCGGCGCGGTCGCCCAGCAGTTCGACCGCCTGACCGATTGGCTGATGGCTGCGCTGATGGCCTTCATGGTCATCGTGGTGTTTTCCAGCGTGGTGCTGCGCTACGCCTTCGGCACCGGCTGGACCGGCGCCGAGGAGCTGTCGCGGCTGGCGTTCGTCTGGCTGGTATTCGTCGGCGTCGCTTCGAGCATGCGTCGCGGCGAGCTGATGAGCTTCGCCATGTTGCGCGATCGCTTCCCGCATCTGCTGCGCCGGCTGGTCGACTCGCTGAGCTGGCTGCTGGTGGCGGGCGCGAGTTGCCTGGCGGCCTGGGGCGGCTGGAACCAGATGCAGTTCGGCTGGACCATCAACAGCCCGGTGGTCGGCTACCCGCTGGGGCTGGCGATGTTGCCGGTGGCCGCCAGCATGGTCGCGCTGGCGGTACTGGCGTTGCTGCAACTGGTGAATGTCTGGCGGCGCGACCAGCCTTCGGCGGTTGCCGCTGCGAATGTCACCGCGGACTGAAGCGACGCCGCGCGTCAAAACAATACGGGCACTGCCCAACCGAGGACCTCTCATGACCGTCGTCGTCTTTCTTTCATCGCTGCTGGGCTTCATGACGCTCGGCATGCCCATCGCCTTCGCGCTGCTGCTGACCGGCTCGGTGCTGATGTGGTACCTGGATTTCTGGGACGTGCAGCTGCTCGCGCAGAACCTCCAGGCCGGCGCCGACAGCTTCCCGCTGCTGGCCGTGCCGTTCTTCATCCTCGCCGGCGAGCTGATGAACGCCGGCGGCATCTCGCGGCGCATCATCGCCATGGCGCAGGCCTATTTCGGCCACAAGCGCGGTGGCCTGGGTTACGTGGCGATTGCCGCCTCGGTGCTTCTGGCCAGCATGTCCGGCTCGGCCCTGGCCGATACCGCCGCGCTGGCCACGCTGCTGCTGCCGATGATGCGCGAGCGCGGCTATCCGCTGAGCTCGTCCTCGGGGCTGGTGGCGGCGGGCGGGATCATCGCCCCGATCATTCCGCCATCGATGCCGTTCGTGATCTATGGCGTGGTGACCGGCACCTCGATCAGCCAGCTGTTTCTCGCCGGCATGGTGCCGGGGCTGATCATGGGCATGGGCCTGGTGGTCGGCTGGACGCTGATCGCCCGGCGCATCGACGAACCGAAACAGGAAAAGGCCAGCGGCGCCGTGCGCCGGCGCGTGCTGGTCGATGGGGCGGCGGCGCTGATGTTGCCGGTGATCATCGTCGGCGGCCTGCGCGGTGGGCTGTTCACCCCAACCGAAGCCGCCGTGGTCGCCGCGGTCTACGCGCTGGCGGTCTCGACCCTGCTGTATCGCGAGCTGACCTGGGCCGGGCTGGTCGAGGTGCTCACGCGTGCCAGCCGCACCACGGCCTCGGTGATGTTTCTCTGCGCCGCGGCGACGGTGTCGGCGTACATGATCACCCTGGCACAGCTACCCGACGAGATCGCGGCGATGCTCGGCCCGCTGGCGCAGGACCCCAGGCTGCTGATGGTCGCCATCATGCTGCTGATGATCGCCGTCGGCATGGTCCTGGACCTGACTCCGACCATCCTCATCCTCGGTCCGGTGCTGGCGCCGATCGCGACCAAGGCCGGCATCGACCCGGTGTACTTCGGCGTGATGTTCGTGCTGATCGGTTCCATCGGGCTGATCACCCCGCCGGTAGGCACCGTGCTCAACGTAGTCGGCGGCATCGGCCGGTTGCGCATGGAGACCCTGGTGCGCGGCGTGATGCCGTTCTTCCTTATCTATCTGGTGATCGTCGGGCTGCTCATCGCCGTGCCTTCGATCATCACCGTGCCCCTGGCCTGGCTGCGGTAGCGCCGGTCTTGCAATTCAAGCGCTCAACAACCCAACGTCCAACAACAAGAAGGTAACGCGACATGAAACGACTTCTCATCAGCACCCTGGCTGCCGCCTTGCTCGGCAGCACACTCAGCCTCGGTTACGCGCAGGCGGCGGACGACATCCGTCCGCGCATGATCCGCTTCGGTTACGGCCTCAACGAAGACAGCAACCAGGGCAGGGCGGCCAAGCTGCTTGCCGAGGAAATAGCCAAGGCCTCGGGCGGCAAGCTGAAGGTGCGCACCTTTGGTTCGGCCAGCCTGGGCTCGGACGACCAGATGCAGAACGCGCTGATCGGTGGTGCGCAGGAAATGATGGTCGGCTCGACGGCGACGTTGGTCGGCATCACGCCGGAAATGGCGGTGTGGGACACGCCGTTTCTCTTCAGCGATCCACACCAGGCCGATCAGGTGCTGGATGGCCCGGTGGGCCGGCAGATCATGAACAAGCTCGAGGAGAAGGGCCTGGTCGGGCTGGTCTACTGGGAGAACGGCTTTCGCAACGTGACCAACAGCACCCGGCCGATCGAGAAGCTCGAGGACTTCGACGGCATCAAGCTGCGCGTGATGCCCAACCCGGTGTTCATCGACACCTTCAAGCTGATGGGCGCCAATGCAGTACCGCTGCCGTTCTCCGAGCTGTTCACCGCGTTGGAAACGGAGGCCGTGGACGGCCAGGAGAATCCTTACAACACCATTCTCTCGTCCAAGTTCTACGAGGTGCAGAAGTACCTGAGCGTGACCAATCATGTCTACAGCCCCTGGATCGTCACCGCGTCCAAGCGCTGGTGGGACGGCCTTTCGCAAACCGAGCAGGGGATCATCATGGCCGCCGCCGAGAAGGCGCGTGACGCCGAGCGCGAGGACACCCGGCGCGAGGCCAGCCAGGCACTGGCGGCGCTGAAAGAGCACGGCATGCAGGTCAACGAGGTCAGCCCGGAGCAGATCCGGCGCATGCGCGAACGGGCGCAGCCGGCGATCCAGACGGTGATCGACTCCGTTGGCCAGGAGCTGTTCGACCAGGTCCACGCCGAGGCGGAAAAGGCCGCGCGCTAGGCGCGACCGGCCCCCGCCCGCTGCTAGAATCCGCCGCTTTCAACCCATGGAACGCCCATGACCACACGCCGTCGCCGCTCTGCCGAGCGGGTCACCCTGTCCGATGTCGCACGCCGCGCCGGGTGCTCGTTGATGTCCGCGTCGCGCGCCTTGTCGCAACCGGAAAGGGTGTCCGACGCGCTGCGCGAGCGCGTCGACGAGGCTGTCAAGCGCTCGGCTATGTGCCGCATCCGGCGGCGCGCAGCCTGGCCAGCTCACGCTCCAATCTGGTCGCGGTGATCATCCCTTCGCTGTCCAACGCAGTGTTCGTCGATACGGTCGAGGCCATTCAGCGGTACTGATGCCGGCGGGCTACGAGATGATGATCGGCGTCAGCCACTATCGGCCCGAGGAGGACGAACGCCTGCTGCGCGCCTACCTGCCCCATCAGCCGGCCGGCCTGCTGATCACCGGGTTCGAACGCAGCGACGCCGCCCGTGCGGTGCTGGCCAGCTACACCGCGCCGATGGTCACGCTGATGGAACTGAGCGAGCGGCCGGACGACTACTGCGTGGGCTTCTCGCAATTGCAGGCCGGCGCGGCCATGACCCGCACGCTGCTTGCGCGCGGCTACCGTCATGTCGCCTTCGCCGCGGCGCAGCTGGACCCGCGCACCTTGCAGCGCGCCGAAGCTATCGCCAGGCCATGCGCCAGGCCGGTCGCTATGAGCCGACCCTGGAGCTGCTGACGCCGCAACTGTCGTCCATCGGCCTCGGTGCCGAGCTGCTGGATCGCCTTCTGGCGCAGCATCCGCAGATCGACGCGGTGTTCTTCAACAACGACGACCTCGCCCTCGGTGCGCTGTTTCGCGCCCATCAGCTGGGGCTCGAGGTGCCGGGGCGGTTGGCGATTGCCGGTTTCAACGATCTGCCGGCGGCGGCCTGGATGCACCCGGCGCTGAGTACCGTGCGCACGCCGCGTGGCGAGATCGGCACGCTGGCGGCGCAGATGCTGCTCGGCCTGATGCGCGGTCAGCAGCCCGCCGAGCGTTGCATCGACGTGGGCTTCGAAGTGGTCATGCGCGACAGCGCCTGAGCCGGACAGACGACGCCGGCTGCCCCCTCAGGCCTGGGCTTCCTGAGCGCTGACCTGCTGGGCGATCTCGATCATCTGCTCGCGCATCCAGCGGTTGGCCGGGTCCTGGTCGGTGCTTTCGTGCCAGTAGATGTGGGTTTCCAGCGGTGCGACGTCGACCGGCAGGTCGACCTGATGCAGATCGTGCCGACGGGCGAAGCGTTCCGGCACGGTCACCACCATGTCGGTCTGTTCGATCACCTGGGTCGCCATCAGGTAATGCTGTGAGCGCAGGGCGATCTTGCGTTGCAGGCCCATCTTGCCCAGTGCCAGGTCGACCAGGCCGAGGCCGCTGCGACGGCTGGAAATGTGGATGTGCGACAGCGACAGGTACTGCTCGAGCGTCAGCTTGTCCTTGGCCAGCGGGTGGCCGCGGCGCATGGCGCAGATGTAGCGATCTTCCAGCAGCTTGACGTGGCGCACCTGCGGATCGGTGTTGAGCGGCGCGTCCATGGCGAAATCCAGGCGGCCGGCGGCCAGTTCCTTGGTCGTCTCGCGGCGCTTGGCCAGCATGCTCTCGATCTTCACGCCCGGCGCCAGGCGGCGTAGGCGCTGGAACAACGGTGGCAGCATGACCGCCTCGGTGAGGTCGGTCATGCTGATGCGAAAGGTCTTGTTCGCCTGCGCCGGGCTGAACGTCCGGCTTTCCTGCACCGAGACGCGCAACAGCTGCAGCGCGTTGCGCACCGGGCCGATGATGTTCTGTGCCATCGGCGTTGGCACCATGCCTTGTGCGGTGCGCACGAACAGGGGGTCATTGAAGGTTTCGCGCAGGCGGGCCAGGGCGTTGGACACCGCCGGCTGGGTGATGCCGACGATCTGCCGGCGCGGGTCAGGTTGGCTTCGGTGTAGATCGCATCGAAGACGATGAAGAGGTTCAGGTCGACCTTGTTCAGGTTCATTGTTGTGGCTCTCCGGCATGAACGGGCGCGTCGATCATATATGGGTTATGAATGTTAATACACGGGCAAAATAGCTTCGATAAATCCAGGGGCGTCCTCTAGCATTCTCATCACAACAACCCCCGCATAAGGTAGTTCCCATGGATTTCGCCTATTCCCCCAAGGTCCAAGCGCTGCGCGAGCGCGTGCAAGCCTTCATGGACGAGCACGTCTATCCATCCGAGAAGCTGTTCTATCAGCAAGTCGCCGAAGGTGATCGCTGGCAGCCGACGGCCATCGTCGAGGAACTCAAGGACAAGGCGCAGGCAGAGGGGCTGTGGAACCTGTTTCTGCCTGAGTCCGATTACGGCGCGGGGCTGACCAACACCGAATACGCGCCGCTGGCCGAGATCATGGGCAGCTCGCTGCTGGGCCCGGAGGCCTTCAACTGCTCGGCGCCGGATACCGGCAACATGGAAGTGCTGGTGCGCTACGGCTCCGAGGCGCAGAAGAAGCAGTGGCTCGAGCCGCTGCTACGCGGCGAGATCCGCTCGGCATTCGGCATGACCGAGCCGGGTGTGGCCTCCTCGGACGCCACCAACATGCAGGCCCGCGCGGTGCGTGAAGGCGATGAGTGGGTGATCAACGGGCGCAAGTGGTGGACTTCCGGTGCCTGCGATCCGCGCTGCAAGGTGATGATCTTCATGGGCTTGACCAATCCGGACGCGCCGCGCCATGCCCAGCACTCGATGATCCTCGTGCCGATGGATGCGCCGGGGGTGAAAGTACTGCGACCGCTGCCGGTTTTCGGCTACGACGACGCGCCCCATGGGCATGCCGAAGTGCTGCTGGAAAACGTCCGGGTGCCTTACGACAACGTCATCCTCGGCGAAGGCCGCGGCTTCGAGATCGCCCAGGGGCGCCTCGGGCCAGGCCGCATTCACCACTGCATGCGCTCGATCGGCATGGCCGAGCGTGCGCTCAAGCTGCTCTGCGAACGTTCCGTGAGCCGTACCGCCTTTGGCAAGCCACTGGCGCGCCTGGGCGGCAACCTCGACCACATCGCCAACAGCCGTATCGAGATCAACATGGCGCGGCTGCTGACCCTCAACGCGGCCTACATGATGGATACCGTGGGTAACAAGATCGCAGCCAGCGAGATCGCGCAGATCAAGGTCGTGGCGCCGAACGTGGCCCTGCAGGTGATCGACCGGGCCATCCAGATCCATGGTGGTGCGGGCGTTTCCGACGACTTCCCGCTGGCGCACTGGTATGCGATGCAGCGCACGCTGCGCCTGGCCGATGGGCCGGACGAGGTGCATCGCGCGGCAATCGGCAAGTTCGAACTCGGACGCTATGTGCCGCGCGAGCTGCTGCGCGGGCATTGAGTCTGCCAGCCGGTTGAGGAAAAGGCCGCACTAGCGGCCTTTTTTCGATCGGGCACCGTTCCCGCTCAATACACCCAGATCTCGACCCGCCGGTTCTTTACCCGGCCGCTGGTTCCTTCGTTGGAAGCCACCGGAAGTTCGGCTCCCAAGCCATTGATTTCTCTGACATAGACGCCGTGCTTAATCAGCTCGCGGCGAACCGTCATGGCGCGCAGCTTGGAGAGCAGGGCGGCGCGGCTCGGGTCGCTCTTCGGGTCACCGAAACCGACCAGCGCGGCGCTGCCGATCGCCTTGTTCTGCGCATGCAGGTAGGCGGCGACCCGCTCGATGTCGCGCAGTGCCTTGTTGTCCAGCTGCGCGCTGCCTTCATCGAAGCGGAAATTGACCGTCAGCCGTTGGGCCTCTTCGCCGAGCTGGCGGTAAAAGGCGGGCATGTCGGCTTGCGGCTGGCTGCGCACCGCGTCGATGCGCTGGGCGACATAACCGGAACGCCCGACGATGCGCTGGCCGGCCTCGCTGTGCACGAAGTCGATGAAGGCCCGGGTCCAGGGCGATTGGTCGTTTGGCGCAGCGTAGAAGAACAACCGGCGCGACAGCGGATAGTCCTCGGTGGCCACGGTCGTGAGCTCGGGCGCCATCGGCTGCGAATCACCGTCGGTGATGCCCAGCGCTTTGGCCTTGCCGATGGAGGCCAGGCCGACGAAGCCGATGGCGCCGCGATCACGCGTTACCGCGGCGGCCAGTTCGTCATTGGATTCATAACGTCGTGCCGTCGGGGTCAGTGCCTTTCCGTGGGCGCCCAGGACCAGTTCCTTGAAGGTGTCATAGGTGCCGGAGCGGTCGTCGCGGGCGTGAATGCGCACCGGGGCGTCCATGCCGCCCAGCTCGCTCCAGTTGCTGATATCGCCAGCGAACAGGCGCGCGACCTCATCCGTGCCAAGCGCGCCGACAGGGTTGTCCGGATGCACGACGATGGCCAGCCCGTCGATGGCGATGACCTGTTCGGCGGCCGCGCTGCTGAGGTCGCCCAGTCCGGCGAGAGCCTGGCGCTCGCTGGCCTTGATCGGGCGTGACGCGGCTGCCAGGTCCGTACTGCCGTCGGCCAGGGCCGTGAAGCCGGTGCCGGTCCCGTGCGCGGCGACCGTCGCATGCAGGCGGTGCCCCTGGTCGTCCCTGGCGTCGATGCGCTGCTCGTTGGCGACCGCCGTGCTGCTGACTGCAACATCCTTGAGGCCCTGGGCCTCGAAGAAGCCGCTCACCAGCATCGGCGCGAGCTTGGCACCGACCGTGTTGGAGCCCTGGATGCGCAGCACCGCAACGCCCTCGGCCGGCACCGGCAGCGCGGCGAACACCTGCCAGGGCAGGCCATAGCAGATCGATCCCAACAGGACCAAGGACAGAACGCGCGACCAGATTTCGCGCTCGGATCGACTGGGTGACATCTCGCGACTCCTTTCTCAGATGGCCGCGAGATTAAGACGATACGGTGACGAAACGATGACAGTGAAGGCTCTGCGACGAGCCTTTCAGGGCGGCTGGGGTCAGCTGAAGTCGATCCACACCGGGCAGTGGTCGGACGGCTTTTCCATCGCCCGGATGTCGTAGTCGACCCCGGCATCGTGCACCCGCGCGTGCAGCGCGGCGGTGGTCAGGATCAGGTCGATGCGCAGCCCGCGGCGCGGATCGTCCTCGAACCCGCGGCTGCGGTAGTCGAACCAGCTGAAGCGGTCGGCGACCTCGGGATTGAGCGTGCGGAAGCTGTCGGTCAGGCCCCACGCCTTGAGCCGGCAGAGCCACTCGCGCTCTTCGGGCAGAAAGCTGCACTTGCCCGTGCGCAGCCAACGCTTGGCGTTGACCTCGCCGATGCCGATGTCGCAGTCCTCGGGCGAGATATTGAAGTCGCCCATCACCGCTACCGGATGCTCCGGGCTGAAGCGTTCCTCCAGCAGCGCCTGCAGGTCGGCGTAGAACTTGGTCTTGGCGGGAAACTTCACCGGGTGCGCGCGGCTTTCGCCTTGCGGGAAATAGCCGTTCATCACGGTCACGGCCTGTCCGTTGCGATCGGCGAAGCGCCCCCAGATGAAGCGCTTCTGAGACTCCTCGCCGTCGTTAGGGAAGCCTTTGTGGATCTCCAGCGGCGCCTGGCGCGAGAGCAGGGCGACACCGTAGTGACCCTTCTGCCCGTGGAAGTGGACGTGATAGCCCAGGGCCTCGATCTCCGCCTGCGGAAACTGCTCGTCGGAGACCTTGGTTTCCTGCAGGCCGATCACGTCGGGCTGGTGCTTTTCGATCAGCGCGGCAAGCTGATGCGGGCGGGCGCGCAGCCCGTTGATGTTGAAAGAGACGATTTTCATCAAAAGCTGTCCGACAGAAACGAACGGCGATTCTAGGGCGACCACGCCGCTCAGGCGAGCCCGGGCAGCTCGCGTCCGCCGGTGCTATCGTGCTGAAAGGCCCGGCCACTCGGGGTTGCCGGCCGTCCTTGGTGCCCTCTCTGAGGGCGATGCTGACCGAAAGAGGAGAGTGGCCATGGCCGATGTCGCCGAAGTGCGCATGCTCGACAGCAGCTACGCGAGCGAGGCGCGATCCCTGCTGTATCACGCCTACCGGCACGAGCCGACGTTCGGCTATCTGTTCGAGGCCGAGCGGCCGGGTTTCGACCAGCGTGTGCGCGCCACGGTGCGCGAGTTGGTCAACCAGCATTTCCTCCAGGCCCTGCCGGCGATCGGCCTGCTGCTGGAAGATCGTCTGATCGGCGTGGCGCTGATTGCGCCGCCGCAGCGGCGCCTGGAGATCACCGAAAGCTGGGCCTGGCGCCTGCGCATGTTGCTCAGCACCGGGCTGCGCTGCACCCGCCGCTACCTCGACTATCACGCCGTGGTGCTCGGCGCCTTGCCGCCGGGGCGCTTCCACGTATTGCCGTTGCTCGCCGTGCACCCGCGCTACCAGGGGCGCCACTACGGCGAACAGCTGCTGGAAGCCGTCCACAACTGGTGTGCCGAAGACGCGACCTCCAGCGGCCTGGTGATCGACACCGGCAACGCCCGTTACCTGAACTTCTATGCCCGTCAGGGCTACGAGGAAATCGCCCAGGTGGCCATCGGGCCGGTGGTCGAGCACGTGTTTTTCCATCCGGCGCCGCAGCATGTCGTTTCCGCTGCGAGCTGAGGGGGAATTGCGCGTCGTTTCGCCTGTCCGAACCAGGGCCGTCGCCGTCGAAGCCCCCGATGTTGCCAGCCGTTTCCGAACCCCGCCGTGCCTGCCCGCGCCGACCCTGCCCGGGGCCCGGCAGAGCCGTGCTAGCATGCCGCGCCATGCTTAAGCTGACCCTGCGCGGCGTATTTGCCGGTCTGATCCTGTCGTTTGCTTCGCCGTTGTTCGCCGCCGAGCTGCAGGTGCGTGTCGAGCCGGCCAACGGTGATGTTCGGCGCAACGTCGAGAATTACATTGGCGATCTGGGTGAACGCAACGCACGCGAGCTGCTGCGCTACAGCCGCGTCGCCCGCGAGCAGGCGACCAAGGCCCTGCAGGCGCTCGGCTTCTATCGCGCCGACATCGATATCGAAGTGGCCGATGGCGACGAGCCACGTCTGATCGTGCGCGTCGCACCGGGCGAGCCGGTGCGCTTGCGCGACGTGCAGGTTCGGCTGCAGGGCCCGGCGACCGGGCTGCCAGCGTTCCACACTCCCGACCAGTTGCTGCGCCCCGGTGATGTGCTCAACCACGGGCGTTATGAAGAGGCCAAGGAGCGTTTTCTCACCCAGGCCTCGCGCTACGGCTATTTCGACGGTCGTTTCACCCAGCAGAGCCTGCGCATCGACCCGCAGCTGGGGGTGGCCGACGTGGAGCTGGTGTACGACAGCGGTGAGCGCTATCGGCTGGGGCGGGTTCAGTTTCAGGGCGACGCCCCGTTCGATGTCGACCTGCTCGCGCGCATGGTCCCGTTCGAGCCGGGTACGCCCTACGACTCGGCGCTGATCGCCGAGCTCAATCGGGCCTTGCAATCGAGCGGTTACTTCGACGGCACGCGTGTCGATGCCAACCCGACTGCCGCTGTCGAACGGCGCATTCCGGTTGACGTCATGCTGACCACGCGCGAGCCGCGCACGCTCGGGCTTGGCGTGGGGTTTTCCACCGACGTCGGGCCGCGCCTGCGCTTCGACTGGACCGGCACTGGGTCAATCCCCAGGGGCACAGCTATGGCGCCGAAGCCGAGCTGTCGGCGCCGCGGCAGAACGTCGGCTTGTACTACGACGTGCCGCTCGACCCGCCGCTGACCGACAAGCTGCGCTACGTCGCCGGTTACCAGTATGAGGAGCTGGCCGACACCGACAGCCTCAGCCGCCTGCTGCGGCTTGGCCCTGAATGGCACAGTCAGCTGGACAGCGGCTGGCTGCGCGTGGTCTCACTCAAGTGGCAGCGTGAGGAGTACCGGCTGGGCGACGATTCGGGGCTGAGCACCTTGCTGCTGCCCGGCATTGCCTACAGCTACCTGCGAAGCGACAACCGCATCGACCCCAGCGAAGGCTACCGGCTGCAGTTCGAGATTGCCGCAGCGAAGGACGGCGTGCTCTCGGACGCCAACCTCGTACATGCCAACGCCCAGGCCCGCGGGTTGACCACGCTCGGTCGGCGGCATCGCTTTCTCGGTCGCGTGCAGCTCGGCGGCAATTGGACCGACGAATACGTCAACGTGCCACCCTCGTTGCGCTACTTCGCCGGCGGCGACCAGAGCGTGCGCGGCTACGACTACCAGAGCCTGTCACCGACCAACTCCGACGGCGACCGCATCGGCGGCCGCTACCAGTTCGCCGCGAGCGTGGAATACCAGTTTTCGCTCACCGAGCGCTGGCGTATCGCAGCGTTCGCCGATCAGGCAATGCCTTCAATGATCTGGAGCTGCCGACGCTCAAGCAGAGCGTCGGCGTGGGCGTGCGCTGGGTGTCGCCGGTCGGCCCGATTCGCGTCGACCTCGCGCAACCGCTCGACGGTGACCAGGGTGTGCGCCTGCATTTCTCGATGGGGCCCGAGCTTTGAAGCGTGCGGCCAAGTGGGTGACGGCGGTCCTGTTGGTGCTGGTGTTCGGCCTGGTGGCTGCGGCTGGCTACTTTCTCGGTAGCGAGAGCGGCAGCCGGCGCCTGCTGGGCTGGGTTCCGGGGCTGACGGTGGAAGCTTCGAGGGTCGGCTCGCCGGCCGCTGGTGGGCCGAGCGCCTGCGCTGGCAGGGAGGCGCCGATCGCGTGCAGATCGAGACGCCCCCGGCTGGACTGGTCTCCGAGCTGCCTGCTGCGCCTGACGCTGTGCATCAACAAGCTGGTCACCGGGGACATCGAGGCGAGTTTTGCGCCCTCGCCGCAGACCGAGCCGAGCGAGCCATTCAGCCTTCCGGATCTGTCGTTGCCACTGGGCCTGCGCGTCGGCCTGATCGAGATCGGGCGGGTGCGTCTCGACGGCGTGGAGCAGCTGCAACAGGCGCGTCTGAGTGCCGACTGGCGCGGCGACGAGCTGGTGATCGAGCAGCTGTCGGTAAAGCGCGACGACCTGTCGGCAGAGCTGTCCGGCCAGCTGCAGCCCGCCGGTGACTGGCCGTTGAGCCTGCAGGGCGAGGCAGCGCTGAAGCTGGTCGAAGGGTCACCCTGGACGCTCGAACTGAACGCCGAGGGCGCGTTGCAGCAGCAGCTCAGGCTGACAGTACTCAGCCATGGCTATCTGCAGGGGCGGCTGAGCGGCACGCTGCAGCCACTCGACGATGCACTGCCGGCCGACGTGAAGCTGGTGGTCAGCGACTTCAGCGCGAGTGACGACTTGCCCGCGAACCTGCGGCTGGAGCGTGCCGAGCTCAGCGCCAAGGGCGATTTGCAGGCGGGTTATCGGGTGCAGGGCGACGGCCAGCTCGCCGGCGACGGCAAGCCGGTGCAGTTCCGGCTCGCCGGGCGGGCCGACCGCAGTGCCGCAACGCTCCAGGAGCTGGTGCTGGACGCCGGTGACGAGCAGCGGCTCAGCCTGCAGGGCAATGCACAGTGGAGCGAGGCGCTGCGCGGCGAAGCAGGATCGACTGGCACGAGTTCCCCTGGCAGCGGCTCTACCCGACAGAGGCGCCGCCGGTCACGTTGCACAGGTTCACCGGCGAACTGCAGTACGACGACGGCAGCTACCTGGGCCATTTCGACTCCGCGCTGAGCGGCCCGGCCGGCCCTTTACGCTCGCCAGCCCGGTCAGCGGCGATCTGGAGCAGATCCATCTGCCGCAGCTGGAGCTGCGCGCGGGGCAGGGCGAGGCGACCGGCAGCCTGAGTGTCGGCTTTGCCCAGGGCATCGACTGGAAGACCGATCTGCAGCTGCGCGCACTCGACCCCGCCTACTGGGTAGCCGAGTTGCCAGGCCAGCTCGGCGGCAGCCTCAAGAGCGCGGGGGCCTGGCGGGACGAGCGCCTGGAGGCGAGTGCTGCGCTCGACCTGCAAGGGCGCCTGCGGCAGCAGCCGGCCACTTTGCGCGCACGGCTCTCCGGTGCCGGCGAGCGCTGGATGCTGGAGGACCTGCTGCTGCAGCTGGGGGACAACCGTGTCGAGGGTGGAGGAGGCTGGGGCGAGCGGCTCGACGGACAGTTGCAACTCGAGCTGCGACGCTGGCGCAGCTATGGCCGGGTTTGACTGGACAGGCCCGGGGGCGGCTGCAACTGGCCGGCACCGCAGAGCGGCCGGCTGGCGAGTTGCGGCTGGACGCCGAGCAAATTGGCTATGAGGACTACCGCTGCGTCAGTTGCGCCTGGACGGGCGCCTGCAGAACGGCGAGCGGGCATCGCTTGGCCTGACGGCCAGTGGCGTTGCCGCGGGCGATACCGCGCTCGGTGAAGTGATGCTCGAGGCAAGCGGCACGCGCGAGCAGCACAACGCGAGCCTGCGCGTGCAGGGGCCCCTGCTGGATCTGGACCTGGCGCTGCGCGGCGCCATGGAGGGCGAGGCGTGGCAGGGGCGCCTGACTTCGGCCGTGCTCGAGGCCAGCGGTCAGCGCTGGCGCTTGCGCAACCCCACCGGCATCCGGCGCACCGCTGAGGGGAGCGTCGAGCTGGCCGCGCATTGCTGGGTATCGGGCGAGGCCAGCCTGTGTGGCAGCGACCAGCGCCTGATGCCCGAGCCGCGGCTGCGCTATCGCTTGCGCGACTTCCAGATGGGCAGCCTGGCCGAGCTGTTCCCGGACGACTTCGCCTGGCAGGGCGAGCTGAATGCCGACCTGAGCCTGGACCTGCCAGCCAGCGGGCCCAACGGCACGTTGCGCATCGACGCGGGCAGCGGCGTGCTGCGCATGCGCGAAGCCGACACCTGGCACGATTTCCCCTACCAGGCGCTGGCATTGAACAGCCGCCTGTTGCCCCAGCGCATCGACAGCGAACTGCGCTTCGATGGCGGCGAACTGGGCGAGTTGACCATCGAGGCTCGCATCGATCCGCGCGGCGAAACCAAGCCGCTCGACGGCCAGTTCCGCCTCGACGGCCTCAGCCTCGCGGCGGCGCGGCCGTTTCTGCCAATGGTCGAGCGCATCGAGGGGCGTTTGCAGGGCAGTGGGCGGCTGCATGGCAGCCTCCGTGAGCCCGAGGTCAGCGGCCGCCTGAGCCTGCGGGGCGGTGAGCTATCCGGTAGCGCGTTGCCGACCAGCTTCGAGGATCTGCAGCTGGATCTGGCCATCGACGGCCAGCGCATGCGTTTCGATGGCAGCTGGCGCAGCGGCGAGAGCGGGCAGGGGCAGCTGGACGGCACGTTCGGCTGGCAAGGGCAGCCTGATCTCGCGCTGAACGTACGCGGGCAGCGCTTACCGATCGTCGTCGAACCTTACGCCGAGCTCGAGGCAGCGCCGGACCTGAAAATCACGCTGGAGAATTCGGAGCTGATGATCCGCGGCCAGGTGAAGGTGCCGCGCGGTGAAATCACGGTGCGCGATCTGCCGCCCTCGACCGTGACCGTGTCCAACGATGCAGTGATCGTCGGCGAAGAAGCCGAGCAGCCTGCGACGCCGGTGCAGGTGCGAATGGACGTCGACGTCGAAGTCGGCCAGGATCGTCTGCGCTTTTCCGGATTCGGCCTCACTGCCGACCTCGCGGGCTATCTGCACATCGGCGATGACCTCGATACGCGGGGTGAACTGCAGCTCAACAATGGCCGCTACCGCGCCTATGGGCAGCGCCTGACCATTCGCCGTGCGCGCCTGCTGTTCACCGGGCCGCTGTCGCAGCCGTACCTGGACATCGAAGCGATCCGTCGCGTCGAAGCGCACGACGTGGTCGCCGGGCTGCGTATCACCGGCAGCGCCCAGCAACCGCGCGTCGACGTCTTCGCCGAGCCGGCGATGAGTAGGAGCAGGCGCTTTCCTACCTGATCCTCGGTCGGCCCCTGGGGAGCGACAGCGGCGACAACAACCTGCTCGCGCGCGCGGCGATCGGGCTCGGCCTGGCCGGCAGCTCGTCGCTCACCAGCGGCCTGGCCAGCCGCCTGGGCATCGAGGACTTCCAGCTGGACACCGAGGGCAGTGGCACTCAGACCAGCGTCGTCGCCAGCGGCCAGCTGACCGACCGGCTGACCCTGCGCTACGGCGTCGGCGTGTTCGAGCCGTCGAATACCATCGGCCTGCGCTATCGATTGACCAAGCGTCTGTTCCTCGAGGCCGCCAGCGGGCTGGCCAGCTCGCTGGACCTGTTCTACCGCCGCGATTTCTGAGCCCGCTGCAACGTCGTGAGGATTGGCTACGCTGAACGAGCCCGTCAGGGCGCTGGTGCGTAGCGACCGTCGAAGGCCAGGCAGTAGTTCGGCATAAGTGGCGTAAATCGCCGACGCCAGCCGGGAAAAGCGGTGGTAGCATCCGGCGACACGCCTGTGTGGAGATCCCGCCCGGGCGTCTAGCACGTGTCTTGCAAGGTGCAGCCGTCGTTGCGGTCATCCCGCAGCGCAGACACGAACCGTCATCACCCGGGCCGCGGAAAGGGCTGCGTTACCCCCGCAGTGAACCGTTCCAAGGTCTCGTATGGAGATACGGGCCCATAACACGCGAGCGAACCTCGCCCAAGAAGAACAGGTGCCACGAATGGAATTGCTGCAAAACCTCGTCAATAGCGTCAACGGCCTCGTCTGGGGCCCGCCAATGCTGGTGCTGATTCTCGGCACCGGTCTTTTCCTGATGTTCATGCTCAAGTTCATGCCGCTCGCCCGCATCGGGACCGGTTTTGCGCTGATGTGGCGCGGCCGCGCCAAAGGTGATGACGAAACCGGTGAGATCAGCCCGTTCCAGGCCCTGATGACCTCGCTGGCGGCAACCGTGGGGACCGGCAACATCGCCGGTGTGGCCACTGCCATCTTCCTCGGCGGCCCCGGGGCGCTGTTCTGGATGTGGTGCACCGCGCTGGTCGGCATGGCCACCAAATACTGCGAGGTCGTGCTGGCCGTGCATTACCGCGAGAAGGACGATCGCGGCGAGCATGTCGGCGGCCCCATGTATGCCATCAAGAATGGCCTGGGTTCGCGCTGGGCCTGGCTCGGCGGGGCGTTCGCGATCTTCGGCGGGCTCGCCGGCTTCGGCATCGGCAACATGGTGCAGGTCAACAGCATGGCCCATGCCCTGGAAACCACCTTCTCGATCCCGCTGTGGCTGACCGGCGTGCTGACCATGGTCATCGTCGGCCTGGTGATCCTCGGCGGTATCCGCCGCATCGGAGTGGTCGCCGCGTCCCTCGTGCCGTTCATGTGCCTGGCCTACATCATCGCGGCGATCGTCGTGCTGGTGGTCAACGCCGAGGCCATCCCCGCTGCCTTCGACCTGATCTTCACCCATGCCTTCACGCCGATCGCCGCGACCGGTGGCTTTGCCGGCCCAGCCGTGATGGCAGCGATCCGCTTCGGTGTCGCCCGCGGCATCTTCTCCAACGAGGCGGGGCTGGGGACCGCCGGTATCGCCCAGGCCGCCGGCACCACCACCAGCTCAGTTCGCTCGGGGATGATCGGCATGCTCGGGACTTTCATCGACACCATCATCGTCTGCTCGATGACCGGTCTGGCGATCATCTGCACCGGCGTGTGGACCAGCGGTGAAAGTGGCTCGGCGCTGTCCGCCGCAGCCTTCGAGGCAGCCATGCCGGGCATCGGCGGGATCATCCTGACCATCGCCCTGGTGGTCTTCGCCTTTACCACCATCCTTGGCTGGAGTTACTTCGGCGAGAAGTGCTGGGAGTTTCTGGTCGGCACCAAGGCCATCCTGCCGTTCCGCGTGATCTGGGTACTTGCCGTACCGTTCGGCGCCATCGCCCAGCTGGATTTCGCCTGGCTGCTGGCGGATACCTTGAACGGCCTGATGGCGATCCCCAACCTGATCTCGCTGCTGCTGCTCAGCCCGGTGGTGGTCAAACTGACCCGTGAATACTTTGCCGACAGCGCCAATCGCTGAAGTCAAACAAGGCCGTGGGCGATATGCCCGCGGCCGCTCGCAAGCCCTGCATGCACATAAGGAGTTCCCATGAGTGAAGTTACCCTGCGCGGCAACCCGATCCAGGTGGTCGGCGACTTCCCGCAGCCCGGCCAGCAGGCCAAGCCTTTCCGCCTGGTCAATGGCGACCTGGCAGACATCGAGCTGTCGGCCTATGCCGGCAAGCGCAAGGTGCTGAACATCTTCCCGAGCGTCGATACGCCGACCTGCGCCACTTCGGTGCGCAAGTTCAACAGCCAGGCCAGTTCATTGCAGAACACCGTGGTGCTGTGTATCTCCGCCGACCTGCCGTTCGCCCAGAAGCGTTTCTGCGGGGCCGAAGGGCTGGATAACGTGGTCAACCTGTCGACCATGCGCGGCAGCGAATTCCTGGTCGACTACGGCGTGGCGATCGCCAACGGCCCGCTGGCAGGAATCGCTGCCCGTGCCGTGGTAGTGCTCGATGAGCAGGACAAGGTGCTGCATAGCGAGCTGGTCAGCGAGATCGGTTCCGAGCCGAACTACGACGCGGCGATCGCTTCGCTGAGCTGATCGAGCGGCGATGCAAACCAGCGAACGGCGCCTCTTGGCGCCGTTTCGTTTTTGACGACGAGAAATGGACACACCGTTCGTCGAACCTCGCGCCCTTCAATTAGCGCGAGTGCCCAAAGGCCACTAGTTTCAAGGCTGCTGGCCCCGCACTTCGGGCTGGCCTCACGACCGCGATGTCACTTGGCAATTAATTTGCCAGCTGCCGAATTTTTTTCGCGCTGCCGCGGTCATAAAGCCGATGCCCAAGAATGGATTCACTTTATGTCTAACTCCAGCGTTAAAAGAATCGGTGTGTCCGGGACCGGCATGATCGCTCATGGCTTCGTGCGGCTGATCAAGCAGCACTATCAGGACATGGAGATCAGTCGCGTGCTCACGCGTCGGCCACTCGGCTCCCTTACCGATTTCCCTCTTCCTCACGCCCTCACCAATTCCATCGACGACCTGATCGACCACAGCGATCTGATCGTCGAATGCAGCGGCGACGTGTTCCATGGCACAGCGGTCATCGAGCGGGCCTTCGAGGCCGGCTTGCCGGTGGTGACGGTCAATGCCGAACTGCAGGTGACCACCGGTTCCTATCTGGCCGGGCGTGGCCTGCTCACCGAGGCGGAAGGCGACCAGCCGGGCTCGCTTGCGGCACTGCATGAAGACGCCCTGCAAATGGGCTTCGAACCGGTGGTGTACGGCAACATGAAGGGCTACCTGAACCACGACCCGTCGCCGGAAGACATGGCCTACTGGGCGGCCCGACAAGGCATCAGCGTCGATCAGACCACTTCGTTCACCGACGGCACCAAGGTGCAGATCGAGCAGGTGATCGTCGGCAACGGTCTCGGCGCGACCATCACCCGCCAGGGGCTGGAGGGCTTGGCGTCGACCAATCTGGACGACAGCGCCAGCCTGCTCGGAATGATGGCTGAACGCCTTGGCCAGCCGATCGTCGATTACGTGGTGCCGTCCGGCTATCCCGCCGGTGGCGTGTTCCTCGTCTGTCGCCACGACACCGAGCAGGCGCCCGCGATCGAGTACTTCAAGCTCGGCCGCGGCCCGTTCTATACGTTGGTCCGGCCGTTCCACCTCTGCTCGCTGGAGGTTGGCAAGACCGTACGTCGCGTGCTCAATGGCGGCGGCGTGCTGTTGAACAACTCGACCACGCCGACCCTCGCGTCGCCGCGATCGCCAAGCGCGCAATGCGGCCGGGTGAGCTGATCGAGCGCGGTATCGGCGGCTTCCAGTTCCGCGGCGAGGCCGTCCGGCTTGCCGATCAGCCGGACTACGTACCGATCGGCCTGCTGCGCAAGACCGCGCTCAAGCGCGCCGTCGAGCCGGGCCAGTTGATCACCTTCGACGACGTCGACATCCTGCCAAGCCGTGCGCTGGATATCGTGCTGCAGCAGCGCCAGGCGCTGTTCGGCTCCGGCGCCGGTAGCAGTGGCGAGGGTTGGGATGCACAGGCGGCCAGCCCGCTGGGCCTGGTTGCGCTCGGCGGCTGACGGACAGGTAGCTGGGCATCGTGCGCCACGCATGGCGTGACAAGGCAAAAGCCCCGGTTCGACCGGGGCTTTTGCTATTCAGCGCCAATGGCGTCTGCGTCGAATCGGGATTTACTGCAGGGTGAGGTCATCGCCGCGCTCCTGCTGCCAATCGTCGAGATCCGGCGCGGCTTCTTCGCCGTCCATGCGGTGAATGATCGTGAAATAGTCCTGCTTGAAACGGTCCTGCATGATTTCGCTACGCGGCCTCACGCGCACCGCGTAGATGCTCTGCACGTTCTGGTGGTCGAAGTCGCGCCAATACTGCTCGCCCTTGAGCAACTCGTAATGGTGGTTCTCCAGCGCCGCGATCACAGCCTCGCCGTCGAGCGATCCGGCGCGCTGCACCGCGGCCGCCCATTGCCGGACGATCGAGTACGCCGAAGCCGCCGTGCTGCCAGGGTAGGCCTGGTGCGCTTCGATGTAGCGCTCGACGAAGGCCTGGCCTTCGGTGCTTTTTTCCAGCGCCGGGACCTGCCAGGTCCAGGCTTCCGTGCCGATCACGTGCTCCATGACCAGGGGACCGGCCTGCTCGACGATGCTCTGGGTCAGGTTGGGCACGATGATCTGCATGCGCCGGCCGAGCTGCAGGTCATGCGCCAGGCGCATGGTCTGCACCAGGTCCTGGCCCAGAAGCACGATGACCAGTGTATCGGCGTCGCTGGCGGCGGCCTTTTGCAGCGCGCGAGATAGTCGTCGCGGCGAGCACCGTGGGCGGCGATCCGGGTGTAGCCGTGACGGGCGCGGTCGCGGCTGCGGGTCGCCTCGCGCAGGGCCTGCTCCATGCTGTTGCCCCAGGCGTCGTCCAGGCTGATGTAGTAATAGCGGCGGTTGGGCATGTGCCAGCTCAGGTACTGGCCCAGTACCTTGGCACTCATCCAGGCGCTGTTCGACTCGCGAAACAGGTAGCGGTGGCCATCCCGGCCAGTGATCTCGTTGGCATAGGCGAGCGTGGGGAAGAAGGGCAGGCCGAGTTCGCGCGCGCGCTTGCCGGCGGCGATCGCTTCCTCGCTGTTGGCCCCGCCGAACACCATCCTCACACCTTCGCTGGCGAAGCGTTCGACATTGGCCCGTGCCTTTTCCGCACGCGCGGCGGAATTGAGGCTCATCAGCTCCAGCGGCCGGCCCAACAGGCCGCCTTGGCTATTGATCTGGTCTACGGCGAGCAAGGCACCGCGGCGCAGTTCGAGGCCTTCGGCCTTGTAGTTGCCGGTCTTGGGGTAGTTCAGGCCGAGGCGGATCGGTTCGGCGGCCAGCAGCCAGGCCGAATGGGTGAACAACAGCAGCACGATCAGAACGTGACGGAGCATGGCTCGTTTCCTTATGAGCGGGGCCGTCCGTTGTAAGAGCCAGGCCTGGCCAGCGAAATACTCTTATCAGGCCAAAACCCTGCGACTTCCGTGCTGGCCCGGTGTCATCGCCCGCCCTGCAGGCCCCGATTTTCGGGCCTGGCAGGCGGGTATTGCTACCAAGGGACTAGTTAAATCGGTACTGCGGGCAATTGTTGGCAAGACGGGTCGAACCAAGAATTTCGACCAGACCGGGAGAATTTCCCGGCGACAACAATGAACCCGCAGAGGTAGCCGCAATGAAGCACACCGGTCTTCGCAAGCCCCTTGCCCTGACTGCACTGTCTGCCGCAATGGCACTGTCCAGCCTGTCGGCCTGGGCAGTTACCGATCAGGACATCCTCAACGACACCAAGACCCCGGGCGACATCGTCACCAACGGCCTGGGCCTGCAGGGCCAGCGTTACAGCAGCCTCGATGCACTGAACACCCAGAACGTCAGCCAGCTCCGCCCGGTCTGGGCCTTCTCCCTGGGCGGCGAGAAGCAGCGCGGCCAGGAATCCCAGCCGATGATCAAGGACGGGGTGATGTACGTCACCGGTTCCTATTCGCGGGTCTACGCCATCGATGCGCGCACCGGCAAGGAACTGTGGCAGTACGACGCGCGCCTGCCCGACGGCATCATGCCGTGCTGTGACGTGATCAACCGCGGTGTCGCGCTGTACGACGATCTGGTGATCTTCGGCACCCTCGACGCCAAGTTGGTCGCACTGAACAAGGACACCGGCAAGGTCGTCTGGAAGAAGACCGTCGCCGACTACAAGGCTGGCTACTCGATCACCGCCGCTCCGCTGATCGTCAAGGGCAAGCTGATCACCGGCGTCTCCGGTGGCGAGTTCGGTGTAGTGGGCAAGATCGAAGCCTACAACCCGAAGAATGGCGAGCTGCTGTGGACCCGTCCGACCGTGGAAGGCCACATGGGCTACGTCTACAAGGACGGCAAGAAGGTCGAAGCCGGCATTTCCGGCGGCGAAGCCGGCAAGTCCTGGCCGGGCGACCTGTGGAAGACCGGTGGTGCAGCCACCTGGCTGGGCGGCTACTACGATCCGGACACCGATTCGCTGCTGTTCGGTACCGGTAACCCGTCGCCGTGGAACTCGCACCTGCGCCCGGGCGACAACCTGTTCTCGTCCTCGCGTCTGGCGCTTAACCCCGAAGACGGCTCGATCAAGTGCACTTCCAGACCACGCCGCACGACGGCTGGGACTTCGACGGCGTCAACGAGCTGATCTCCTTCGACTACAAGGACGGCGGCAAGACCATCAAGGCAGCCGGTACGGCTGACCGTAACGGCTTCTTCTACGTGCTCGACCGCACCAACGGCAAGTTCATCCGTGGCTTCCCGTTCGTCGACAAGATCACCTGGGCCAAGGGCCTGGACAAGAACGGCCGCCCGCTCTACGTCGAAGAAAACCGTCCGGGCAACCCGGGCGAGGCTGACAAGGGCAAGTCGGTATTCGTCGCACCGTCGTTCCTCGGCGGCAAGAACTGGATGCCGATGGCGTACAGCCAGGACACCGGGCTGTTCTACGTGCCGTCCAACGAGTGGGGCATGGACATCTGGAACGAAGGCGTCGCCTACAAGAAGGGCGCGGCCTACCTGGGTGCCGGCTTCACCATCCACCCGCTGAACGAGGAGTACATCGGCGTACTGCGCGCGATCGATCCGAAGACCGGCAAGGAAGTGTGGCGCTACAAGAACTACGCGCCGCTGTGGGGCGGTGTGCTGGCGACCAAGGGCAACCTGGTCTTCACCGGCAACCCGGAAGGCTACCTGATGGCGTTCGATGCCAAGACCGGCAAGAAGGTCTACGAGTTCAACACCGGCTCGGGCATCGTCGGTTCCCCGGTCACCTGGGAAATGGACGGCGAGCAGTACGTCTCGGTGCTGTCCGGCTGGGGTGGTGCGGTCCCGCTGTGGGGTGGCGAAGTGGCCAAGCGCATCAAGGACCTGAACCAGGGTGGCATGGTCTGGACCTTCAAGCTGCCGAAGGACGCGACCGTCGCCAAGCGTTGATCGCTTAGCAAGTGAAGAAAGCCGGCCTCGAGCCGGCTTTTTTCGTTCAGCGCTGGCCGGCACCCGAAGTACCGGCTGCGCTGCCGTCGTCCGTCTGGGCACCCTGGTTGCGGCCGCGCAGGCGTTTGGCACCGGCTTCCAGGGCCACATAGATGGCGGTGGCCAGCAGCAGCGGAATCAGAAAGTAGATGACCCGGTAGCCGATCAGGCCGGCGACGATGGCGCCGCGACTCATCTCGTCGGCCAGCATCGCGACGAACACGGCTTCGATCACCCCCAGCCCGGCCGGAATGTGCGTAATGACCCCGGCGATGCTGCTGATCATCAGGATGCCGAGGACTTCGGGGTAGGCCACCTTCTGCGAGAGCATGAAGTACACCACCAGCGCCATCAGCCCCCAGTTCACCGCGCCCAGCACCATCTGCACCAGGGCCATGCGCAGCGACGGCAGGCGGATGTCGTGGCCGCGAATGCTCCATTCGCGGCGCTTGGAGTAGCCGCACAGGCCGAGGTACACGAGGCAGGCGAGCAACAGGGCGGCGCCAAGCACGCGCAGTGCGCCCATGCCGATCTCCCAGCCCGAGGGCGGCGTGATGCCACCGAGCACGAAGATCAACCCGCCAGCCACATATAGCCCAGCCAGTTGGTCAGCAGACTCAGGGTGAAGACCCGGGTGATCTGCGATGGGCGCAGGCCGAGCCGCGAGTAGAGGCGATAACGCAACGCGATGCCGCCGACCCAGGCGCTGAGGTTCAGGTTGAAGGCGTAGCAGACAAAGGTGATCGGCAACACCTGGCGCACCGGAATGTCGTGGCCGGTATAGCGCTTGCCGAGCACGTCGAAGAAGCAGTAGACGACGTAGCTGCCGGCGGCCGCGACGCCGGCGAGCAGCAGCGTCTGCGCGTTGTAATTGCGCAAGGTGTGCCATACCTCGCCCCAGTCGAGCTTGCGGGCCAGGCTGACCAGCAATACGGTGACCAGCACGAAGAAGGCGTAGGTGAGGACCTTCTTCACCAGCGGCCAGCGGCGGCGCCATGTGCTCTGCGAATGTTCTTCGTTGGGCGTTGCGGTCATCGCTGGTCTCGCTGAAGCGGAGGGGAGGTGGCGGGTTCGGCGCTTGACGTCTGCGCCTGGAGCGTCTGCAGCTTGGGCTTGTGTGCCGGCAGCAGGCCGACCAGTTCGGGGAAATGCCGCAGGAAGTGGAAGATCACGAACGCCAGCGGTGCGCGCCACCAGTAGCCGCGCACGATGCGCTCGAGCGGAATGCGGCGGCAGTCGACCTGCAACAGGTGATCCAGGCGTTCGTGCAGGTGGCGATTGAAGGCATGGTCACGAATGATCAGGTTCGCCTCGAGATTCAGCGACAGGCTCAGCGGGTCGAGGTTGCTCGAGCCGACCGTGGACCATTCGTAGTCAGCCAGGGCGACCTTGCCGTGCAAAGGGCGCCGACAGTATTCATGGACCTCGACGCCGTCGCGCATCAGGTAGTTGTAGAGCATGCGCGCGCCGAACTTGGCGATCGGCATGTCCGGTTCGCCCTGCAGGATCAGCCGCACACGCACGCCGCGCCGCGCTGCGTTGCGGATCTCGCGCAGCACGCGATAGCCCGGAAAGAAATAGGCGTTGGCGATCAACAGCTTGAGCGGGCATCACGAATCGCCTGCAGATAATGCTCCTCGATGTCGTCCTTGTGCTCGTCGTTGTCGCGCGTGACCAGCAGCGCACGGGCCTCGCCACGGCTGGCGCCGACATAGCTGTTGGCCTGTTCGCGCGCACGGCGCTGCCACCAGCGGCGCGGCTGGACCGGCGCGATGGTGCGCAGCGAGAAACGATGGATGTCGTGAACCACCGGGCCCTCGACGCGCATGGCGTAGTCCTGTTTGGCTTTCGGGCCGAAGTCGCCGAGATGGTCGGCGGAGAAGTTGATGCCGCCGATGAAGGCGACTTCCGCGTCGACCACGACGATCTTGCGATGCAGGCGCCGGAACACGTTCAGGCGCTTGCCGAGCAGGCGCTTGCCGGGGTCGAACATGTGGATCCGCACGCCGACGCGGGTCATCTGTTCGATGAAACCGGGCGACAGGTCGGCCGAGCCAAAGCCGTCCACCGTCACATCGACGCTCGCGCCGCGTTCGGCCGCGGCAATCAGTGCCTGCTGCAGCTCGAGGCCGACCTTGTCCTCGAACAGGATGAAGGTTTCCAGCAGCACTTCCTTTTTCGCATTGGCAATGCTTTCGAAAACGGCAGGAAAGAACTCTTCGCCGTTTTCCAGCAACTGAAGACGATTCCCATCTCTCCAGTGGAATTTCATAGGTGTATCTCCACCGCCAGGGCAGATGATCGGACAAGTGCGTCCAGGGTTTGTTACCAAGGATGCGCGGCTGGTGGCTGGTGGCATTGCGCACGTAGATGCGATCGAGCCGCAGCATTGGCCAGCGTGCGGGAAAGGTCTTGGCCAGCTGGCCGTGGTTCAGCGCGAAGACTTCATGCAGCCCGGCGCAACGGTCGAGCGCCTTCGTGGCGCGCAGGCGCCAGTCGTTGAAGTCGCCCGCGACCACCACCGGGGCGCCTTCGGGCAGCGAGTCGAGCAGGTCGCAGAGCAGCTCGAGCTGACGCTGGCGGTGCGACTCGCGCAGCCCCAGGTGCACGCAGATGGCATGCAGTTCGTGGCCCGGCACCTGCAGCACGCTGTGTAGCAGGCCGCGGCGCTCGGGGCCGGCGATGGACACATCGAGGTTCTCGTAGCGGATGATCGGAAACTTCGAGAGCAGCGCGTTGCCGTGGTCGCCATCGGGGTAGACGGCGTTGCGCCCGTAGGCGAAGTCGGTCCAGATGCTGTCGGCGAGGAATTCGTACTGCGGGGTCTGCGGCCAGTTGTGAAAGCGCAGGGCATGTTTTTCATGGGTGCCGAGCACTTCCTGGAGAAACACTACGTCGGCCGAGACGGCGCGCACCGCCTCGCGCAGCTCCGGCAGGATGAAGCGGCGGTTGAACGAGGTGAAGCCCTTGTGCGTGTTCACGGTGAGCACGCGCAACGCGTTCACCTCGCTGGCCATGTGGCGTCCAGGTGTTTGCTGTCGATGGGGTGATCTTTCGGCAAGGTCACTCAAAGGCTCCTTCTTCCAGCTGGCCGGGGGTGGTCTCGAGGCCCTTGTCC
>LZQO01000051.1_pt1 | contig 28409 bp, 37 predicted proteins | sample 768571 | NCBI WGS metagenome assembly LZQO01 (sample SAMN05207081, study PRJNA324507) | oil field metagenome | isolation source: sample BH-FW-10 from oil reservoir | place: India: Bombay High | collected 2015-12-01
GGCCTTCAAGGTCAAGCTGGGCGCACACAAGGGCAACCTGGCTCTGCAGGTGCTCGAACCCGTGCAGCGCCCGCGCTGACGGTCAAACCATTTGTAGCTCGAGGAACCGCGATGGCAGACGAACACGACAACACTTCCCCCGAGGAACAGGCGCTGGCCGACGAATGGGCCGCAGCCTGGCTGAAGCCGGCGACGCCAGCCAGGATGACATCGATGCCCTGCTCAACCAGGGTGGGGCGCCCGCGGCGGCGGCCCCGGCTGCGCCGCGCGCGCCGCTGGAGGATTTCGACAATCCGCCGAAGTCCAACGGCCCGCAGCTCGGCCTCGAAGGGCCGAACCTGGATGTCATTCTCGACATCCCGGTCTCCATTTCCATGGAGGTGGGCAGCACCGAAATCAGCATCCGCAACCTGCTGCAGCTCAACCAGGGCTCGGTGGTCGAGCTCGACCGCCTGGCGGGCGAGCCGCTGGATGTGCTGGTCAACGGCACGCTCATCGCGCACGGCGAGGTGGTGGTTGTGAACGAGAAGTTCGGCATTCGCCTGACGGACGTGATCAGCCCCACCGAACGCATCAAGAAGCTGCGCTGACCATGCGTGCGCTTGGCGTTCTCGCGCTGTTGTTCAGCCTGTCGGCCGCCGCGGCCGAGCCGGCGAGCGGCATGACCAGTGCCGACATGGGCGCCCAACTGGGTAAGCTGCTGCTCGGGTTGTTGCTCGTCATCGGCCTGATCTTCCTGCTTGCCTGGCTGCTGCGCCGGGTGCAGCAACTCAATCCGCGCGGGCCGCAGGCGATCAAGCTGATCTCCAGCCAGGCGCTGGGGCCACGCGAGCGGCTGGTACTGGTGCAGGTTGGCGGCGAGCAGGTGCTGATCGGCCTCGCCGGTGGACGCATCACTCCGCTGCACGTGCTCAAGGAACCGGTGCTGATGCCGGATGCCGAGCCGGCCAATCCCGAATTCGCCCAGCGGCTGATGGACTTGCTGGGCAAGGACAACAAGGACAAGAGCTGATGCTGCGCATATTGCTGACGGTGCTGCTGTTGACCGTCGCACCCCTGACGCTGGCGCAGGATGCCGGAGGCTGATCGGTCGCGGCGACAATCCCTTGTCGATTCCCGCCATTACCCTGAGCACCGACGCGCAGGGCCAGCAGGAATACTCGGTCAGCCTGCAGATCCTGCTGATCATGACGGCGCTGAGCTTCATTCCGGCGTTCGTCATGCTGATGACGAGCTTCACGCGGATCATCATCGTCTTCTCGATCCTGCGGCAGGCGCTGGGCCTGCAGCAGACGCCGTCGAACCAGATTCTCATCGGGCTGACGCTGTTTCTGACGCTGTTCGTCATGGCGCCGGTGTTCGACCGCATCAATCGCGAGGCGCTGCAGCCCTATCTGGCCGAACAGCTGCCGGCGCAGGACGCGATCGCGCGCGCCGAAGTGCCGATCAAGGCCTTCATGCTGGCGCAGACGCGCGAGAGCGACCTGGACCTGTTCATGCGCCTGTCCAAGCGCACCGACATCCCGAGCCCCGAGCGGCGCCATTGACCATCCTGGTGCCGGCGTTCGTCACCTCGGAGCTGAAGACCGCCTTTCAGATCGGCTTCATGATCTTCATTCCGTTCCTGATCATCGACATGGTCGTCGCCAGCGTGCTGATGGCGATGGGCATGATGATGCTGTCGCCGCTGATCATTTCGCTGCCGTTCAAGATCATGTTGTTCGTCTTGGTCGATGGATGGGGGCTGATTATCGGCACCCTGGCCGGCAGCTTCGGCACCCTGTAGGAGCCCTCCGATGACCCCAGAAGTCGCAGTGGACATATTTCGTGAAGGCCTCTGGATGACCGCCGTGATCGTGGGCGTGCTGGTGGTGCCGAGCCTGCTGGTCGGCCTGGTGGTGGCGATGTTCCAGGCCGCCACGCAGATCAACGAGCAGACCCTGAGCTTCCTGCCGAGGTTGTTGGTGATGCTGCTGACGCTGATCTGGGCCGGGCCCTGGCTGGTGCGTGAGCTGATGGAGTACACGCAGAACCTGATCACCAACATCCCGCTGATCATCGGCTGATGCTCGAACTGTCCGACGCGCAGATCGGCTCTTGGGTGGCGCAGTTCATGCTGCCGCTCTTTCGCGTCGGCGCGTTGCTGATGAGTATGCCGATCATTGGCACGCAGCTGGTTCCGGTGCGTATCCGCCTGTATCTGGCCATGGCGATCACCCTGGTGATCGCACCGAGCCTGGGGCCGATGCCCGAGGTGGAGGCGCTGAGCCTGCGCGCGATGCTGCTGATCGCCGAGCAGATTCTCATCGGGGTCATGCTCGGCTTCGTCCTGCAGCTGTTCTTTCATCTGTTCATCGTCGCCGGCCAGCTCTTGGCGATGCAGATGGGGCTCGGTTTCGCATCCATGGTCGATCCGGCCAATGGCATCTCGGTGCCGGTGCTTGGCCAGTTCTTCAACATGCTGGTGATCCTGCTGTTCCTGGCGATGAACGGGCATCTGGTGGTGTTCGAGATTCTCACGGAGAGCTTTGTCACCTTGCCGGTCGGGACGGGGTTGTCGACCAATCACTACTGGGAGGTCGCCAACAAGCTCGGCTGGGTGCTGGGCGCGGGATTGCTGCTGGTCTTGCCGGCCATCACCGCGCTGCTGGTGATCAACCTGGCATTCGGCCTGATGACCCGGGCAGCGCCGCAGCTCAACATCTTTTCCATCGGTTTCCCGCTGACCCTGGTGCTCGGTCTGATCGTCGTCTGGATCGGCATGGCCGATATCCTGGCGCAGTACCAGACTTTCGTGGGCGAGGCGCTGCAGATGCTGCGCGAACTGGTAGGGCTGCGCTGATGAGTTGCGCGCCGAGCAGGGTGGAGGTCGCCGATGGCCGAGAATGAAAACGGCGCGGACAAGAGCGAAGAGCCAACAGAGAAACGCCTGCGCGAGTCGCGCGAGAAAGGGCAGATCGCCCGTTCCCGCGAGCTGAGCACCGTGGCGGTGACTGTCGGTGGCATCGGTGGACTGCTGGCCTCCGGCGGCGGCCTGGCGCAGGCGTTGATGACGCTGATGCGTGGCAGTTTCGAGCTGAACCGCGAAACGCTGTTCGACCAGGGCAGCATGGTCTTGCTGTTGCTCTCGGGCGGCTCGCTCGCGCTCAAGGCGGTGCTGCCGCTGCTGCTGGTCCTGCTGATCGCATCCATTGCCGGCCCCATCGCCCTGGGCGGCTGGCTGTTTTCGGCCAAGGCCATGGCGCCGCAGTTCAGCCGGATGAATCCTGCATCGGGCCTGAAGCGAATGTTCTCCACCAAGGCCCTGGTGGAGCTGCTCAAGGCATTGGCCAAGTTTTCCGTGGTGTTGCTCGTCGCGCTGGCGGTGCTGTCCGCCTACGAGGACGATCTCTTGTCGATCGCCAAGCAGCCGCTCGATCTGGCGATCATGCACAGCGTGGAGGTGGTCGGCTGGAGCGCCTTGTGGATGGCTTGCGGGCTGATTCTCATCGCTGCGGTGGATGTGCCGTTCCAGCTCTGGGATCACAAGCAGAAGCTGATGATGACCAAGCAGGAGGTCAAGGACGAATACAAGGATTCCGAAGGCAAGCCCGAGGTGAAGTCACGCATTCGCCAGTTGCAGCGTGACGCGGCGCAGCGGCGCATGATGCAGGCAGTACCTGAGGCCGACGTGGTGATTACCAACCCGACCCACTTCGCCGTGGCGCTGAAGTACGACGCCGACAAGAGCGGCGCACCGATGCTGGTAGCCAAGGGTGGCGACTTCCTGGCGCTGAAGATCCGCGAGATCGCGCAGGAACACCGGGTGACGGTGCTGGAGTCGCCGGCCCTGGCGCGTGCCGTGTTCTACTCGACCGAGGTCGACCAGGAAATCCCGGCCGGACTCTACCTGGCAGTGGCGCAAGTGCTGGCCTACGTCTATCAGCTGCGTCAGTACCAGGCGGGCAGGGCGCGGCGCCCGGCGCCGCTGAACGATCTGCCGATTCCGCCGGATCTGCGCCGCGACGCCTGATCGCAACTAGGCGAGGCCGGCGTTCGCCGGCCTCTGGCGGGGCTTACTTGATCAAACCGCAGGCAACGCGGGCACCGCCGCCGCCCAGCGGTTGCGGATGGTCGGCATGGTTGTCGCCGCCCTGGTGCACCATCAGAGCCAGGCCCTTGATGTCGCCGAGGCTCTTGAGTCGCGGTGCGAGCACCGGCTGCTTGGCTGTGCCGCCGCTCTCGACGTAGAGCGCCGGCAGGTCGCCATATGGCCGTCGCCCAGGGCTCGCCGTGCTTGCCCGTGTTCTTCGGATCCCAGTGGCCGCCTGCCGCGCCGGCCGGCGTGGTCTTGCCGTCGATCTCGGCCGTTTCGCAACTGCCCTTGGCGTGGATGTGGAAGCCGTGCACGCCAGGTTGCAGGTCCGACAATTGCGGGCGGAACACCAGACCGTAGTCGCTGGTTTCGATGCTGACCTGGCCGACCGCCTTGCCGACGCCATCGGCGCCGACGGCGTTCATTTGCACGTTGAGCGTTTCAGCCTGTGCCGCTGCGGCCACGCAGCTGGCCAGAGCGGCGATGATCCACTTGTTCATGGCGGTCTCCTTCTTCGGTTCGGGTTGTGTGGATGCAAGTCAGCGTGTGACTGCCGTTTGGGCGACGGGTTCGCCCGCTGCACCTGAGTTGGACCCCTTCTTGCTATAGCCGGGGCAGAGCGTTTCGTCGCGTCAATTTTTCTCTGTTTCGCTGGGGGCCACGTTGGATCGCACGCAACTGATCAATATGCGCAACAGCCTGACCGGTGTCGGCCGCGGCAACCTGGGGGTGCCGCTGCTGCTGCTGGTGATGCTGGGCATGATGATGCTGCCGGTGCCGCCGTTCCTGCTGGACGTGCTGTTCACCTTCAACATCGCATTGTCCATCGTCGTGCTGCTGGTCAGCGTCTATGCGTTGCGGCCGCTGGATTTCGCGGTCTTCCCGACGGTGCTGCTGGTCGCCACCCTGCTGCGCCTGGCCTTGAACGTCGCCTCGACGCGGGTGGTGCTGATCCACGGACACGACGGCGGCAGTGCCGCAGGCCATGTGATCGAGGCCTTCGGCAACGTGGTGATCGGCGGTAACTACGTCGTCGGTATCGTGGTGTTCGCGATCCTGATGATCATCAACTTCGTGGTGGTCACCAAGGGTGCCGGGCGTATCTCCGAGGTCAGCGCGCGCTTCACCCTCGATGCCATGCCGGGCAAGCAGATGGCGATCGACGCCGACCTCAACGCCGGGTTGATCGACCAGGCCGAAGCCAAGAAGCGGCGCGCCGAGGTCTCTTCGGAGGCGGACTTCTACGGATCGATGGACGGTGCCAGCAAGTTCGTCCGCGGTGATGCCATCGCCGGCCTGCTGATTCTCTTCATCAACCTGCTCGGCGGCATGGGCATCGGTATGGCCCAGCACGGCATGAGCTTTGCCGAGGCCGGCCAGGTCTACGCGCTGCTGACAATCGGTGACGGCCTGGTGGCGCAGATCCCGTCGCTGCTGCTGTCCACCGCAGCGGCGATCATGGTGACGCGGGTCACCAGCTCCGAGGACATGGGCCAGCAGGTCAATCGGCAGATGTTCTCTTCGCCCAAGGCGCTGGCGGTGTCGGCGGCAATTCTGATCGCCATGGGTCTGGTGCCGGGCATGCCGCATTTTTCCTTCGTCGGGCTCGGTGCCCTGGCTGCGGCCGGTGCGTACTGGATCTGGTATCGCCAGAAGCGCACGGAGAAGCAAGCCGAGCAGGAGGTGCAGAAGCAGCAGGAGATGTTGCCGGCCCAGCGCGCCACCGAAGCCAAGGAGCTTGGCTGGGATGACGTCACGCCCGTCGACATGGTCGGGCTGGAGGTGGGCTACCGCCTGATTCCGCTGGTCGATCGCAACCAGGGTGGGCAGTTGCTCGGACGAATCAAGGGCGTGCGCAAGAAGCTGTCGCAGGATCTGGGCTTTCTCATGCCGTCGGTGCACATCCGTGACAACCTCGACCTGATGCCTAACGCCTACCGGCTGACCCTGATGGGGGTCAGCCTGGCCGAAGCCGAGGTCTATCCGGACCGGGAGCTGGCAATCAACCCCGGGCAGGTGTTCGGTCCGCTCAACGGCATCGCCGCCAAGGACCCGGCCTTCGGCCTGGAGGCGGTCTGGATCGAGGGCAGTCAGCGCGACCAGGCTCAATCGCTTGGCTACACGGTGGTCGATGCCAGCACGGTGATTGCTACGCACCTGAACCAGGTGCTCTACAAGCATGCTCACGAACTGCTGGGGCATGAGGAGGTCCAGCAGTTGCTGCAGCTGCTGGCCAAGAGTTCGCCCAAGCTCGCCGAGGAGCTGGTGCCGGGCATGGTGTCGTTGTCTACGCTGCTCAAGGTGCTGCAGACGCTGCTGCAGGAGCAGGTGCCAGTTCGTGACATTCGCACCATTGCCGAGGCCATCGCCAATGTCGCCGGCAAGAGTCAAGATCCCGCCGCGATGGTCGCGGCAGTGCGTGTCGCGCTGTCGCGTGCAATCGTGCAGAACGTGGTGGGACTAGAGCCGGAGCTGCCTGTCATCACGCTCGAGCCCCGGTTGGAACAGATATTGCTCAACAGTCTGCAGAAGGCCGGACAGGGTGCCGAAGATGGCATCCTGCTGGAGCCGGGAATGGCCGAAAAGTTGCAACGCTCCCTCGTGGAGGCCGCGCAGCGTCAAGAAATGCTCGGCAAGCCGGCGATTCTCCTGGTGGCGGGTCCGGTTCGTGCGATGCTCTCGCGCTTCGCGCGGCTCGCGGTGCCGAACATGCATGTGCTGGCCTACCAGGAAATTCCGGACAACAAGCAGGTCACCATCGTTTCGACGGTGGGACAGAATTAATCGAGGGTGCAGGCCATGCAGGTCAAACGTTTCTTCGCCGCCGATATGCGCATCGCCATGAAGATGGTTCGCGACGAGCTGGGCGCCGATGCCGTGATCATCGCAACCGGCGCGTGGCCGGCGGCGTGGAGCTGACGGCTGTGCTCGATTATCCGGTGCAGGCCGCGCCCGAAGCGAAGAAGCCCAATCCCGCGCTCGAAGCCGAGCTGCGCAAGACGCAGACGCGCATCGCCAGCGCGCATGCAGAACTCTCCGGCACCCGGCCGCAGCCGGCGCAGAATCGTCAACTGCTTGACGAGCCCAAGCCGGCGCCGGCACCCGAGCCGGTGTCGAACGGCGCGGCGCCGGCGCTCGACAGCCGGGCCATCGAGAGCATGTACAGCGAGCTGCAGGGGTTGCGTGAGCTGATCGAAGTACAGCTCGGCTCCATCGCCTGGGGCCAGGAGCAGAGCCGTCGTCCGCAGCAGGCCAGCCTCTGGCGCCGCCTGCAGCGCGTCGGCCTGCCGGCCGAGCTGTCGCGCAGCCTGCTGGAAAAAGTCTCCACCGTCAGTGATCCGCGGCAGGCCTGGCGCATGCTGCTGGCGCACCTGGCGCAGTCGATCAAGGTCAGCAAGAACGAGCCGCTGGAAGAGGGTGGCGTGATTGCCCTGGTCGGCCCGGCAGGCGTCGGCAAAACCACCACCCTGGCCAAGCTGGCCGCGCGCTACGTGCTCAAGCACGGCGCGCAGAGCATTGCCCTGGCGAGCATGGACAACTATCGCATCGGCGCGCAGGAGCAGCTCAAGACGCTGGGGCGAATCCTCGACGTGCCGGTGGTGCAGATCGATCCCGCCAAGCCGTTGGCCAGCTCGCTGGCGTCGCTGGCACGCAAGCGGGTCATCCTTATCGATACCGCCGGCCTTCCGGCCAGCGATCCGACCCTGCGTCAGCAGCTGGCCGCGCTGTCGGACCGAGGCGTGAAGTCGCGCAATTATCTGGTACTGGCCGCGACCAGCCAGAGCCAGGTGCTCAAGGCGGCGTGGCACAACTATCGCCGCTGCGGCCTGAGTGGCTGCATCCTGACCAAGTTGGACGAGGCTGGTTCGCTCGGTGATGTGCTGGGGCTCACGATCAGCCAGCACTTGCCGATAGCCTACCTGGCCGACGGGCCGCGTATTCCGGACGACCTGCATCTGCCGCGCAGCCACCAACTGGTCAGTCGCGCTGTCAGTTTGCAGTCGGACGAAGAGCCGAGCGAGGAAACCATGGCGGACATGTTCGCCGGCTTGTACAACGAATCGTCGCGGCGGGCGGGTTGAGCGCGCGCTGGCAATCGAATAAACCTGATGCGTCCGCAAGGCGCATCGTCGGCCCCTTGGGCCTGCTACATATGGGCGTTTGAAGATGGGTATGCATCCCGTACAGGTGATTGCGGTGACCGGCGGCAAAGGTGGCGTCGGCAAGACCAATGTGTCGGTCAATCTGGCACTGGCCCTGGCCGATCTCGGTCGCCGCGTCGTATTGCTCGACGCCGACCTCGGCCTGGCCAACGTCGATGTGCTGCTGGGTTTGACCAGCAAACGCACGCTGGCCGATGTGATCGCCGGTGAGTGCGACCTGCGTGACGTGCTCATCCAGGGGCCAGGCGGCATCCGCATCGTGCCGGCCGCCTCCGGTACCCAGAGCATGGTCCAGCTCTCGACCCTGCAGCATGCCGGTCTGATCCAGGCCTTCAGCGAGCTGGGCGATGAGCTCGATGTGCTGATCATCGACACCGCCGCCGGTATCGGCGATGCCGTGGTGAGCTTCGTGCGTGCCGCCCAGGAAGTCTTGTTGGTGGTCACCGATGAGCCGACGTCCATCACCGACGCCTATGCGCTGATCAAGCTGCTCAATCGCGACTACGGCATCAGCCGCTTCCGTGTGCTGGCCAACATGGCCCACGCGCCGCAGGAAGGCCGCAACCTGTTCGCCAAGCTGACCAAGGTCACCGAGCGATTTCTCGATGTCGCGCTGCAATATGTCGGCGCGATTCCCTACGATGAGTCGGTGCGCAAGGCCGTGCAGAAGCAGCGCGCCGTCTACGATGCCTATCCTCGGGCGAAGTCCTCGCTGGCGTTCAAGGCCATTGCGCAGAAGGTCGATACCTGGCCATTGCCTGCCACCCCGCGTGGGCATCTGGAGTTCTTCGTCGAGCGACTGATCAATCCAGGCACTGCCGGGAACCACGAATGAAAGCTGCCGGATCCGCTATGTATTACAGCAAGGCACACGAAAAGGATGCGCAATATCGCCTGATCGATCAGTACGCCCCGCTGGTCAAGCGCATCGCCTACCACCTGTTGGCCCGCCTTCCGGCGAGCGTGCAGGTCGACGACCTCATCCAGGCAGGGATGATCGGGCTGCTGGAAGCGGCAAAGAAATACGACTCGGGCAAGGGCGCCAGCTTTGAAACCTACGCCGGCATCCGCATCCGCGGCACCATGCTCGACGAGGTGCGCAAGGGCGACTGGGCGCCCCGTTCGGTGCATCGCAACTCGCGCATGGTCAGCGAGGCGATCCGCGGCATCGAAGCCAGAACCGGGCGTGACGCTAAAGATCACGAGGTTGCGGCCGAACTTAAGTTGAGCCTCGACGAGTACTACGGGATTCTGGGCGATACGCTTGGCAGCCGGCTTTTCAGCTTCGACGATCTGCTGCAGGAAGGCGAGCACGGCGAACTGAACGAGGATGCCGGCAGCGCGCACCCGGAACCCTTCCGCGACCTCGAAGACGAGCGTTTTCAGCAGGCCCTGGCCGATGCCATCGCCAATCTGCCCGAGCGGGAAAAGCTGGTGCTGTCGCTGTATTACGACGAAGAGCTGAATTTGAAAGAAATCGGTCAAGTGCTGGGCGTCAGCGAATCGCGCGTAAGCCAGCTGCATAGCCAGTGTGCCGCGCGTCTGCGGGCGCGCCTTGGCGAGTGGCGTGCCGCCTGATCGACTGTATTGCTGCGAGACGTGCTCGGTTGCCGAGATTTTGGAATTACGGAGGTCGACTTGGACAAGAACATGAAAATCCTCATCGTCGATGACTTCTCGACGATGAGACGCATCATCAAGAACCTCTTGCGTGATCTGGGGTTCACCAATACGGCCGAGGCCGACGACGGCACCACGGCCTTGCCGATGCTCAAGAGCGGCAGTTTCGATTTTCTGGTGACTGACTGGAACATGCCCGGCATGAGCGGCATCGACCTGCTGCGCCAGGTGCGTGCCGATGAGCGCCTCAAGCATCTGCCGGTACTGATGGTCACCGCTGAAGCCAAGCGTGACCAGATCATCGAAGCGGCCCAGGCCGGGGTCAACGGCTATGTGGTCAAGCCCTTCACCGCCCAGGTGCTCAAGGAAAAGATCGAGAAGATCTTCGAGCGCGTCAACGGCTGAAGCAGCAACGCCGCGAGGGCACTATGACGCAAGCAGATCAAAGCCTGGCAGAGTTCGAAGCGACTCTGAAGGCCAACGCCCCCAAGTTGATTGAAAGCCTGCAGCAGGGTCGTTTCGACGAAGCGACGCAGATGTTCAATGAGCTCAGCCAGGCGCGCAACCACAGCCTTTATCAGGAAGTCGGCAAGCTCACCCGCGAGCTGCACAACGCCATCGTCAAGCTCGAGATGGATACCTGTGCCACTGGCGGCGATCCGTCACCGATCACCGATGCCACCGACCGGCTCTCCTATGTCGTGGAAATGACCGAGAAGGCCGCCAATCGCACCATGGACCTGGTGGAGGAGTCCGCGCCGCTGGTCAACTACGTGAGCTACGAGGCCCAGAGCCTGACGGCGGACTGGCAGCGCTTCATGCGCCGCGAAATGGACGCCGACCAGTTCCGCAGCCTGGTCAAGCGCATCGACCAGTACCTCAAGCGCAGCATGAACGACGGCAGCCTGTTGTCGCAGAACCTGAGCGAAATCATGCTTGCCCAGGACTTCCAGGATCTGACCGGACAGGTCATCAAGCGCGTCACCCGACTGATCACCGAGCTCGAAAGCAACCTGCTCAATCTCGTCTTGATGGCGGGTCAGGTGGACCGTGTTGCAGGCATCCAGCATGACCGCGATGCCATGCGCGCCGAGCAAGAGAAGAAAAAACAAGAAAAATCACCGTCCAACGGTGAAGGTCCGCAGATGCATGCCGATAAGCGTGAGGACGTCGTGTCGGGACAGGACGACGTGGATGATCTGCTTTCGAGCCTGGGTTTTTAGGGGAACAGGAATATGAGCTTCGACGCCGATGAAGAAATTCTCCAGGACTTCCTGGTAGAAGCCGGCGAGATTCTCGAATTATTGTCTGAGCAGCTGGTGGAGCTGGAAAGCAGCCCCGATGACATGGCCCTGCTCAATGCGATCTTTCGCGGGTTCCACACCGTCAAGGGCGGCGCAGGCTTTCTGCAGCTGCACGAGCTGGTTGAGTGCTGCCACGTTGCCGAGAACGTCTTCGATACGCTACGCAAGGGCGAGCGCCGCGTAGATTCCGAGCTGATGGACGTAGTGCTGCAGGCCCTGGACTCGGTCAACGCCATGTTCAATCAGGTCCGCGAGCGCGTCGAGCCGACCCCGGCATCGCCGGAGCTGCTGGCCGCGCTGTCGCGGCTGGCCGAGCCGGCAGGCGCCGAAGAGGCCGCACCGGCGGCCGAACCTGCTCCCGAGCCGGTCGTAGCGGCTGCCGAGGATTCGGTAGATAACGAGTACGAGCAGCTGCTCGATGCGATCCAGGCGCCCGCGGCCGAGCCGACGGCCGAGTCGGGCGCAGCTCCTGACGAGATCACTGACGACGAATTCGAAGCACTGCTCGACCAGCTGCACGGCAAGGGCAGCTTCAGTGGCGCTTCCGAGGCCGCGCCGGCTGGCACGGCGCCCGCTGCCGCAGCCCCCGGGCCGGCATCCGACGAGATCACCGACGACGAATTCGAAGCGTTGCTCGACCAGCTGCATGGCAAGGGGCAGTTCGCCCCGGACGCTGAAAAGCCGGCCGCGCAGCCAGGCAAGCCGGTCGAACAACCGGTTGCTGCCGCGAGCGAAGCCACCGGCGGCGAGCACATCACCGACGACGAATTCGAGGCGCTGCTCGATCAGCTGCACGGCAAGGGCAAGTTCGAGCCTGCCAGCGTGAGTTCCAGCGCCGCCGAGGCGACGGCGCCAGCGGCACCGGCCAAGCCCGCGGAAAAAGCCACCAAGCCGGCGGCGGCCAAGCGCCGGCGGCTGCTCCGACACGCGCCGAGGCACCAGCCCGTAGCACGCCTGCCGCGGCGAGCGCCACGGCGGAGAAACCGGCCAGCGAAGCGGAAACCACCGTGCGGGTCGATACCGCACGCCTGGACGAAATCATGAACATGGTCGGCGAGCTGGTGCTGGTGCGTAACCGCCTGGTACGCCTGGGTGCCAGCAGTGGCGACGAAGCCATGGCCAAGGCCGTGTCCAATCTCGACGTGGTGACGGCCGATCTGCAGAGCGCGGTGATGAAGACGCGCATGCAGCCGATCAAGAAGGTATTCGGTCGCTTCCCGCGCCTGGTCCGCGACCTGGCGCGCAGCCTGAAGAAAGAGATCAACCTCGAGCTGGTCGGTGAAGAGACCGACCTCGACAAGAACCTGGTCGAAGCGCTGGCCGATCCGCTCGTGCACCTGGTGCGCAACGCGGTCGACCACGGCATCGAGACTCCCGAGGATCGCGAAGCCGCAGGCAAGCCGCGCACCGGCCGGGTAGTGTTGTCCGCCGAGCAGGAGGGTGACCACATCCTGCTGATGATCACCGACGACGGCAAGGGAATGGACGCCAATGTCCTGCGCGCCAAGGCCGTCGAAAAGGGCATGCTGGACAAGGATGCTGCCGATCGCCTGAGCGATCTGGAATGCTACAACCTGATCTTCGCCCCGGGTTTCTCGACCAAGACCGAGATTTCCGATGTGTCCGGCCGCGGGGTCGGCATGGACGTGGTGAAGACCAAGATTTCCCAGCTCAATGGCACGGTGAACGTCTTCTCGACGAAGGGGCAGGGCTCGAAGGTCGTGATCAAGGTGCCGCTGACGCTGGCGATCATGCCCACGCTGATGGTCATGCTTGGCAACCAGGCATTCGCCTTCCCGCTGGTCAACGTCAACGAGATCTTCCACCTCGACCTGTCGCGTACCAACGTGGTCGATGGCCAAGAAGTCATCATCGTCCGGGACAAGGCGCTGCCGCTGTTCTACCTCAAGCGTTGGCTGGTGCACGGGGCGGCGGACGAGGAGCAGGGCGAGGGGCATGTCGTCATTCTCAGCGTCGGCAACCAGAGCATCGGTTTTGTCGTCGACCAGCTCGTCGGGCAGGAGGAGGTGGTGATCAAGCCGCTGGGCAAGATGCTGCAGGGCACGCCTGGCATGTCCGGCGCCACGATTACCGGCGACGGACGCATTGCGCTCATCCTCGATGTTCCCAGCATGCTCAAGCGCTACGCGCGTAGGGCCTGATCAGTAGGGCGGGGGTCTGCGGACCACCGCCGCTAGGAGTGTTTATGGCAGTCAAGGTCCTGGTGGTGGACGACTCCGGCTTCTTTCGCCGGCGCGTCACCGAAATCCTCTCATCGGACCCCGCAATCCAGGTCGTCGGCACCGCGACCAACGGCCGTGAAGCCATCGACCAGACGATGGCACTCAAGCCCGACGTCATCACCATGGATTACGAGATGCCGATGATGGACGGCATCACCGCGGTACGTCAGATCATGCAGCGTTGTCCGACGCCGGTCCTGATGTTCTCCTCGCTGACGCACGAGGGCGCGCGCGTCACGCTCGATGCGCTGGATGCCGGCGCCGTCGACTACCTGCCGAAGAACTTCGAGGACATCTCGCGCAACCCGGAAAAGGTCAAGCAGCTGCTCTGCGAGAAGGTGCACACCGTCTCGCGCAGCAATCGGCGCTACAGCGGCCTGGCTCACTCCAGCCATGCTGCACCGATGCCGGCTGCGCGCAGTTCGAATTTTTCGTCGCCTGCCGCAAGCCCGGCGCGCAGCGCCGGCGCTGCGCCGGGCGCGACTGCCGCGAGCCCGAAGCGCAAGGCCTACAAGCTGGTTGCCATCGGTACTTCGACGGGTGGTCCGGTGGCGCTGCAGCGCGTGTTGACTCAGTTGCCGTCCAGCTTCCCGGCCCCGATCGTGCTGATCCAGCATATGCCGGCAGCCTTCACCAAGGCGTTCGCCGATCGCCTCGACAAGCTCTGCAAGATTCGCGTCAAGGAAGCCGAAGACGGTGACCTGCTGCGTCCGGGGCTCGCGTTGCTGGCGCCAGGCGGCAAGCAGATGATGGTCGATGGGCGTGGCTGTGTGCGCATCCTGCCCGGCGACGAGCGGCTGAACTACAAACCCTGCGTGGACGTGACCTTCGGCTCGGCCGCCAAGGCCTATCACGACAAGGTTCTGGCCGTGGTGCTGACCGGCATGGGCGCCGATGGTCGTGAGGGCGCGCGCCTGCTCAAGCAGAGCGGCAGCCAGGTCTGGGCGCAGGATGAGGCGAGCTGCGTGATCTATGGCATGCCGATGGCCATCGTCAAGGCGAACCTCAGCGACGCCGTGTACGGCCTCGACGACATCGGGCGCCATCTGTCCGAGGCCTGCATCTAGATGAAGGCGGTTCTCTAGATGGATGTGCTCAGCCTTATCGGGCTGACCCTCGCGTTTGTTGCCATCGTCGGTGGCAATTTTCTCGAAGGGGGGCATGTCTCGGCGTTGCTCAACGGGCCGGCGGCACTGATCGTGATCGGCGGTACGCTCGGCGCGGTCCTGCTGCAAACCCCGGTGGCGGTGTTCATGCGCGCGGTGAGCATGGTCGGCTGGATCTTCTTCCCGCCGCGGATCGACATGATCGGCGGCATCTCCCAGGTGACCGGCTGGAGCAATACCGCGCGCAAGGAAGGATTGCTCGGCCTCGAGCCGGTGGCGGAAACCGAAGCCGATCCCTTTGCGCGCAAGGGACTGCAGCTGCTGGTCGACGGCGCGGAACCGGAAGTCATCCGCGGCGTGTTGGAGGTCGATCTGTACACGCAGGAGGCACGTGACCTGCGTGCCGCGAAGGTCTACGAGAGCATGGGCGGCTATGCACCGACCATCGGCATCATTGGCGCGGTCATGGGCCTGATCCATGTCATGGGCAACCTGGCCGACCCGAGCCAGCTGGGTAATGGCATTGCGGTCGCCTTTGTCGCCACGATCTATGGGGTAGGCATGGCCAACCTGTTGCTGCTGCCCATCGGCAACAAGCTCAAGAGCCTTGTGCAGCGCCAGACGACCTACCGTGAAATGCTGCTCGAAGGCGTGCTGTCCATCGCCGAAGGCGAAAACCCGCGTTCCATCGAGATGAAGCTGCAAGGCTTCATCGACTGAGGCGATCACCATGCCACGCCGTCGCGCTGCCGAGGAACACGAAAACCACGAACGCTGGCTGGTGTCCTACGCGGACTTCATCACCCTGCTGTTCGCCTTCTTCGTGGTCATGTACGCGATCTCGTCGGTCAACGAGGGCAAGTACAAGATCCTTTCCGAGTCGCTGGTTGGCGTGTTCAATCAGCCGGATCGCGCGGTCAAGCCGATTCCGATCGGCGAAGAGCGCCCGCGTACCACCGACCCGGCACGCTCGCAGGTCGATCAGCCCTCGGGTGATTCGCTGCTCGACCAGAATGCTTCCGATCCGCTGCAGAACATTGCTCGAAGCATGCGCGAGGCCTTTGGCGACCTGATCGCCAAGGAGCAATTGACCGTTCGTGGCAACGAGCTATGGGTGGAAATCGAGCTCAATTCGAGCCTGCTGTTTCCCAGTGGCGATGCGATTCCCAACAACGCAGCCTTTGCCTTGATCGAGAAGGTCGCCGCCATCCTGGCCCCCTACGAAAATCCGGTGCACGTCGAAGGCTTCACCGACAACCTGCCGATCGCGACCGCCAAGTATCCGACCAACTGGGAGCTGTCGGCTGCGCGCGCGAGCAGCATCGTGCGCATGCTGGCGGCCGACGGTGTGGCGCCGCAACGGCTTGCCGCGGTTGGCTATGGGGAGTTCCAGCCCGCGGTATCGAACGATACGGTCGAAGGGCGAGCGCGCAATCGACGGGTCGTGCTGGTGGTTTCACGCAATCTGGACGTGCGTCGCAGCGTGGCGGGCATGGGCAGCAATGGCCGAAGTGGCATGCAAACTGCACCTGCGGCAGGCAGGTAGGCGCCCGATGGCGCGTTCGTCAATTCATCGTCGTTGCTTGCAGACCGTGAACGTCGGTCTGGTCTGAACCGGGTGGAACACTGAAATGAGAGTCTGGGCAGTAGCCAATCAGAAAGGCGGAGTCGGCAAGACCACGACTTCCGTGGCCCTTGCTGGTCTGCTCGCCGATTCCGGCAAGCGGGTCGTCGTGCTCGACCTGGATCCGCATGGCTCGATGACCAGCTATTTCGGCCACGATCCGGACAACCTGGAGCACAGCGTCTTCGACCTGTTCCAGCATCAGGCACGGTGCCCGAAGGCCTGCCGTGGCAGTTGCTGCTATCCACCAGCCATGAACGCATATCGCTGCTGCCGTCGAGCACGGTGTTGGCCACCCTGGAACGTCAGTCACCAGGCCAGAACGGCCTGGGCCTGATCATCGCCAAGAGTCTGTCGCAGATGTGGCAGGACTTCGATTACGCGATCATCGACAGCCCGCCGTTGCTTGGCGTGCTGATGGTCAACGCGCTCGCCGCTAGCCAGCAGCTGATCATTCCGGTACAGACCGAATTTCTCGCCATGAAGGGCCTGGAGCGGATGGTCGGCACGCTGGCGATGATCAATCGTTCGCGGCGCCAGCCGCTGCCCTACGTCATCGTTCCGACACTCTTCGATCGCCGGACGCAGGCGTCGATGAATACGCTCAAGGTGCTGCGGGCGGGCTACGAAGAGAATCTGTGGCCGGCATTCATTCCGGTCGATACCCGCCTGCGTGATGCCAGCCGTGCCGGCGTCACGCCTTCGCAGTTCGATCCCGGCAGCCGGGCCGTACTCGCCTACAAGGCGCTGCTCAAGCATCTGCTGGCGCGCCAGGCGTCGCCGCAGGTGGCCTGACGTGTCGACGAACTGCCATGCGCCTCGCTCAAGTTCGCCGCGCCAGCGGCCGATAGCCTGTAACGAATTCCATAGCGGACTGATTCGATGAGTCGCCCCGTCATAGCCGAAACGCGCTCCCAGCTGGCCCTGCAGTCCTATCTCGACGCGCTGTTGCAGGATGCGACGCAGGAACTCGAGCAGGCTCCGCTGGCCTCGGTCACCCTTGACGAGTTCCAGGCGGCGGTGCTCGAAGAGCAGCAGCGCGACCACCAGCGTCAGCAGACCGTGCCGCCCGCTGCGCAGCCGCCTGTAGCCCCGGCCCCCGTCGAGCCGGTGCATTTGCGGGTGGTGGAGGAGGTTGTCGTCGCACCGGTGGTGCCACTGGTGCAGCCCGAACCAGAACCCGCGGAGCCCGCCGGGCCAGCGCTCGATGGTCAGCCAGACTGGGCGCGGGAGCCCTTCGAGTGCCTGCTGTTCGACGTCGCCGGACTGACCCTTGCCGTACCGTTGGTCTGCCTGGGCTCGATCTATCCGCTTGAAGGACAGGAGCTGACGCCCTTGTTTGGCCAGCCCGACTGGTTCCTCGGCATCCTGCCCTCGCAGGCCGGCAACCTCAAGGTGCTCGACACGGCGCGCTGGGTGATGCCCGACCGCTACCGAGACGATTTCCGCGAAGGGTTGCAATACGTCATTTCCGTGCAGGGCTACGAGTGGGGCTTGGCAGTGCATCAGGTCAGCCGCTCCATTCGCCTCGACCCGAGCGAGGTCAAGTGGCGCACGCAGCGTACGCAAAGACCGTGGCTGGCCGGGACGGTGATCGAGCACATGTGTGCACTGATGGACGTGACGGCGCTGGCCGAGCTGATCGCCAGTGGCGCGATTCGTCAGTTGCGTCCCTCAGCTGCAAGGCACTGAGTAACCCATTTGCCGCGGGCACTGCCCGCCCCCGATAAGACGACCGCCGTTGCGGTTCTGGAGAAGGTGAGACTATGAAGATGACTTCCGCGCAGGGTGCCGAAGATCCCGTACTGCAGTGGGTGACGTTCCGTCTGGATAACGAGACCTATGGCATCAACGTGATGCAGGTCCAGGAAGTGCTGCGCTATAGCGAAATCGCGCCGGTCCCCGGTGCGCCGAGCTATGTGCTGGGCATCATCAACCTGCGTGGCAACGTGGTGACCGTGATCGACACCCGTCAGCGCTTCGGCCTGGCGCCGGCCCCGGTCAGCGACAATACTCGTATCGTCATCATCGAGGCCGACCGCCAGGTGATCGGCATCATGGTCGATAGCGTCGCCGAGGTGGTCTACCTGCGGCAGTCGGAGATCGAGACGGCGCCGAACGTCGGTAATGACGAGTCGGCCAAGTTCATCCAGGGCGTGTGCAACAAGAACGGCGAACTGCTGATTCTGGTCGAACTCGACAAGATGATGAGCGAAGAAGAATGGGCGGAACTTGAGAGCATCTGATACATGCTGATCCTGTCGCTGGTCGCGTCGGTCGTAGCCTTGGCGGTGGGGTGCCTGGGCTTGCTCGGCTTCTGCCTGTGGCTGCTCAGGCAGCAGCGGCGCCAGGCGGAGGAGCAGGCCAAGCGCGACGCGATCCGCGATCGACGGATCAAGGAGCTCGCCCAGCAGCTGGAGGTATTCGCCGAAGGCAGCATGCGCATGGGCGAGCGGCTCGATGAACTCAATCGTGTGGTGTCGCCGCTGCCCGAGCGGATGGTCCAGCTCGAGCAGCGTGACCCGAACAATTTTTCCTTCTCCCAGGCCGCCAAGCTGGTTGGCATGGGCGCCAGCGTCGATGATCTGACGCAATCCTGCGGGCTGTCGCAGTCCGAAGCCGAACTCATGAGCAAGCTGCACAAGGCCCGGCAAAAGCCCTGAGCCATCGGATTCCCCGTAGTGCGGAACCGTGGCTGCTGCGTCACCCTCCAACGCATACTGACCCTTGGTCCGCTGCCCCCTGATCAACAGGGAGGAGGAGCGATGCTGCGTATTCTGATGCTGTTCTTCGTGCTGGTACCGGCTGGCGTCCAGGCCGGCGAGGCGCCGGATTCGGTGGCCGGTGCGCTGACCGTGAATATCGCCCAGGCCAGGCAGCTGCACGAGCTGGGCGCAATCTTCGTCGACGTGCGGCCGGAGCGTGAGTGGGCCTGGGGACACATTCAGGGGGCCCTGCATCTGGATCTGGCGACCCGTTTCCAAAGCCTTGCCTCGGCAGACCTGCCGCGCCATGCGCCGCTCGTTGTCTATTGCGACAGCGAAGTCTGCCCCAGCGGTGCGCTGGCAGCGCAGATGGCGGTCGCCTGGGGCTACGAGCAGGTCTTCTACTTCCGCGAAGGCTATTTCGCCTGGCAGCTGGCCGACCTGCCGCAGGCCAGTGGGGCAGAGGAACTGACCTACTTCAGTGCTTTGGGCCCGTGAGCATAGGATGCTGAGGCGCTGCCGGCTCGCCGGGATTGGGTTCGAACCCAGCAGGGCACTTGCCCTTGAGGTACCAGGCGAACGCGATGATTTCGGCGATGGTGCGATAAAGCGACTCGGGGATCGCGTCCCCCAGTTCCATGCGCGCCAGCAGGCGCACCAGGTCAGCATTTTCGTAGATGGGAACCTCATGTTCGCGCGCCAGCGCGAGAATGGCCTCGGCCAACTCGTCGTCACCCTTGGCGGTTAGCGTCGGTGTGTTTTGGCCATCGTAGTTCAGGGCGATGGCCTGGCGGGGTGGGGAGGTGGTCATGCGGTTTCGTCCACGAAGCGTTGCTCCAGCGAAGTGCGCGGGCCCTGGGGCGGCGTACCTTGGCGGCAGTCGAGCTGGCCGACTTGCAGGCCCGCTGACAGCAGGCGTTCGCGCAAGTGTTCGAGCTCGGCGCTGACCAGGCTTGCGGTGCTCGCCCGTTCCGCCCAGAGCTGGCTGGACAGGCAGCCGCGTTGGAGTTGAGCCTGGACCTGCAGCGGGCCCAGCGGCGCGAGATCAAATGCCAGTTCCACACGCCACAAGGCTCAGGCTGCTCCTTGCTGTTTTCGCGCGCTGGCGCCTCACGTTGTAGCTTGATCTGCAGCGGCACGACGTCCTGGCGATCGCGCATGGGCAACTCCAGTTGCCAGGTGGTCAACTGGCTGCCGTCCGGGGTGACGTGCGTTTGCGCCAGGCTCGAGAGCTGGTGGGTCTGCAGACGCGAAACGGCGGCGGCGGCCAGTTTGAGGAGCATTTCCAGGTCGGCTTCTTCTTCCATGCCGGCCGGCAGCCTGGCGCCCAGGGGGAAATTGAGGGCCAGTTGCTGCGCGTTGGCCTGGCCGAGTGCGCCTAGCGCCTGACGCGCGAAGGCGGGCAGCGCCTGACCGAAGCCGGCGCCCGATTGCGCCGCCAGCTGCGGCGTGCTGGTTGGCTGGGTTGGCAGCTGCGCCAGCAGCCGGAGCAGCAGTGCCTTGACATCGGCCGGAGCGCTACCCGTGAGTCCGGCGAGCAGGCGCGCCTCGAGGAAGACGCCGCTCGCGCTCAATGTCTGGGCGAGGGTTTTCGGGTCGCCGAGCTGTTCGACATCCGGCACGAGCCCGAGCAACTGCGACACCGTGCTGCGCAAATTTTCCGGCAGGTTGTTGCCCATGCCCTGCAGGGCATGGAAAACCCCTTCGAGCGAAGCCTGTCGACCTTGCTGCGCCGCGAGGTGCTGGGATAGCTGCAACTGGTCAAGCAGGCCGCCGAGCGGAATGAAGTTCAGCGCCTGCCGCCCTGAACCTGAGCGGTCATCAGGCTGCCCAGCGCCAGCGGGCGGCTGGACTCGATCAGCATCGTCTGCCCGGACAGCGGGGTGTCGAGCAGCTTGAACGCAATCTGAAAGCTGGGACGACCGCTGGCATCGGTCAACTGGGCGCTGCCGACGACCTTGCCCTGAATGACCGTGCCGACCGGCAGCAGCGAGAGGTCGATACTCTGCAGCGGCTGGCTGCGCCCAGGTTGCAGTTGTGCCATGAGTCGGCTGTCGGAGAGCGCCGCGACTGCATAGGTCGCGCCGGGCAGGACGGGCTTGGTGCTGGTAGCCTCAAGCGTGGTCTGCCGACCGTTCTCCTGCGTCAGGCGCAGTACCAGCTGAAAGCTCTGCAGCGCTTCCTTGATCGATACGACCTCGGCCTCAGCGGTCTCGCCAGGACCGAGCAGACCTTGCATGGGCTGGAGCAGGCGCAAGGTGAGATCCACGGCTGCCGTGCTGTTGCGCACGGCAGCTGCCGGCGGCATGGCCTGGACGCTCTTGATCTCGGTCATCTTCCCCTCAAATGCGCTTACAACCTTTCGCGTTCGCTGCCTTCGGCACGAGAGCCTGGCATGTATAATCGCGACCGCCCGGCCAGCCGCCAGAGTATAGCGGCTGAGCTTTTTCCATCTTGAGGTGCCGCCAGCGTGACAACACCCTTTCTCGAAGCCGTGGCGCTCGCCTGCGAGCGGGACTGGCGTCTGTTGTTCGAGCGGCTGGATCTCCGCCTGGATCGTGGCGACATGCTGCAGATTGCCGGGCCCAATGGCAGTGGCAAGACCAGCCTGTTGCGCTTGCTCTGCGGCCTGATGCAACCGACCGCCGGCGAGGTGCTGCTCAAGGGCGCGCCGTTACAGGCCCAACGGGGCGAGCTGGCGCGCAACCTCCTGTGGATCGGGCACGCAGCCGGTATCAAGGGGCTGCTCACCGCCGAAGAAAACCTCAGCTGGCTCTGTGCGCTGCATCAGCCCGCCGAGCGAGAGGCCATCTGGCAGGCGCTTGCCAGCGTCGGACTGCGCGGTTTCGAAGATGTACCCTGTCATACCTTGTCGGCCGGCCAGCAGCGTCGAGTCGCGCTGGCCCGACTCTATCTTGCGCCGCCGCCCTTGTGGGTCCTCGACGAACCCTTCACCGCGCTGGACAAGCTCGGGGTTGCCCAGCTCGAGGCGCACCTGGCCCAGCACTGCGAGGCGGGCGGACTGGTGGTGCTGACCACCCATCACAGCCTGGCGCAGACGCCCTCCGGCTACCGTGAACTCGACCTGGGGCAGCGCGCGGCATGAGTAACGTCTTCACGCTACTGCTGGCACGCGAAAGCCGCCTGTTGTTCCGTCGGCCGGCAGAGCTGGCCAACCCCCTGGTGTTCTTCGCCATCGTCATCGCGCTGTTCCCTCTGGCTGTCGGCCCGGAGTCGCAACTGTTGCAGAGCATTTCGCCGGGCCTGGTCTGGGTAGCGGCGTTGCTGGCCGTGCTGCTCTCGCTGGACGGGCTGTTCCGTAGCGATTTCGAGGATGGCTCTCTGGAACAGTGGGTCGTTTCGCCGCACCCTCTGCCGCTTCTGGTGCTTGCCAAGGTGCTGGCACACTGGGTCTTTTCCGGTCTGGCGCTGGTTTTACTGGCGCCGCTGCTCGGCATGATGCTGGGCCTGCCGCTTCGCACCCTGCCGGTGCTCCTGCTGTCGTTGCTGCTGGGAACGCCCATTCTCAGCCTGCTCGGCGCAGTTGGTGCGGCACTGACCGTCGGTCTCAAGCGGGGCGGCCTGTTGCTGGCCTTGCTGATTCTGCCGCTGTATATCCCGGTACTGATTCTTGGCAGCGGGGCACTCCAGGCGGCGCTGCAGGGATTGCCGGCGGCCGGTCATCTGTTGTGGCTGGCCAGCCTGACCGCCCTGGCGGTTACTCTGACCCCCTTTGCAATCGCCGCTGGCCTGAGAATCAGCGTCGGCGAATGAGGTTTTCCGACAGTCGGAGGCCCTGAGAGCCTCCCCTAGCGATGAGTCTTGCGATGAATTGGACGTGGTTTCACAAGCTGGGTTCGCCCAAATGGTTCTACGAAATCAGTGGCCGCTGGTTGCCCTGGTTCGCCTGGGCAGCCGGGGTTCTGATCGTCGTTGGTACCGTTTGGGCCTTGGCCTTCGCGCCGCAGGACTACCAGCAGGGCAACAGCTTTCGGATCATCTACATCCATGTGCCCGCCGCGTTTCTCGCCCAGTCGGTCTATGTAATGCTCGCCGTGGCGGGGGCGGTCGGGCTGATCTGGAAAATGAAACTCGCCGATGTCGCCCTGCAGCAGGCTGCGCCGATCGGCGCCTGGATGACCTTCATCGCCTTGCTCACCGGCGCGGTGTGGGGCAAGCCGACCTGGGGCGCCTGGTGGGTCTGGGATGCTCGGCTGACCTCCATGCTCATCCTTCTGTTCCTGTACTTCGGTGTCATTGCGCTCGGTCAGGCGATCAGCAACCGTGACAGTGCGGCGAAGGCCTGCGCGGTCCTGGCGATCGTCGGCGTGGTGAACATCCCGATCATCAAGTATTCGGTCGAGTGGTGGAACACACTGCACCAGCCGGCGACGTTCAAGATCACCGAAAAGCCGGCGATGCCCGTGGAAATGTGGCTGCCGCTGCTGATCATGGTGATCGGCTTCTACTGCTTCTTCGCCACGGTGCTGTTGATGCGCATGCGTCTGGAAGTGCTGCGACGCGAGTCGCGCAGCAGCTGGGTGAAGTCCGAGATCAGAACGCTGGTGGGGAAAGACGCGTGAATTTTTCATCCTTCGCCGAATTCGTCGCCATGGGCAACCATGGCGTCTATGTCTGGACATCCTACGGCATCAGCCTGGCGGTCCTGCTGCTCAACGTCGCGCTGCCGCTGCTGGCGCGTCGGCGTCACCTGCAAGAAGAGGCGCGCCGTTTGCGCCGGGAGGAAGTGAAGTGAATCCGGTGCGCAAAAAGCGGTTGTTCATCGTCCTGGCGATCCTGGCGGGGGTGGGCATCGCGGTGGCCCTGGCCTTGTCGGCGCTGCAGCAGAACATCAACCTGTTCTACACGCCAAGCCAGATCGCGGCCGGCGAGGCGCCGCAGGGAACGCGTATTCGAGCAGGCGGCCTGGTCGAGAACGGGTCGGTACAGCGCAGCAATGATTCGTTGAGCGTGGCCTTTCGCGTAACCGATGGCGCCGCCACGGTGACCATCCGCTATCAGGCATCCTTCCTGACCTGTTCCGTGAAGGTCAGGGCATCGTCGCGCTCGGACGGGTGAACGAGGAGGGCGTGTTGGTCGCCGATGAGGTGCTGGCCAAGCACGATGAAAACTACATGCCGCCGGAGGTCAGTCAGGCCCTGGAAAAGAGCGGCATGATGAAACACTACGAAGGCGGCAAGCAGGAGTATCAGAAATGATTCCGGAGCTCGGCCATCTGGCCATGATCCTTGCCTTGTGCCTGGCGGCCGTGCAGGCGACTCTGCGCTGATCGGCGCTTGGCGTGGCGACCGTATGTGGATGGGGCTGGGGCAGCCGGCGGCCTATGGCCAGTTCGTTTTCCTCGCCTTCGCCTTCGTTTGCCTGAGCTATGCGTTCATGGTCGACGACTTCTCAGTCGCCTACGTGGCGCAGAACTCCAACAGCGCATTGCCCTGGTATTACAAGTTCAGTGCGGTGTGGGGGGCGCACGAGGGTTCGCTGCTGCTCTGGGCGTTCATTCTGTCCGGCTGGACCTTTGCCGTGGCGGTCTTTTCGCGGCAATTGCCGGAGGACATGCTGGCGCGCGTGCTCGGCGTAATGGGGTTGATCAGCGTCGGCTTCCTGCTGTTTCTCATCGTCACCTCCAACCCGTTTACCCGCCTGTTGCCGCAGGCGCCGGGCGATGGGCGCGATCTCAATCCGCTGCTGCAGGATTTCGGCCTGATCGTGCACCCGCCGATGCTCTACATGGGTTACGTCGGCTTTTCGGTGGCCTTTGCCTTTGCCATCGCCGCTTTGCTGGGCGGCCGCTCGATGCCGCCTGGGCGCGCTGGTCGCGTCCCTGGACGCTGGTGGCCTGGGCCTTCCTCGGTGTCGGCATCTCGCTCGGTTCGTGGTGGGCCTACTATGAACTCGGCTGGGGCGGCTGGTGGTTCTGGGATCCGGTGGAAAATGCCTCCTTCATGCCCTGGCTGGTCGGTACCGCGCTGATCCACTCGCTGGCAGTGACCGAGAAGCGCGGAGTGTTCAAGAGCTGGACGGTCCTGCTCGCCATCGCCGCGTTCTCCCTCAGCCTGCTGGGCACCTTCCTGGTCCGTTCCGGCGTGCTGACCTCGGTGCACGCGTTCGCCACCGATCCGGAGCGCGGTGTGTTCGTCCTGGTATTCCTGCTGCTCGTGGTCGGCAGCTCGCTGACCCTGTTCGCGCTGCGCGCGCCGGTGGTCAAGAGTCAGGTTGGCTTCGGGCTCTGGTCGCGAGAAACCCTGTTGCTAGTGAACAACCTGCTGCTGGTCGTGGCCACTGCGATGATTCTGCTCGGCACGCTTTACCCGCTGCTGCTGGACGCCATTTCCGGTGCCAAGCTGTCGGTCGGGCCACCCTATTTCAATGCCATGTTCGTGCCCTTGATGGCGGCACTGATGCTGACGCTCGGTGTTGGCGTGCTGGTGCGCTGGAAGGATACGCCGCTGAAATGGCTGCTGGGCATGCTCGGTCCGGTGCTGATCGCGGCCGTGGTGCTTGGAGGCCTTGGTTCGCTGGTCTTCGGTGACTTCAATTTCGCTGTGCTGGCGGTCTGTCTGCTGGCGGCCTGGGTCGTCCTGGCTGCAGTGCGCGACCTGCTCGACAAGACTCGTCACAAGGGACTGGTCAAAGGCGCACGCGGCCTGAGCCCGAGCTACTGGGGCATGCACCTGGCGCATCTGGGCCTTGCGGTCTGCGCGATTGGCGTGGTGCTGACCAGCCATCAGAGCGCGGAGCGGGACCTGCGTCTGGCGCCTGGCGAGTCGCTCGAGCTGGGTGGCTACCATTTCGTCTTCGACGGTGCCGAGCACCACGAAGGGCCGAACTTCACTTCTGATCGGGCTACGGTCCGCGTGTTCGATGGCGAGCGCCAGATCGCGACGTTGCATCCGGAAAAACGGCTTTACACGGTGCAGCAGATGCCGATGACCGAAGCAGGTATCGACCCTGGATTCACCCGCGATCTCTACGTGGCGCTCGGTGAGCCACTGGGCGACGGTGCCTGGGCGGTGCGCGTGCACATCAAGCCCTTCGTACGCTGGATCTGGCTCGGCGGTCTGATGATGGCATTCGGCGGCGTGCTGGCGGCGAGTGACCGGCGTTATCGAGTGAAGGTCAAGACCCGGGTGCGTGAAGCGCTGGGGCTGGCAGGACAAGGAGCCTGATGTGAGAAGACTGCTGTTGTTGCTACCACTGGTGATATTCCTGGTGGTAGCGGTGTTCCTCTACCGGGGGCTGTTCCTCGATCCGTCCGAATTGCCGTCGGCCCTCATCGGCAAGCCGGTGCCTGCTTTCTCGCTGCCTTCTGTGACCGACGAGCAACAGCTGCTCACGCAGGATGATCTCAAGGGCAAGCCGGCGCTGCTCAACGTATGGGCGACCTGGTGCGTGTCGTGCAAGGTCGAGCACCCTGTGCTGAACGCGCTGGCAGAGCAGGGCGTGGTGATCTACGGCGTCAATTACAAGGACGACAATGCCGCTGCGCGCAAGTGGCTGCGCGAGTTTCACAATCCGTACCAGCTCGACATCCGTGATGAGCAGGGCTCGCTCGGGCTCGATCTGGGTGTCTACGGCGCGCCCGAGACGTTCCTGATCGACAAGCAGGGCGTCATTCGCCACAAGTTCGTTGGCGTGATTGACGAGCGCGTCTGGCGTGAGCAGCTTGCGCCGCTTTACCAGGCGCTGGTGGACGAAAAATGATGCGCTCGCTCCTCGCCGTGTTCGTCGGCTTGCTCATCAGTCTCGTGGCCTATGGTGCAATCGATACTTACGAGTTTCGTGATGAAGCCGAACGTGAGCGCTACCGGACGCTCACCGAAGAGCTGCGCTGCCCCAAGTGCCAGAACCAGAACATCGCCGACTCAAACGCGCCGATTGCAATGGATCTTCGCAAGGAGATCTTTCGCATGCTGGAGGAGGGCCAGAGCAACGACCAGATCATTGATTATCTGGTTGCCCGCTACGGTGACTTCGTTCGCTATCGGCCGCCGGTAACCAAAACCACGCTGCTGCTCTGGTACGGGCCCGCCGCGCTGCTGATCCTCGGGCTTGGCGTGCTGGCGTTCATCATCGTGCGCCGCCGTCGCGTGGACAGCACGCCTGCGGCCCAAACTCTCACCGAAGCCGAGCGCCAGCGCCTGGCCTCCCTGCTGGACAAGAAAGAGCCATGACCGATTTCTGGATCGCTGCCGGCCTGTTGCTGCTGGCGGCCCTTGCCATTCTGTTGCTGCCGATCATGCGTGGCCGCAAGGCGCAGGCCGAAGAAGACCGTACTGCACTGAACGTCGCGCTCTATCAGGAGCGCCTGGACGAACTGTCCGCGCAGTTCGCGGCAGGTACGCTTACCGAGGCGCAGTACGAGGCAGGCAAGGCCGATGCTGCGCGCGAGTTGCTGAGCGATACCGAAGGGGCTGAGCCACAGCGTAGCGGTCGCCTTGGACGCGCGGTGCCGCTGATTCTGGCGTTTCTGGTGCCCTTGCTGGGCTTTGGTCTGTATCTGCATTGGGGCGCCAGTGACAAGGTGCTGCTGGCTCGCCAGTTCTCCGAGCAACCTCGTTCGATGGAGGAGATGGTCGTGCGTCTCGAGCAGGCCGTCGAAGCCCAGCCGGATTCGGCCGAGGGGTGGTACTTCCTCGGGCGCGCCTACATGAGTCAGGAGCGCCCTGCCGACTCGGCCAAGGCATTCGAGCGGGTTATCGCACTGGCGGGGCGGCAGCCTGAGCTGCTTGGACAGTTGGCTCAGGCGCGTTACTTCGCCAATGACCGTCAGTGGAGCGAGGAACTCCAGGCTTTGACCGACGAGGCGCTCAAAGGCGATCCGCAGGAGGTTACGACCCTTGGCTTGCTCGGTATCGCCGCATTCGAGGAGAAGCGCTACGCCGACGCCATCGGCTACTGGGAGCGCCTGGTGGCGACGCTGCCTGAGCAGGACCCATCGCGCGAGGCCATACAGGGCGGGATGCTCGTGCGCGACAGGAGCTGGGGGACGCGGCGCCAGCTGTGCCACCGGCGGTTGCCCAGCAAGCGGTCACGTTGCAGGTGCAGGTAGACCTTGCGCCGGAGCTCAAGGCCAAGGTCGATAAGCAAGACAGCGTGTTCGTGTTCGCCCGCGCCGTGTCCGGGCCGAAGATACCCTTGGCCGTCAAGCGGCTCAGCGTGGCTGACTTGCCCGCGAAGGTCAGCCTTGGTGACGCCGATGCGATGATGCCGCAACTCAAGATGTCGAATTACTCCCAGGTTCAGCTCACCGCGCGTATTTCACGCGAGGGGAATGCAACCAAAGGGCAATGGATCGGTCAGAGCGAGGTGCTTGAGCCGGCTGCGGATGCGCCTGGCGTGAGCCTGGTGATCGACAGCCCCGACGGACAGTAAATGCGAGAAATGCAAGGCGAGCGAGCATGAACAACAGGGAATCCGGAATCGACCGAGTTGCCAGACTGGCCGGTGTAGTCGGCATTGCGCTGCTTCTTGGCGCTTGCGCCGGGTCGCCTTATCGGAGTGAGAAGCGCCTGTTGAGCCGAGCGAGCCGCCTGCTCGGACCGCGCCAG